>QFCH01000031.1_pt1 | contig 24002 bp, 20 predicted proteins | sample 5346071 | NCBI WGS metagenome assembly QFCH01 (sample SAMN09062255, study PRJNA434731) | Human gut metagenome, whole genome shotgun sequencing project. | isolation source: stool timepoint B chromium assembly | host: Homo sapiens | collected 2015
GTGGGGAAATGGAGGTGGCGGGATGTATCCGGTGTCGGATGCTTTTCTGAGGGCAGTTAGGAGTAATACAAGGAAATATTTCTGGACGGGTACGATCGTTACCGAAGGCGGAATGACGTATGAGTTCGGGGCGAAGGAAATTGTGAAGGGTTCCGGATATATTTCCAGGCAGTGCTGTGGAAGCACGGAGATTGAGCTGGGAACGGTGTATGCGGCGGAGATGGGGATCACGCTTCTGAGTGATATTGACAGGTATACGCTGGAGGATGCGCTGGTGACGTTGGTGTTTCATTTGGTGCTGGCGGATGGTTCGGTGGAAGATGTGCCGATGGGAGTTTTTGAGGTCAGTGAGGCGAACCGTCTGGCGAAGTGCCTGGAACTGAAGGCGTATGATTTTATGCTGCGGTTTGATAAGAGTTTCAACGGATTTGAGACTGTGGGGACTGCTTATGATTTTATTGCTTTGTGCTGTAAGCGGTGTAAAGTGGAGTTTGCGAATAAGAGGGCGGAGATTGATGCCATGCCGAATGGCGGGGTGACGCTTTCTGTTTATACTGAAAATGATATTGAGACCTGCCGGGACGTGCTGTTTTATGTGGCACAGGTTCTGGGAGGTTTCTTTATTATCAACAGGGAGGGAAAACTGGAACTGAGAAAGTACGGGAAGGATCCTGTGATGAAGGTGGAGCAGAGACACCGTTTTTCTTCCAGTTTTTCGGATTTTATCACCAGGTACACGGCGGTGAGTTCCACGAATAAGCAGACGCAGATTGCGGAGTATTATGCGCTGGATCCGGATAACGGGCTGACCATGAATCTGGGTGTGAACCCGCTTCTGCAGTTTGGACTGGCAGAGACCAGGGAGATGCTGTGCAGGAATATCCTGGCAGATCTGTCCGTGATCCGGTATGTGCCGTTTGATTCGGATACCATCGGGAACCCTGCCCTGGATCCGGGGGATGTGCTGACGTTTGCAGGAGGACAGGCGGATGAGGGACAGATCACCTGTATCACTTCCATCAGGCAGAAGATCGGGGGAAAGCAGAGCCTGAAATGTGTGGGGAAGAACCCAAGGCTGGCTCAGGCAAAGTCAAGGAATGACAAGAATATTTCGGGGCTGCTGAACCAGATTGAAGATAATGCGAAGACTGGGAAGATCGGGATCCACACGTTTACTAATGCTTCCGTGCATGATATCGGGCAGACCAGGGTGAAACTGATCAGTATCCAGTTTGCTTCTTCTGAGGAAAACCATATGCAGTTTTTTGCACAGGTTGTTGTGGATGTGGCTGCGGATCCGGTGGAACGGTCTGCGGAGGCTTCCGGGACTGTGGTGATTCCATTTCCGGGCGGAAGCAGTGACGGAACAGGAAACGGCACGGGTGGTTTTGATGGAACTTCTGAGGGTAATAAAACTGAGAATGCTGTGACAGGGAGTGCTGCTGAAAATGTTTCTGGGAATGAGAATACAGGAAGTACGGATGATGTCTCTGGTGGATCAGATTCCGGATCCGAAAGTGGTTCGGAGGTTTCTGTGGATGTGAGCCTGCCGGTGAAGTGGCAGGAGGACGGACAGGCGGTCTGCCATGTGGTCTTTGAATTTAATAATGAGGAGATTATGGAGCATTGTCCGGTGGAGACCTGGCATTCCGGGAAACATATTTTGTCACTGTATTATCCCATTGAGAAGATTGTTGCCAATTATACGAATACATTCAATGTGTATCTCTGGATGGAGAATGGCAGCGGTACAGTTGATGTGGGAGACTGCATTGCTTCTGTCAGCGGACAGGCAATGGCGGCTGGGGACGCATGGGACGGAAAGCTTGAGGTGGAAGATTATACCAGGAGATTTGCCATTGGCGGAGGACTGGATGTGAATGTTTTCCGGGATTCGCTGTCCATGCAGATGAAAGAGACAGTGAACAGAGGCTTTGAGGTGTATTTCGCTGAGAGAGTGGGAATCAGTGGTTTCTGCAGGCCGGTAGAAATGGAGGGTGTATGATGAGATTAAAAGGTGAGATGGTCATTGAACTGACCGATACGAATACGGGTGCGGTGGAGAAAGTTCAGGAGACGAACATGATCACGGAGGCAGTGAATAATATTCTGGGGCTGAATCCCATGGGGATTTATCTGAAAGCCAGCGGGGAGTATGACAATTCTGTTTTGTGGAACGGGACGCTGCTTCCCATCTGCCCGAACATGATCGGCGGGATCCTGCTGTTTCCGGCAGTGCTGGAAGAAAGGGCGGATCATATTTACGAGCAGGGGAAGAACCTGCCGGTGGCTTATGCTTCCAACAATGTTAATTCCGGTTCCAATGTGGCGAGGGGAAGCCTGAACCAGACGGAGAGCAAGAAACTGGACAATGGATATAAGTTTGTGTGGGAGTTCACTCCCAGCCAGGGAAACGGGAATATTGCAGCGGTGGCACTGACCAGTGCCCTGGGCGGGCAGAATGCTTTTGGCAGTGCGGCAGGGGATGCCAGCACGTTCCTGCTTCTGAAAAAGGTGGATATCGGGGATATCCCGAAGGCGAAGCAGATGACACTGTTTGAGGCAGTGGAGCTGGATTTTGAAAAGAACCTGCTGTATTCCATCACCTTTGGGACTTCCAGTGTGACCATTACGAAGATCCGGATCCCGGTGTTTAACATCGGGCTGAATGAGAAGCTGGATGATACCACGTATACCGTACTGGAAGAGCAGACGCTGACAACGGAAAGCTTTACGTTCCTGGGGGATTATACAAAGTACGGGGAATTTATGGACGGACATGACGGATACTGGTATGGATTTTCCAATGAGCCGAACTCTTCCGGGGATGCGAAGATGGTATGGATCCGGATCTCCAAAAAGGATTATTCCTTTACGGAGGGAAGCTGGACACTGTCCAAGGCGAAGCTTTCGGAAGTGGGTACAAGGGCAAAGGACGGTTCCTATCCGGAACGGAATGTAAAATGCTGTGTGAGGAAGGGGTATCTGTATGTGCCTTCTTATGACAAGAAGGGAGTTTATAAGATCAATACTGCAAATTCAGCGGATGTGACACTGATCCCGCTGGGCTTTACTTCCAAGCTGAAATCTCTTGGGGAGGCCGGCTCCTGTGAGGTGTATATGACACTTCTTGGGGACATGATTCTGGCAGGGGATTTCCAGATCACGGCGGATGACAGGGTGATCAAGACACAGGGGAGCGCAAGGTTTGAAGCTATGGCAACGCCTTTGTTCCAGTATAAGAACTTTGTGTTTATGTGGGGCGGCAGTTACGGGAAGGAGCACAGGTGTGCTTATCTTCTGACGCCTTATCTGGCAAGTATCAATAATCTTTCGTCAGCGGTGGTGAAGAATACGGACAAAACGATGAAGATCACGTATACGCTGACGGAGGAAATAATGTAGGTCTTTCTGCCGAAAGGCATGGAGATAGAAAACTTATTTACGGCAGTTCTCAGAAATGGGGGCTGCTTTTTTCATGGGAGGAGGATTCTGGCATGAAGGAATTTTGGAACTTTATTCAGATGGTTTTTATGGCTGTAGGCGGATGGCTGGGCTGGTTTATGGGAGGCTGTGACGGGCTTCTGTATGCCCTGATCGCTTTTGTGGTGATCGATTACCTGACCGGGGTGATGTGTGCTTTTGCGGACCATACGCTTTCCAGTGAGGTGGGATTCCGGGGGATCTGCAGGAAGGTGCTGATCTTTTTGCTGGTGGGAATGGCGAACATTCTGGATGTGGCTGTGATCGGGAACGGATCCGTGCTGAGGACAGCGGTGATCTTTTTCTATATTTCCAATGAGGGCGTGAGTCTGTTGGAGAATGCAGGGCATCTGGGACTGCCGATCCCGAAGAAGATGCAGGAGGTGTTGGAGCAGCTGCATGACAAAAGTGAGGGAGACTCCGATGATGAATCAGAGGATGAGGAAGAAGGTGAGTGATTATGGGATACAGTAATAGTTCTTTGGTGGCGTACATGTTGCTCAGTCCGAACCATTCCGGACTGAGAACGGAGCGGATTGACAGAATATCACCGCACTGTGTAGTAGGTCAGTGTACAGCAGAAGGTCTGGGAGACTGGTTTCATAAATCTTCTACCCAGGCTTCTTCAAATTATGGAATTGATAAGAATGGCCGGATCGGATTGTATGTGGAAGAGAAGAATCGCTCCTGGTGTACTTCCAGTAATGCGAATGATCAGAGGGCTGTGACGATTGAGTGCGCTTCTGACAAGGCGGAGCCGTATGCTATGCATCAGGTGGTTTATGAGCGTCTGGTTGATCTGTGTGAGGATATCTGCAGAAGAAATGGAAAGAAAAAACTGCTCTGGTTTGGTGATAAAAATAAGTCTCTGAACTATCAGCCGAAGGCGGATGAAATGCTCATTACCGTACACCGGTGGTTTGCGAATAAGAGCTGTCCTGGAGACTGGCTTTATGCGAGACTGGGAGATCTGGCTTCGAAGGTTACTTCAAGACTTGGCAGCGGAAATGTGGAAGTGATTCCATCAGGGATGCAGGCAGGGGAATTTCAGGGGCTGACAGAAGAACAGGTGCTTGCAAAGGTTGGTCCCCTGTTTACTGCAGATCAGAAAAAATCAGGGATTCTTGCTTCGGTGTCTATGGCCCAGTTTATTCTGGAGAGCGGTTATGGAAAGAGTGAGCTTGCGTTGGGTGCCAATAACTGTTTTGGAATGAAGAAGTCACTTTCCGGTAATACCTGGAGTGGTTCGGTCTGGGATGGTGTGAGCATTTATAAAAAGAAGACACAGGAGCAGAAGGCAGATGGAAGCTATGTGACAGTCACAGCGGAATTCAGAAAATATCCGAATGTGGATGATTCCATTGCGGATCATAGTGCTTATCTGCTCGGCGCCAAGAATGGAGAGAAGCTCCGATATGATGGGCTGAAAGGATGCTCAGATTATAAGAAGGCAGTGCAGATCATTAAGGAGGGTGGTTATGCTACCAGTCTTACTTATGTGGAAAAGCTCTGCAGTATTATAGAGAAATGGAAACTGACGCAGTATGATGTGAAGAATTCTGGTGCTTCGGATGCTGTGGTGAAGTATTATCGTGTAAGGAAAAGCTGGGAGGATGCAAAATCTCAGCTTGGTGCGTATTCCGTATTTGATAATGCGAAAGCGATGGCTGACAAGCATCCAGAGTATAAAGTTTATGACTGGAATGGACGGGCTGTGTATGGGGCTGAGGTTTCGGGCGGTGCTTCTGGAATGACAAATGCGGATTGCCCTTTTATGGTGAAGGTCAGTATTGATGATCTGAATATCAGGAAGGGTGCTGGGACGAATGCGGCGAAGACTGGGATGTATACCGGTGTTGGGGTGTTTACTATTATGGAAGTGAAGAGTGGGAAAGGCTCTGATGCAGGTTGGGGTAGATTGAAGTCCGGAGCGGGATGGATTAGCTTGGACTTCTGTGAAAAAGTATTATAAATAATTAACGAATTGGGCTCCTTTAATACATGCGATAGTATCAGGGAGCCCGTATTTTATTTGGATGGGTACAGATTTTCAATTAATTGAGCAAATGTACGTTCAAGTCTGTATTTGAATACATCTATATCGTATTCTTTTTTTAGACTATCTTCGTATCCGAGGTCAATTGCTGCATTTATTGCTTGAACGGCTTCGCATAATTCAGGTGATGGCGTGGGATCACCTTCATCATAATGATCGTCTCTTTTATCTATTGCTTCATCAATAAGATCTTTATCAAATCTTTTATAGATTTCTTCCCATGCGGCTTTTTCTTTATTAGGACCAGAGTATGTTTCGTTAAGTTCGGCAAGCGCCTGGATGAGATAGAAGAAATCGTTGGCTGTAACGAATTTATTTAGTACTTCGTTTGATTCACCAGGTATTTGCCATGCATTTGAATGCGGAGCATTAAAATTGGCAATCTGACGTAGTGCTTTTATGCTGTCTTGATTGAGACCGATGAATGAACTGGTTTTTTCGTAATCAAAGTCAATAAAGTCAGTTTCGCCGGTTAAGTATGCTACACTGACTTCAAAAAAATCGGCTAGATAAGCCATGTTCTGATAACTTGGAAAACCAATGGTGCCTGAACTTTGTTCAGAACCAACATTTATCCAACGACTAATGTCTTTCTGTGTACACTTGGTATGAAAGCGTTTGTTAAAGTCTTCTGCCAATTGCTTTTGGCTGTATCCTTTTGTTTCGATACATTTTTTTAATCGACTATTCCAAGTTTGCTCCTTATTCTTAATTAAGTCATTCATTATATTAAAACCTCCGTATGGAAACAAAAATAAGTCTTACAGCGATATAACATATAGTATTGATTGATAGAAGAATATCATGTAGAATTTGTAGTGTCAACAGATAAGTAATTTCAAAGGAGGAATGGACTATGAATGAGAATCAGATTGTAACAAATAAAAATGAGAATACACATATGGCAGCAAATATCTTTAAGGATTCTTTTTCAAAACTGAATGGGAAAGAAGTGTTGATTGGTCTGGGAATTATTAGTGCCACATTTCTTGGAACGACCGGAATTGTGTGTTTTGCGGGAGGCGAATTATCTATAGGAAATGGTACATTCAAAATCTCACGTCTAGAAAAAAGTACTGCATAATATAATATTCTTTAAGGTCTGCTTTTAAGGCAGATCTTTTTTTGAACTTTTTTCGTCATTCACCGGAATTATCTCGGCAAAAGGCGCTTAGGAAGATAGAAGGGAAGAACCTTACTATCTTATGGAGGTGTCGATATGACCGAGAAGAGAGAACTGCCTTGGTGGCAGAAATACACATTAACATTGAATGAAGCATCGGAGTACTTCGGTATCGGATACAAGAAATTGAAACTCTTTGTTCAGGAACATTCAGATGCTGACTTTGTTCTCTGGAACGGCAACAGAGCGTTGATTAAGCGTGAGCAGTTTGAAAAGTATATGGACAGTCAGATGAATGTGATTTAGTTCAAAAAAGTTTTTAAATTTCTTGTGGAAAAAGAGCCTTGTCTGTGGTACACTATCAATACATAGTCGGATACATACTATGTGCTATATGATTAAAGCAACAAGGCTCTCCCGATTTTGAAAGGAGACGATGTTCAATGAGCGAAAAAAGACGCGATAGTAAAAATCGCATTCTTCGCACAGGAGAGAGCCAAGAAGCGGATGGACGATACAAATTCCGATACATAGATGGCAATGGAAAGCGTAAGACGGTTTACAGCTGGAGATTGGTAGCTACGGATAGTATCCCAGCCGGAAAAAGAGATAATGCACCTTTACGAGAGCAGGAGAAAGTAATCAACAGAGATTTGGATGATATGATTACTCCTGATGGCGCAGGCTTGACAGTTCTTGACTTGGTGAAGAAATACATCGCAACCAAGACAGGCGTTAAGCACACAACCAGAGCTGGTTATGGTACCGTAATCAATTTGCTGGATAAAGATCCCTTTGGCGCAAGACGAATTGATAAAATCAGATTGTCGGATGCAAAGGAGTGGTTGATTAGATTGCAGCAGGTGGATAAGAAAAGCTATTCGACAATTCATTCCATCAGAGGGGTAGTTAGACCGGCATTTCAGATGGCAGTGGATGATGATATATTAAGAAAGAATCCATTTGAATTTCAACTGGCAACTGTGGTGGTAAATGATGCGGTCACTCGTGAGGCCATTACAAGAAAACAGGAAAGAACTTTCCTTGATTTCATTAAAAATGATACGCACTATAGCAAGTATTATGACGGTATGTACATTCTGTTTAAGACAGGGATGCGTATTTCGGAATTTACAGGATTGACGGTTAAGGATTTGGATATGGAGAACAGAACCATCAATATTGACCACCAGCTTCAGAAGACTGGGACGTTGGTCTATATTGATACGACAAAGACCTATGCTGGTACAAGAGTAATTCCGATGCAGGATGATGTATACGAATGCTTTCAGCGTATATTGAAAAATCGCAGACCACCGAAGGTAGAACCTATGATTGATGGTTATTCAGGTTTCCTTTGCTTTGATAAGGACGGTAAACCTATGGTGGCAATGCATTGGGAGAAATATTTCCAGCATGCGGTTGACAAATACAACAGCATCTATCGTGTACAGCTTCCTAAAATTACACCTCATGTATGCAGACACACATACTGCTCTAATATGGCTAAGTCCGGAATGAATCCAAAGGTACTTCAGTATCTGATGGGGCATTCGGATATCAGTGTCACTCTTAATACCTATACACATCTTAAGCTGGATGATGCGAGAGAAGAAGTGGAGAAGCTTGCCAAGAAGCAGGCAGAAGCTGAAAATGAGTTTCGGCAGTTAGGTATGAAGGAGAACAAGGTTAAATTCAAAAAGATGGGGTGAATGGTCTAATTTAGACCATTTCGTAAAATGGCTAAAAAGTCAGCAAACTCAAGGCTTTGAAGGTGATTGTGGTCTAAATCAGACTGAATAAGGACAAAAAAATTTAGACCAAATTATTTCGGAAAATTAAAGATTTCAGACATAGGAGAACGGCAAATGTCGGCTGGTCTAAATTTGAAATCTGAGGCCATTTTAGACCATATTTTAGACCATTTGAAGGAAGAAACATGCTGAGATAAGCCAAAATAAGCCGAGAAATGGTAAAAACCTTGATAGACTGAAAAAGTGCGCAAATGCTTGAAAAATAAGGAAAAACCGAGATAATCCGAGATGAAAAAGGAGTTAAAAATAGATGATTAGAGTGTTATTTGTTTGCCACGGCAATATCTGCCGCAGCCCCATGGCGGAATTCGTTTTCAGGTCAATGGTTGATCAAGCCGGTCAATCAGACAATTTTTATATTGCTTCAGCGGCTACAAGCACGGAAGAAATCGGTAACCCTGTCCATCCGGGTACAAAAAATAAACTTAAACAGGCAGGAATTTCGGTCAGTGGGAAATATGCGGTTCAGATGAAAAAATCAGATTATAAAAATTATGATTATCTGATCGGAATGGACAGTTGGAACATTAAAAACATAATGAGAATAATAGGCAGTGATCCGCAGGGGAAAGTCACCAGACTTTTGGATTTTACAGATCATCCGGGAGATATTGCCGATCCATGGTATACAGGTAATTTTGATAAAACTTACGAGGATATTTGCAAAGGCTGCCAGGCACTTTTGAAAAAATTGTTGTAAAGGGCTGTCCCGGTTTGTTTTGCTTTCTAGGCTTACCAATAACATAAAAACTGATCAGTCCGTTCTTGTGACTGATCAGTTTTTATGTTTATATTTTTTTATCTGATTTATCTGGTTTTTCTAAATCCACATGAGCGATATTGTTTTCTTCCCGGGAAACGAAAGCAAGGATCCGATGCTTTATCTACATCAAAGCTTTTTCTTAAATACTTCCACATCCATACTTTTGTCCTGGAAAGCCACAATTGATGTGCAGAGGGCGTCACCGGTGATATTGACTGTTGTTCGGGCCATATCCAGCAAACGGTCAATTCCCATAATCAAAGCGATGGCTTCTGTTGGCAGGCCTACTGAGGCGAAAACCATGGTCAGAGTGACCAGTCCCACACTTGGAACGCCGGCAGTTCCGATAGAGGCCAGTGTGGCCGTGAGGATAACGGTACCGTAATCGGCTGGCGTCAATGGAATCCCAAAGGCCTGAGAGGCGAAAACAACGGCAACACCCTGCATGATGGCTGTGCCGTCCATATTGACGGTGGCGCCCAGGGGAATCGTAAAGGAAGAGATTTTCCTGGAAACGCCCATTTTATCTTTCAGTGTTTCGATCGCCAGAGGAATGGTGGCATTGGAAGTTGCCGTAGAAAAGGCAAATCCCATGACGGGAAGGTATTTTTTTATAAAATGGTATGGATTCAGGCGTGTAAAAATAAAAAACATGGCAGCGTAAACGACGAAAAGATGAATGCCTAAACCAGCCAGCACACTGATCATATATTTGATAAGTGGAATGAAAACGGAAAAACCGATTCCTGAAAATGTTTTGGCAATCAGACAGAATACACCCAGTGGTGCCAGTTTCATAACCATATTGGTCATTTCCATCATAATATCATTAAATTGTGCAAAAAAGTTGGAGACGATTTCAACCTTTTCGCCCAGTTTAGCTAAAATGATACCAATGATAATTGCAAATAAAATGATCTGAAGCATATTTCCTTCGGCAAGGCCCTGGATTGGATTTTTTGGAATAATATTTAAAATGGTTTCCGTAAGGGATGTTGTCTGAATGCCTTCCACTGCTTCTGCTGTCTGAAGGGCGGATTCAGGGATGCCTAACCCTGGTTTGATCAGCAGTGCAACACCCAGAGAAACAATGATTGCACAGGCCGTCGTACACAGATAGAAGACAACGGTTTTCACGCCAACCTTTCCGAGGGTTTTGGTATCTCCAATGGAGGCGCTGCCGCAAATAATTGAACAGAATACCAGAGGAACCACAAGCATTTGCATGAGACGGAGAAATCCATTTCCGATGACATAAAAAATGCCATTAATTAAAATCGTATCCTTTATGTATCCAGACGGGACGAGATAGTGAAGGATACATCCCAGAAGCATACCGCCAATGAGAGCTATAAAAATCTGTGTGGTCAGTCCCGGTTTTTTCCTCTTGGATTGGGAATGGTCTTTGGTTGTTTTTAAATGTCTATTCAAAATCCTGCTCCTTCCGTTTTAATGTGAATTCATATATTCGTTCAGTGCATCTTTCCAGTGAGGCATTTGATAAATGCCGGTCATTTCCATCATCAGATTACGCAGCAGCGTACAGCGCACTTCTGTTGGGCGGCCAATGACTTCAAGGAGCCCGGGTTCAATGGTCACATTGGTAATTCCTGCCATTTCCAGTATTGTCCTGGCAAATTCATAGCGGGTACAGGAACCTTCACAGGAAGCATGGTAGATGCCGTATTCAGTAGATTCCAGAAGGGACACAATAAATTTGGCCAACACATGGGCGCTTGTGGGGGAACTAATCTGATCGTTGGGTACCTGGATGACAGACTTTGTTTTTGCTTCATTTAAAAGGTTTTCCACATAGGTCCCGGAGGAACGGCCATAAACCCAGGAACTGCGGATAATCAGATGCTTGGGATTAAGTTCTCTGACCATGTTTTCACCGGCCAGTTTGGATTTTCCGTAAACACTGGATGGTGTGGGAATATCAAATTCGGTCAGTGTTTTGGCGGCAGTGCCTGCAAAAACATCATCGGTTGATATATAAATAATTTTTGCACCGATTTTCCGGGCTGCACTGGCCATGTTTCGGGCACCCAGTGTATTCACTTTATATGCTGAAACCATATCGCGTTCACAGGCTTCAAGGTCCGTGAAGCCTGCGCAGTTGATAACAACTTCCGGACGATGCATATCCATAAAATGGGTAACGGTTTTTAGATCCGTAATGTCAACATCCAGATCTGTTTTAAGTAGTTCATAGTCTTCAACAGGAATCTGACGGCAGATTTCAGAACCCAGACTCCCGGCGCTTCCGGCAACCCAGACACATTTTCTTGAAAATAACATAAATTCCTCCTTACCTGACAGTGGTTATAATTTTTAGTATGTGGATATTTCAGAAAAAAATAAGTAAGTTTCAGAGCCAGTTCAATTAGATCGTTTAAGGCTCCTGTAAGAACTGATCGGCTGATTTTTATGGTTCAGTCCGAGCTTAAGAATTTATAATTCGGTGAAATTATATGATATCCAGACAGGTATTGTCAAATATTATTTTATTTTTGAGCTATTTTATTTTTGAACTGTTTTGCTTCTAAGCTATTTTGCTTCTGAATATTTTTCTTGGAATATAAAATTTCTATGACGGGGCCAGCCGTTTTTTGTTATAATAGCATTGGTAATATATACAGCCCGCCTGATGGCGGGATTGCATGTAGCAAAGGTTTGATAGGGGGATATTTTGATGTTTACAGAAAATACCACATTTGAAGAATTATTGAGTTGTCCGCAGCTGTCGGGGCTGGAAAAGTTTTTTATGCAGCAGCCTGTGGAGGGACAGGCCCAGGGCCTGGGACCGTCGCCTGAGGAAATGAAAAAAATTTCGCTTAAAAAGATGGCAAATTTTGTGTCGCCGGCCTGGAATCCACAGTCCATGGCGGATGGATTTAATGCAATTGTGGATCATGTAACCAATGGGGTGAAGATGGATTATGAAATTTATACGGATCAGGAGCTGGCAGAAGATACTTCTAAATTAAGAACGGGCCTGCTGTGGTTTCCGGCAGAAAAGAAAGGACCGTTTGCCATTGTATGTGCGGGCGGTGCCTACATGAGCGTGGCCAGTCTGGTAGAGGCATTTCCGGTGGCCCAAAGGCTGAATGAATTGGGAATCACAGCCTTTGTTCTCCAGTATCGGGCCGGCGTGAAAGGCGCAGCGGAGAAATCCGGGGAAGATCTTCGCAGGGCGATTTCTTTTATTATAGATCATAAAGCGCAGTTTAACGTGGCCGAAGATTATGCGGCCTTTGGTTTTTCGGCCGGCGGACATCTGGTCAGTGAGCTGGGGACTGCCAATGAAGGCTATAAGGCTTATCACATGCCAAAGCCCCAGCTTCTTGGTCTTTGTTACCCTCTGGTGGCTTTTGCACAAAAAGATGCTCAAATGGATGCTGCCGTTAAAGTCATGTTCGGTGATGTGGCCAATGTTGATGAGATGATGGCCCGTTTCACACCGGTGGATCATCTGGATGAGGACTATCCAAAGACATTTATATGGCAGACCAAAGAGGATGAACAGGTGCCCTTTGAGGCCAATGGTCTGGAAATTTATAATCGTCTGCAAAAGCTTGGTGTGCCAAGCCGTCTTAAAGCCGTGGCACATGGACTTCACGGACTTGGTTTGGGAAAAGGCAGCGAAGCCTGGGGCTGGCTGGATGAAGCTGTGGCCTTCTGGAAGGGTGAGCAGTAATTTAATCGGATTCAAGGGTTTTAAAAATTTCCATAAAATTTTGGGCGACCTGCGATAAACCAGCATCGTTGTTTCGGCATACCGCTGTCATGCGTGTGGTCATTTCATCACATAAGATGGGACGGCATACAAGGTTTTTATGATGTATAGTTTTACCATGGATATGGCTGGGACTGTTTTTGGGTGCGGCTGTCCCGGCTTTGATCGGATAAAGTCCGGCTAGATGACTGATATTTTCCGGAACAAGTGCAATGCCCAGTCCGGCCATGGCCCACTGAAGGGATGTGCGGGCGTCATCGTTTTTACATAAAATTTTGGGCCGCAGGCCTTTGTTTTGAAAGGCCTGGGTAATAATGGCATCAAATCTGCGGTAATAGATTAAGGGCTTGCCCAGCAGCTGTTCCGGCAGAATACCGCTTTTACCGGACGGATGGTCGTTGGTCTGAGCCATCTCCGGGATTCCTTGAAAAAAGTGCTGTTGGCCCACAGCCATCAGGGATTCCTGTCTTCCATAAATACAGGTGAGCCCGTCAGGATTAAAGGGCGTTCTTATAACGGCACATTCAATCATGCCGTTTTTCAGTTTTTCTATAGTTTCGTATGCATTTCCCTCAAAAATTTCGAATGTAACCAGAGGATATTTTTCCATAAATGCATTGGCCAGTCGGGTCATGAGAATTCCACTGGAAGAAATACAGCCGATTTTCAGGGTTCCCTGATGTCCGCCTGTAAATGTTTTGACCTCCAGTGCTGCAGCGTCAACCATGGATAAAATATCCTTAGCACGATTGTACATCAGCCGTCCCGCTTCTGTAAGCTGGATACCGTGGGCATTTCTGCGGACAAGTGCCACACCAAGGGTTTCTTCCAGCTGGGAAAGCTGGCGGCTCAACGGCGGCTGTGAAAGTCCCAGTCTGCCTGCGGCCTGAGAAATGTTTCCGCATTCTGCAATGACTACAAAATAATATAATTGTTTTAAATTCATTATAAAAAACCATCCTTAAAAGAATACTATCAATGAAGGTATTGCTGGATATATATAATAATGGTATAATCAAACTCAATGATATATAAAAAATATATATTTAATTTTACAGGAAAACAGGGAGAATTGCAAATGGGAAAATTATTAAAGTACCTGGGTGCCTACAAAAAGGAGAGTATACTGGGGCCGCTGTTTAAATTGCTGGAAGCTTCGTTTGAGCTTCTGATTCCAATTGTTATGGCCAGAATCATTGATGTGGGTATACGGGACAAAGATATGGGCTATGTGTTAAAAATGGGGGGCGTGATTATTGCGCTGGGGGTTATTGGCCTTGTATGCTCCATCACTGCCCAGTATTTTGCGGCGAAAGCGGCCGTGGGCTTTGCCACGGCGCTGCGTAAAGATTTATTCGGACACATCCAGACCCTTTCCTACTCGGAAATGGATGTGCTTGGAACATCTACACTTATTACCCGTATGACCAGTGATATTAATCAGGTACAAAATGGTGTGAATCTGGTGCTTCGTTTATTTTTAAGATCCCCTTTTATTGTATTCGGCGCTATGGTGATGGCATTTACCATCAATGTACCGGCGGCTTTTGTATTTGTTGTCACCATACCACTGCTTTCTGTTGTGGTTTTTGGTGTTATGATTGTCAGTATCCCCCTTTATCGTAAGGTGCAAAACCGTTTGGATCAGGTGCTGCTGACAACAAGGGAAAATCTTTCCGGTGTTCGGGTCATACGTGCATTTAATAAGGAAGAAACAGAAAAGCAAAGATTTGAAAATGCCAATGAAGAACTGGTGAAAGGCCAGGTATTTGTGGGAAAAATTTCTGCATTGATGAATCCTTTGACCTATGCCATTATTAATGGTGCCATGATTGTTTTGATCTGGACCGGTGCATGGCAGGTTGAAGGCGGCATGATTACTCAAGGTGCAGTTGTTGCTCTTGTGAACTATATGTCCCAGATTCTGGTGGAATTGGTTAAACTGGCCAACCTGATTATTAATATAACAAAATCTCTGGCCTGTGCCCGCCGGATTCAGTCTGTATTTGAGACTGAGACATCCATTGCAGATCCAGGCAAAGCGTCTTTTGATAAAAATGAAGAAATGAACCAATATTCTTCGGATCCTGAGTGCCCAAAGGTTGTTTTTGAAAATGTTTCCTTTGCCTATGCCAATGCCTCGGAAGAATCTTTGAGTCATGTAAACTTTACAGTAAAGGCCGGTCAGACAATCGGTATTATCGGCGGTACGGGAAGCGGAAAAACATCCCTTGTCCATCTGATTCCACGGTTCTATGATGCAACAAAAGGGCGTGTTATTGTGGATGGCCGGGATGTCAGGGCGTATTCCTTTGATGAACTTCGAGGGAAAATCGGTATTGTTCCCCAGAAGGCGGTGCTTTTTAAGGGCACTATTGAGGATAATCTTCGCTGGGGAAATCCGGATGCCACGGCTGAGGATATGGAAGAAGCGCTTAATGCCGCTCAGGCCATGGCGTTTGTCAGGGAAAAGGCCGGAGGGCTTAAAGCCTTTATTCTTCAGGGCGGGCGTAACCTTTCCGGGGGACAGCGTCAGCGTTTGACAATTGCCCGGGCGCTTGTGAAAAAACCGGAAATCCTTATCCTGGATGACAGTGCCTCTGCACTGGATTATGCCACGGATGCCAGACTGAGAAGCGCAATCCGGGGGCTTGATGAAAAGATGACGGTGTTTATTGTCTCCCAGAGGGCAGCCAGTATCTGGCATGCAGATCAGATTATTGTGCTTGATGACGGAGAAATTGCAGGTATGGGAACGCACAGTGAGTTGCTGGAAAAATGCGGCGTTTATCAGGAAATCTATTATTCTCAGTTTCCAAAAGATGAAACATCAGGAAAGGCAGGTGAACTGAATGCTTAAGGGAGAAAAAAAGGCCAAAAACAAGGAAACAATTAAAAAAGTACTGATATGCATTAAACGTTATTGGTTTCTGGCTGGACTGTCTTTGATTCTCGCGGCGGTCTCGGTCATCTTTACGCTATATCTGCCCATTCTTATTGGTGATGCGGTGGACTTAATCGTTGCTCCTGGAGCGGTGAATTTTGGCCGTATTTCCTTGATTTTATGGAAAATGGGTATTGTCATTGGACTGACTGCGCTGGCTCAGTGGCTGATGAATATGTGCAACAACAAAATAACTTATTTTGTTGTCCGGGATATTCGAAAGCGGGCATTTGCCAATCTGGAGCGCCTGCCCCTTAAATATATTGACAGTCATCCATCGGGAGATATAATCAGCCGTATTGTCGCGGATGTGGATCAGTTTTCTGATGGACTTCTTATGGGATTTACTCAGTTTTTTACAGGAATCATGACGATTTTGGGCACACTGGTATTTATGGTATCCATTAACTATAAAATTGCACTTGTGGTTCTGTTAATTACACCGGTTTCTCTTTTTGTGGCTGCATTTATTTCCAAAAGGACGTATGCCATGTTTAAGCTTCAGTCGGAAACCCGTGGGGAGCTGACGGCTCATATCGATGAAATGATCGGGAATCAGAAAATTGTTCAGGCTTTTAGATACGAAGACCGGGCTGCAGAAAAATTTCAGGAGATCAATCTCAGGCTGCAAAGCAGCAGTTTAAGAGCTACATTTTTTTCGTCCATTACCAATCCGGCGACCCGGTTTGTCAATGGACTGGTTTATGCCGGCGTGGGGATTACAGGTGCCATCTCGGCGATTTCCGGTGGCATCAGTGTCGGACAACTTTCCTCGTTTTTAAGCTATGCCAATCAGTATACCAAACCTTTTAACGAAATTTCCGGTGTGATCACGGAACTTCAAAATGCACTCACATGTGCGGCCAGAGTCTTTGAATTGATTGAGGAAGAACCTCAGATTCCGGATGAGGCTGATGCCAGAATTCTTGATCATGTCCAGGGGAAGGTTACCCTGGAAAACGTTGACTTTTCGTATAATCCGGAAGTGCGTCTGATTGAAAATCTTAACCTGGACGTTAAGCCCGGGCAGCGGATTGCCATTGTAGGTCCTACAGGATGCGGCAAAAGTACGGTGATTAACCTGCTCATGCGCTTTTATGATGTGGATCAGGGATCCATACAGGTGGATGATATAGATATCCGCGATATAGCCCGAAAGAGCCTGAGAGAAAATTATGGCATGGTGCTTCAGGAAACCTGGTTGAAAACAGGCACGATCCGTGAAAATATTATTTACGGTAAACCGGATGCTACGGATGAAGAAATGATCCGGGCTGCAAAGGAAGCCTATGCGCACAGTTTTATCAAGCGTTTGCCCCATGGCTATGATACAGTGATTACCGAGGATGGCGGCAATCTTTCCCAGGGACAGAAGCAGCTTTTGTGTATTGCCAGAGTCATGCTCTGTCTGCCGCCCATGCTGATTTTAGATGAAGCCACGTCATCTATTGATACAAGAACAGAAATTCGTATTCAGAAAGCCTTTGCCAAAATGATGGAAGGACGGACAAGCTTTATTGTGGCGCACCGTCTGTCTACCATCAAAGAGGCGGATCGAATCCTTGTGATGAAAGACGGAAAAATCATTGAACAGGGAACCCATGAAGCGCTGCTGGGACAGGACGGCTTCTATGCACAGCTGTATAACAGCCAGTTTGCCAAAGCATAAATACGGTAAAACATAAATATTTATAGAAGTGAAAATTTGGTATGCACAAAATATCAGGCACTGATCAAAAAGAATCAGGCCTGATATTTTGTTGTGGTAATTTTCATGAAATCAGTTATAATAAAAAGAAAGCGCCAATATTGGCGTGTTTTTTGTGATAAGATAAATTTGGAATAGGATAACTGTTGAAAGTTATAAAAAAATAGAAGCATGAATATAGAAGCAGTTTAATTAAGGTAATCGGAAAGAAAGGGGAATCGTATGATCGGATCAGATATTGGAATTGATCTTGGAACGGCAAGCATACTTGTATATATTCGCGGGAAAGGTGTTGTGCTTAAGGAGCCTTCCGTTGTTGCTTACGATAAAGATACAAATCAGATTAAAGCGATTGGGGAGGAAGCCCGAATGATGATTGGCCGGACGCCGGGTAATATTGCCGCTGTACGGCCATTGCGTCAGGGGGTTATTTCGGACTATACGGTAACAGAAAAGATGCTGAAATACTTTATCCATAAGGCTATGGGAAGAAAGACTTTAAGACGCCCCAGGATCAGTGTGTGTATTCCCAGCGGAGCTACAGAGGTGGAAAAGCGGGCGGTGATTGATGCCACCATGGAAGCCGGTGCCAGAGATGTGATTATTATTCAGGAGCCGATCGCCGCAGCTTTGGGGGCCGGAATTGATATTTCCAAACCCAGCGGCAATATGATTGTGGACATTGGCGGCGGTACAACGGATATTGCAGTTATTTCTCTGGGCGACACGGTTGTCAGCACATCCATTAAGGTGGCCGGAGATGATTTTGATGATGCGCTGATTCACTATATGCGCCGCAGGCATAATATGCTGATCGGAGAGCGGACGGCAGAGGAACTGAAAATGCTGATCGGGTCGGTCTATGGACGGCCTGAGCCTGTGATGACGGAAGTTCGGGGGAGAAATCTTTTAACCGGACTTCCCAAAGTGATTCAGTTGTCTTCCGAGGAAACAGAGGAAGCCTTTTCGGATGTGATTAGTAAGATTGTATCCGGTGTTCACCAGGTTCTTGAAGATACACCGCCGGAATTATCTGCAGATATTGCCATGAGGGGGATATTATTGACCGGCGGCGGCAGTCAGATTTACGGTCTGGAGGAACTTTTGGAAGCGTCCACCGGCATTCGCACAACCACAGTGGATGATCCCATGTCCGTTGTTGCAATCGGAACCGGAAGATATGCGGAATTTATGGAAGGTATGGGGGAACTGTCAGGAAAGATTGCCAGTATAAGGGGGTAAATTCCATTTATTGGTACATGTTTGTGAAGTGTCGTTTTTTGGTGGTGAATTGTTTCCATATGCTTGACATAGGGAGATTTTTGGGATAACATGAAAGATAATTATGCGTATTTATACAATAAAATTTAAGTAATAGGATGGTATTGAACTATGAAGATCGCAGTTGCAGGGACCGGTTATGTTGGCCTGGTCACAGGGGTTTGTCTTGCGAGTAAAGGACATAGTGTTTCCTGTGTTGATGTAGATGAAAAAAAGGTAGAATTAATGAAACAGGGCATTTCACCAATTTATGAGCCTGGATTAAGTGAACTGATGCGTGAAAATATGGAGCGCCTGATATTTACAACGGATTACCAGACAGCTTATGAAAGTGCAGATGTTATATTTATCGGTGTGGGGACACCTGAAAAGAAAGATGGATCTGCAAATTTAAGCTATGTTTATAAAGTTGCAGAGCAGATTGCTCAGAGTGTTAAAAAAGATTGTGTTGTTGTTGTAAAATCCACGGTTCCTATTGGAACAAATGATAAAGTGGAAGCGTTTATTAATGCCCATCTGGCGCATCGTGTCAGTGTGTCCATTGCGTCAAATCCGGAATTCCTTGCCCAGGGGACGGCTGTTCGGGATACACTTCATGCATCACGTATTGTGATTGGTGTGGAAGATAATGAAGCCGGTGAAATTCTGAAAGAAGTTTATAAGGATTTTGATTCGCCGAAGCTGGTAACCAATCGGCGTAGTGCGGAGATGATTAAATACGCTTCCAATGATTTTCTTGCATTAAAAATTTCCTATATTAATGAAATTGCCAATTTTTGTGAAAAGATCGGCGCAAATATCGAAGATGTTTCTAAAGGTATGGGGCTGGATGCCCGTATCGGCAATCGATTTTTAAATGCTGGAATCGGTTACGGCGGTTCCTGTTTCCCTAAAGATACAAAAGCGTTAAATTGGTTGGCCACATTTAATGATAATGAGCTTAAAACAATTAAGGCGGCCATTGAAGTTAACGAAAATCAAAAGCTTAAGCTGATCAAAAAAGCGAAGAAATACTATAATGATTTTTCAGGTTTGACAGTTGCGGTTTTGGGACTTACATTTAAGCCGGGAACAGATGATTTACGGGAAGCACCGTCTTTGGTAAATATCCCGATGCTGCTGGAAGATGGCGCTCATGTTAAAGCCTGGGATCCGGTTGGTGTGGAGAATTATAAAAAATACTATCCAACAGAAATTCAGTATTGTGATACCATTGATGAAACTTTGGAGAATGCAGATCTGTGTTTGATTTTTACAGAGTGGGATGATGTGAAAAATATGGATGTCGCTGCATTTGAAAAGAAAATGCGCAGACCGATTGTATTGGATGGTCGAAACTGCTTTGATCTGGCAGCCTTTAATGATGTACATATTTTATATGATTCCATCGGACGGGCTGTTGTAGATTATCTGTATTTAGATGATAATTCTGATAATTAATGATCCAGGGTAATCGCCGTGTCAGATTACTTAAGAAAAGGGAGATTAAAGAAGATGAAATTAATTATACAAATTCCCTGCTATAATGAGGCAGAGACGCTTAAAATCGCATTAGATGCATTGCCCAAACACATTGATGGGATCGATGTCATTGAATATTTGATTATTAATGACGGAAGTAAAGATCATACGGTGGAAGTGGCCAAAGAGTGGGGCGTCAATTATATCGTCAATTTCAGGAATAACAAAGGACTTGCCAGGGGCTTTATGGCCGGACTTGATGCATGCTTAAGAAACGGTGCCGATATTATTGTAAATACAGATGCGGATAACCAGTACTGCGGTGATGATATAGAAAAACTGATTCAGCCCATCCTTCACGGCGAGGCCGGTATGGTTGTGGGAGAGCGTCCGATTGATGATACCGAACATTTTTCACCTTTGAAAAAGAAGCTGCAGCATCTTGGAAGCTGGGTCGTACGAAAGGCATCCAAAACAGATGTTCCGGATGCGCCAAGTGGCTTCAGAGCTTACAGCCGTAGCACAGCGATGCGCTTGAATGTGATCAATGAATATACCTATACCCTGGAAACCATTGTCCAGGCAGGAAGAAATAAAATGGCAGTGACTTCTGTACCGATTCGTACCAATCCTGAGCTGAGAAAGTCCAGACTTTTCCACAGTATGTTTGGATATGTTAAAAAATCCATGCTTACAATCGGCCGGGCGTATATGATGTACAGGCCACTGGCTGTATTTTCTGCTATTGCGGCAGTGTTTGGCGCTGCCGGAACCGGGCTCGGTGTACGCTATTTGATTCAAAGATATAAAGGAAAAGGCGCCGGACATGTTCAGTCTTTAATTTTATCCAGTACACTGATTATCATTGCAGTGATGGCAGGCGTTATTGGATTACTGGCGGATGTGATTGCAGGCAACCGGAAGCTTTTGCAGGAAATTCAGTTCGAACTTAGAAAGATGGATTACGGTCTGGGACATGAAGCAAAAAAGAGAGCTGCAGAGGGTAATAAGGAAATTGAGGAATAAAAACTATGCTGTGTGAACATGATCTGATAGACAAAGTTCAAGGTAAGAAAGTTCTTTATATAGCGACAAAAAATCGGGATTATATACGGGTAAAACAGGAAATTGAAATGCTGAAAAAACATGCCGGACAAGTAGAGATTATTTGTTCCGGCGAAAAATCTTATATAAAGAGAATTTTGGAAACCTTCTTTTCCCTGTTAAAAACATCTGTGAAGCAATATGATCTTATCTTTATCGGATTTATGGCTCAGATGATTATACCATTCTGGTCCTGGAAATGGAAAGATAAAGAAGTTATTGTAGACTTTTTTATTTCCATATATGATACGCTTGTATTCGATAGAAAAAAAATAAAAGACGGATCTTTAATTGCCCGTGCCTTAAAGGTCTTAGATCAGTACACGATTCGTAAGGCAAACTGGATCATATCAGATACAAAAGCTCACGGAAAGTACTTTTGTTCTGAATTGGGTGGTCGTGCATCACAATGTTTTGTTTATTATTTACAGGCGGATACATCGGTATATCATCCAATGCAAATAAGAAAACCACGTAAATTTGCAGATAAATTTGTCGTCTTATATTTTGGATCTATACTGCCGGTTCAGGGTGTAGAAGTTGTTATGCAGTGTATTAAAAAACTGCAAAATAAAAAAGATATTCATTTTATAATTATAGGACCAATAAGGAAAAAGATTAAAAAGGTTAAAGGTGATACCGTCACATATATTGACTGGCTTGACCAGGAAACACTTGCAAAATATATTGCCATAGCTGATTTATGTCTGGCGGGACATTTTTCGGGAACAGTACCTAAAGCCTGGCGGACAATTCCTGGTAAAGTATATATTTACCGGGCTATGGGTAAAAAGATTGTATTAGGTGACAGTGAAGCAAATCGGGAATTGTTTTCAGAAAAAAACGAAGATTGTGTTTTTGTGAAAATGGGAGATGCCAATGCCCTGGCAAGTACAGTGGTCAAAATGAAAGACAGGAGTTTACATGAGTAATAAGCCTTTAATTAGTGTTATTGTTCCAATTTATAATGTAGAAAAGTATCTGGAAAAATGCGTACATTCGATTGTTAAGCAGAGCTATGAAAATTTGGAGATCATTCTGGTAGATGACGGTTCTACGGATGCCTGCGGCGCCTTGTGTGATCAATTAGCTTTGCAGGATCATAGAATACAGGTCATTCATAAACCCAATGGCGGTTTGTCAGATGCAAGAAATGCCGGGCTGGACCGGATGAGAGGAAAATACGTGACATTTATTGACAGCGATGATTGGGTGACTGAGGACTATATAAGTTCTTTGTATAGGTTAATCAGACATTATCGCTGTGCTGTTTCTATTGGAAACTATAAGGATGTAATTGAAGAAAGGCCGACGGCATTGGGCGAAAAAAAACGTTCCAAACCCCAAACCGGATATTTGGATAACAAAAAAGCAGTGGAAGCATTATTGTATCAAAAATATTTTACGACGTCTGCTTGTGTTAAGCTTTATGCTGCAGACTTGTGGCGAGACATAAGGTTTCCTGTGGACAGATTGTACGAAGATGTAATTACAATATATGAAGTGCTGTCAAAAGCTGAAGGTGCAGCCTTTACAAATCAGATCTTTTATTTTTATCGCCAGAGAGCAGGAAGCATTGTGCGTAAAGAATTTTCCTTAAAGATTATGGATTATGTTTACCACACCGATCAGGTTTTAAAAATGGTGAACAGAGATTATCCTGATTTGAAGGCAGCAGCAGTTTCCCGATGCCTGTGGGCTAAAATTCATGTATTGGTGCATATGGATGATCCTAAGAAATATCCCAAGGAATATAAGTTTTTATGGAATGCTGTAAAAAAAGACCGGATGAATGTATTGCTAAATCCAAAAGTAAGAATCAATAATAAAATCGTTCTTATTTTATCTTTGGGCGGTGTTCGGGTATTAAAAACTGCGTTTTTTTTAAGCAAAAAGATGTAATGAGGAGACGGTACATTGAAAATTACCTATATAATTGCAATTTATAATGTGAAAGAATGTCTTGATGAATGTATTCAGAGCGTAATTTCAGATAAAAGTGACACTGAAATTATACTGGTGGATGACGGCTCAACAGATGGATCCGGAGAAATTTGCGACCAGTATGCCGAAAGCGATTTCAGGATTCGAGTCGTGCATCAAGAAAATCAAGGGGTTTCAGTTGCTCGAAATACCGGATTAGAATTGGCTTCCGGAGACTGGATTTGTTTTGTCGATGGTGATGACGGAATTAATAGTAATCTTGGAACAGTAGTTCAGTCCTACCTGGATCAGACAGCGGATATTATATTTTTTAGTTATTCGGAAAATGCTGCGGATGTTAAAAGCCATGAAGTGAAAGACGCAGATCAAAAACTGCTGAACAGAAAAGATATTTTAACAATCAGAGCAGGACTTCTGAATTCAGATATGCCTGAAATGGAATTTTATAAGCATCATCATATAAATTGTCATTCTCCATGGGGAAAATTATACCGAAGAGATTTTATTGAGAAGAATCAATTAAGGTTTACAAAAGGTTTAAAAAAAGGGCAGGATGAGGAATGGCACGGTCCATACCCCAGA
>QFCH01001016.1_pt1 | contig 23753 bp, 15 predicted proteins | sample 5346071 | NCBI WGS metagenome assembly QFCH01 (sample SAMN09062255, study PRJNA434731) | Human gut metagenome, whole genome shotgun sequencing project. | isolation source: stool timepoint B chromium assembly | host: Homo sapiens | collected 2015
ACGTATTCTCTATCACAGGACGTGGTACAGTTGCAACTGGTAGAGTAGAGCGTGGTGTTCTTCATGTATCCGAAGAAGTTGAAATCGTAGGTGTTAAAGAAGAAACACGTAAGGTTGTTGTAACAGGTATCGAAATGTTCCGTAAACTGCTTGACGAAGCTCAGGCTGGTGATAACATCGGATGCTTACTGCGTGGTGTTCAGAGAAACGAAATCGAAAGAGGACAGGTTCTCGCTAAACCAGGTACAGTTCATCCTCATAAGAAATTCACAGCTCAGGTTTACGTATTAACAAAAGATGAAGGTGGACGTCATACACCTTTCTTCAACAACTACAGACCTCAGTTCTACTTCAGAACAACAGATATCACAGGTGTAATCAACCTTCCAGAAGGTACAGAAATGTGCATGCCTGGTGATAACGTAGAAATGACAATCGAACTGATCCATCCAATCGCTATGGAACAGGGTCTTACATTCGCTATCCGTGAAGGTGGACGTACTGTAGGATCAGGCCGTGTTGCTACAATCATCGAATAATTAAATATCTTGATTATTTTCAGGCCCGCCGATCAGGCGGGCCTTTTTGCGTTTTATGATGAAATTATAGTTATAATACCGAAAATAGCGATTGTACCAACCCCCTGTTTTGTGGTATATTTATATATGAGTATACGCCGGGTTTAAATCCGGGAAGGAGGATTCTTATGGAACATGAAAGACAAGATCAATTAAAAGAGATACTGAGAGGGAAGGATGGCCAGGGGCAGATTATCCCTCCTGAAAAATATAAGGAGTTGTCACTGCAGGAGACGATTTTACTTTTTCATATGGCTTTGACAGAAATGCAGAATAAGCTTAATGATGAGGGAAATCGGAGATTTTTCAGGATGCGTGTGACTACATTTGAAACACTGACATCCCTAAAGCTTTGGGAACAGCCGGAACTTTATGTGCTGGAGCGCAAGGAACTGCCTGTGTATTATACGGAAAAGCATCCCAAGAGCGGAGATCAGATGATTTTTGTTTTTAACACCCAGGAAGGTGCAGAAGCTGTCGCTGGACGTATGGCAGAGAAAAAGATTAATGTGAATATTAAAACTGTTGAACGGTCCAAATATGTGTCCTTTTTCCTTAACCTTTTTAATGGCGGTGTAAGTGCAGTGCGGATTAATGCAGAACAGAATATATTTATTCTCCCTCTGTGGGAAATCTGCAATAAGATTAATGATGTGTTTATTAAAGAAGAAAGTCGTCCGGCTGTGAAATTGTGGGTTCAGAGAAGTGTTTATATGGTTTGCCGTAAGGGAGGGATGGCACCGTATGTGTCTTTAATGGCACCGACTGATGATCCGGCGGCTTTAGAGGGTGGGCATGACAAAAAGAATGGTCTTGCCTATATTTACAGTGACAAAGTACAGGCTAAGCGGAAGGTGAGAGCACTGGAGGCGGAGGGTGAGTCTGTGGAAAGCCGTCTGATTTTAAACAGACAGTTTTATCACACATTTTTGAATATGTATCTATTAGGTGCAGGCCGGATTGAAACCCATATCGGTGAGGATGAGCATACGGTAGGTTTAACACAGATGCTGGCCAAACCAGATGCTACACAGAATCATGAGGCTTGGCAGATGTGGAATATGAAGGAAGTTTACTATCTGGAGAAAAAGGATAAGGACAAGGAATTTTGGAATCTTTGCCTGGACAGATCCGAACAGACAAAAGATACTCAGCTTTTTATGTTTACATCCCATAGTGGGGCTCAGGAAGCTGTACGTAAAATGACTGAACAGTCCCCACAGCTTCAGGTGGAAGTTAAGACCGTAGAAAATTCCCGTTTCCCGGCTTTTTATCTCAGCCTTCTGCCACGGGGCATTACATCGATTAATCTGGACTGTGACCAGAATATGCTGCTGATTCCTCTGAGACTGATCTGTAATAAGTTAAGAGATGTGTTCATTAAAGAGGAGAGTCGTTCTTCCGTGAAATTTTGGGTTCAGGAAAAGGTTTATATGCTTTACTCCAATCTGACCAATCTTCCTTATGTGGAATGTGATCCGGAAACCTATGATGACCAGGCCTATGTTTTTGATAACCGGGAACGGGCGATGGAAGCAGTGAATATGCTGGCAGAACAGAAAATACCGGTGCGCTGCGAATGTGTTGCTAACCAGATGTTTTATAATACATTTTATACGTTACATATGATGGGCGTTAATGCCCTGAAAGGGGAGATCGGCTCAAATGTGCTGGCACTGCAGCTGGAACAGCTGCTTCCTAAGCCGGATTATTCTAAAATACCGGAAAAAGAACGCCCTGTGGAAAATCCCCAGTTCCTTTTAACGGCTGTTTATATTTATCAGGAATTGAGACGTCAGCTGCCTGAAGAAGAACGTAAGGCTGTGGAAGAATTAAAAGAAATGCAGGAAGAATTTTATGCTGACCTGAGAAAAGGGCGTTTTATCGTTCCTGTGGATGTAAGTAAAGAAGGCGAGAATGCCGGGCAGCTGATTCTGCCGATTATTTACACTAAAAATCAGGAGGCGTACTGGCCGATTCTTACTGATAAGCAGGCGGCCAAAGTATTTGAAGATTTTCAGGTTCAGAGAGCTCAGGAAGAAAAACGTGAAAAAACACCGTACCGTTATCTTCCGATGAACTATGAACAGCTGATGAAGCTGATGCCTGAGCAGGTTCAGGGCATTGTGATTAATCCCCATACAATTAATATTCTAATGAAAAAAACCGGACCTGACGGAGAAAAAAAGGAAGCATTATAAAAATAAAGAGCGCACAGTTTGAACGAAAAAGTTCAGGCTGTGCGCTTTTTGTGTTCTGGAAAGTTTTATAATAAAAATATTTTTCTGTTACTCCTGTATACTGAGGATCAGAATAAAGGTGATTTTGAAACCAGGTAAGGAGTGGATGCTATGAAACAAAGGATAATATTAAGAATTATAATGATGATTTTAATGGCAGCTTTTCTTTCTTTTGCCGGCTGCAGTGAAGAAAATGAGAAAAAGCAGGTTGGGGAAGGTCAGCGTGTGACCGTACAGAATGGGGCAGGACAAAACGACACGACCAACACCGTACAGACGGAGAACGTACAGACTGCGGATTCACTGCCACAGACTGACAAAAAGGCAGAGCTTGTTCAGGCAGATCACTACAGTGCTTATGGATGGGATGTCGTTTTATGTATGGATAACAGCGGAAGTATGTGGGGGGAAGCTCAGCAAATCAGAGATCAGGCGCTGCGGGGAATTGTGAATCTGGCGTCAGGCTCTGACATCAAAATCGGCGGTGTTTATTTTGGAAATGATATTTATAAAACTCTGTCTCTGACCTCGGTGGAGGATGCGCAGGGCAGTGATATGGTTCGCAATTTTCTGGACATGAAAGATCAGGATGAAAACAATCGGAGTACGAATATCGGCAATGCGCTGGAAGCAGGGGTCAGTCTTTTTGAAGATCAGGATAACAGAAGACAGCGGATCATCATTTTATTCAGTGATGGCATTAATGAAAACCTGGAAGGGGATCAGGTTTACAAACAGGCTGCTGATGAAAAAACAGAAACCATGATGGCCAGAATCAGCGACATGGGGATTCCTGTATATTGCGTTTACCTGCAGAAGGACAGAAATGATGAGGATTATCTGAGAAGGCTGGTCAATTATTTTAGTGATGAGAATACTTTTGATCAGAGCAGGTTCATAAAGGTTGAAGCCGATGGCATTCACCAGCTTTCCCAACGATTTGCCCAGGTTTTTTATGCTGTGCGCGGTGATATGAAATACCGGCAGATTCAGTTGGATTCATCAGGCAGAGCTTCATTTTATTTGCCTGAAATGGGTATTTATAAGCTTCAGGCTTATATAAATAGTCCCAATCCGCAGGTACTTCAGCTTACGGCGTCCGGTGATAAAAATGCCGGTGACGGAGCAATGACCGGGGAGGGAGAGGCGCCGGACAGTCAGATATGGCAGGACGGCAATAACAGTTATATTAATCTTTATCATCCGGATTCAGGACCATGGACATTGTCTGTGGAAAACGGGGCTAATGTAACCGGAACCATTGCCTGGTATGCGGATCTGGCGGCAGAAATTCGTTTGGAAGCAAAGCAGCAGGCAGACGCCCCAATTTATAAAAAGAATGAGGCTGTAATTAAAACTGCGTTTTACAATACCCAGGGGCAGCGCATCACTGTGGATCCAAAGTCCGTGGTTACGGCTACATTGACTGTAACGGCATCGGACGGAACGGCAGTACAGTCAGAATATACACTAAAACCTGATGGCGATCAGTGGGTCAGTGAACCATTTGTCGCAGAAATCTGTGGAGCAACCAGCTTGAATGTTCATATTACTTACGAGGACTTTATTGATTTAAGTTATCATACGCCGGGGCCTGTAATTGAAAATCTTCCGCCGACAGGCAAAGATTCTTTTGGTGTTTACATTGCACATAAAAATGAAGCCGGCCTGTGGACATTTACGGTCAATCAGGAGCGGGTGTATACGGATCCAGAGGGGGAAGAGATAGAGATTTTAAATATTGATTCCAGCGATGTCCAAAATACCATATGGGTCCATTACCAGGAGGAACAGCTGACCCTGACTGCAGAACACTGGGGAAACTTTACGGCGCGACTGACTGTGGCTGATGCGGCAGGAATGATTTCAGATATTGAGTTCAAGGGTTTTGTAATTCCTGAATCAGGGCTAACCGCTGGACTTCTTTTGGCGGCTGGCGTCGGTATTGTGCTTCTGGGAAGCAGACTTTATCTGTGGATTTTGAAAGGGTATATGATCGGAGATATTGAAAAACTGGAACACAAAATGTGTGTGATGCATTCAGAAAGCGAGGATTTAGTCAAAAATGCCGGGGAAATGGAAAAGGAAATCGGCAGCCGCCTTGACTGGTTGCATAACAATGAACAGCGACTTAAAGCGTTGATGACTAATGATATACCAGACGGACTGCCTGTGGATGAAAAGCTCCGGAATTATGACTGGGCGCTCAGGGAAACATTACAGACAAAATTTTATGAAATACAGACAACTGCAAAAAAATTACAGGATCAGCTGCCGGCTGTTCAAAAGGATATAGAGCCGCTGAAATCTACAGATAATTTTAAAATAGTTAAAATGCATAGAAATATTCTTAAAAAGCGAATGCAGATCCTGTCTGATTTTTGTGAACGGCTTAAAGCAAACATATCGGCTTTTGAGGTGTTATCCGGTGAATGTTCAGACTGGGCCGCTTATTCAGAGAAATTGTGTACGGATACAGCGGCAGTATGGCGTACGCCTGTGGAATGCAGTCTTATTCTACGGTTCAGAAATTATATCGGTTCAAAAGCCGATATGTTTGCTTTAAGCCGTTCACAAAAATCAGACAGGATCAGCTGCCGGCTGTTCAAAAGGATATAGAGCCGCTGAAATCTACAGATAATTTTAAAATAGTTAAAATGCATAGAAATATTCTTAAAAAGCGAATGCAGATCCTGTCTGATTTTTGTGAACGGCTTAAAGCAAACATATCGGCTTTTGAGGTGTTATCCGGTGAATGTTCAGACTGGGCCGCTTATTCAGAGAAATTGTGTACGGATACAGCGGCAGTATGGCGTACGCCTGTGGAATGCAGTCTTATTCTACGGTTCAGAAATTATATCGGTTCAAAAGCCGCACAAAAGGGAAGCCAGGCGATCCGGGGATTTTACGGACTGGATGATGTGAAAATGCTGGGCAATGGCGGCTCGTATTCCCTGGGACAGCTTCTGGATATTGGGACACAGCTTATGGTCTGCGGCTGTATGGATGATGCCGGTCAGGCTGCATTGAAACTCAGTGGCACCCGCCCATTTCATCTGGAGGCCATGGACGGACTTCTCGGGTCAGATATCATGTCAGCAATTCTTGAAAAGGGTAAGACATATCGCCTTTTAACGGCGGACGGCAGTGAGCTGGAGCTGAGCGTTGAATAAAGGCAGTGGCAAATAAGGCAGTGGCAAATTAAAGGCAGGGAGGAATATTTATGGAATTTAGTGATTTATTATTGGATACGCTTTTGGATGATGCACAAGTGCATTCAGAAAATGCGCATACAGGAATTTGTTTCCTTGAAACCGATGAAGAAAACGGTCAGACTGGTTATTTGACCTTTGATATGGATAATATGGCTTACGAAGTGATTTTGGCAAAGGGACATGATGCACAGGAACTAAAAAATACAGTGCTTTCGCCAATGTATGAAGTCTTTTTGCCAAGAGCCGACCAGCGCCTGGTGCAATGCTTTAATGATCATGGAGAACATATTATTTTGTCAGAGGCCAATGATGAAAATTTGGAAAATCAGTGCAGCAGAGCACTGAGAATGATTGAGGAAGGCAATCGAAAACAGGATGAAGCCAGAGCAGCGGAAGATATGTTTGAAAGTGGCAGAGGCACAAAAATATACAAGCTTAAATATAAAAAACGGGGACATGAATATTTGATCAGCTATGCGGAAAGTGCGGGCGTCAGATCCGCACAGATGATGCGTTTTGTGCCTTGCTGCCCCAGCTGCCATCATCGTATGCCCATCGGCTGGGAAGAGGCAGAGGCTTATATGGGGATCTCTCTTTTAGCACCGACCAGCGGTGGGAAAACGACTTTTGTCGCATCCATGATGGTTAACGATTTTGAATGTCTGAAAAATATTGGCGGGGGTCTGGAAATTGTGGAGGCTGTGGATCGGTATACAGACAGCAGCTATCGATTTTTAAGAAATGCGGCCGAGAAACTGGCCGAAGAAGGGGTTTGTCCGGATCGTACAAATACAGAATATATGATTCCGCCGGTTTTCCTGAAGGTTTATTATAAGGGACATCAGCTGTTGGTGACCCTTTATGATAACAGCGGTGAGGTTCTGTCACTGATGGATGGATTTAATGATGCAAAGATCCGAATGCTTCCCAACATGGATGCCCACATATATATGATTGAACCGGATCAGCTTAATGTTGATTTAAATAGTTCAGATTTAGATACTTTGGACTTATATACACAATCCAGAAAAAAGAAAAATCCTATGAAAATGTATGAGGATTATAAATCCTGGCTTTTATTAAACGGTATGGGTGATGTGATTCAAAAACAGCATCTGGCCCTGACCATTTGTAAGTGTGATAAGTTGGAGTATTTGCCGGAAATGGAAGCATACAATCGTTATGGCCTGCTGTTTGAGCATGGCCTTTCCGGTGATTTAATGGATGCGGATGCACGACTGGCCAGAGCAAGTGTTGTGAAGGCATTATTTTCGGATTTAATGGAGGACGGCTCAAAGAAGCTGCAACAGATGGATGGAGAAAATGTTTCATTTCACTGTATCAGCGCTCTGGGCTGCGATACACAAAAGGAAATGCAGGACGGTGCAGAGCATTTTGTCATGACCGGAGAATATGCGCCGATTCGTTTGGCGGAACCATTGGTTGCCTGTATATGGAAAAAAATTCAGGAATTGGGATGGGATGAGGAGGAGTACGATGAATGATCGAATTCAAACATTATTTGACAGTACATTTTATACATGGAGTGTAGGGCAGCTGACCCGCTATTCCAAAGGCCTTGGTGTGAACGCTTCCAGCAATCTTCAGGAAAGCTATCTGAATCGATGCATGTCCTTAGGGGCAAAGTTTTGTCCGGAAAACAGTGCACAGACGGTCAGGCTGTGTGTATATTCCCCGGAATTTGAATCCTATGTGGGGGTGGGCATCAGTCCGGCCACATCCTTAGACGGCCGAAAAAATATGGTTTGCCATTTTATGATTCCGCAGACACCTCAGGACGCAGGTACTATTTATCGGTATCCGTTTTTGTCCGAAGTCCCTCAGACGCCGGAAGCAGAGTTTTTGATTCCTGAGAAGTTTGATTTTCAGCGTATACTCGAAACGTACGGGCTGACAAAAAGTGGACGCCTGGCTTGCTTTATTGAAAAACTTGTGGATTTTATTGCTACAGGTCGTGGACCGGTGATCATCAGAGTGCCGGAAAATGCCCTGAACTGCGGGGAAGAATTGATGACGGTTATAACTCGACTTTTGTCCGGTTTTAAAGGCTGGACCCCGAATTTTTCGGAAAGACTGGGCTTTGGTGTGAATGTGGAAAATAATAAGGCGCAGGTCGGCTTTATTTTTACAGATCATGACAATGTGACGGAGGGAGATGGAAACGGATATATATTGACATGGGATGAGGAAATATCCGATGATGCCCAGTGTAATGATTCACAGACTCAGCTGTTTTTATTTTTGGCTCAATGTGTCCTTGAAGATTTTTCCTGTGAAAAATATAAGGGTTTTTTAAATACCTTATATGAAATTTCAGGCAGTGGGCGCCCTGATTTATCTCAGCTGCCAGATTATTGGCTGCGTTGGTGCATGGATACTGAAAAACAGGTATCCCTCCAAAACCAGCCAGCGCTTTTGGAGCAGCTGATTGCCAGAGCCTGTGACCATGAGTGGTACAAAGAATTATTATTACAATATATTCTTCAGGCAGAAGAATTGTTGAATCCGGAAAGTGCGAAAGCTGATCTTATTATTGATTTATGGACAAAGGTTCTGCTCCCGGAAATGAAAAATAGGACCTGTAAAGACGATAAAAATCTTTTGATTCAGGCTGCAGGTATTCTGCTGCAGGATATGTATGCCATTAACCGGGGGGATTATGAAATATTACTGAGACAGCTGCCAAAGACGGTGGCGTCGGAAGTGCTTCATCATTTTTGGGAGAAATCAGATTGCATTCAAAGAGAATTAAAGTGTATTGCTACAGAAGCTTCAAGGTTGTCTGGATTAAATGGGAAACTGGAACAAATTCAGGGCTGTATTCAGCGCTATCGGCCACTTTATCATATCCGGCCGGATATTTTTGAACCACTGACGCAAGCCGGTATGAAATGGATGGAAGAAACTGATTTAGAAACAATGATTTCTGCTGCTGCGTCCGGAAATATTCCGGAAATTTTTCGAAAAAGGTGGCTGGAAAATTTTATTAAAAAGGCAGGCACCAATGATCAGTGGAATGACAGACTTTTCCAAGACCTGCTAAATATACAAGGTTTGGTCCATGATCTGGGAATAACGTTGGGAATGAAGCAACAGTATGAAATTTATGAAAATGGTTTGTGGCAGATTGGTGTGGATTCAGGACAGTACCTGTGGATTTTTTCGTACCTGGATTTTCAGAAAAAACATCCGTCATGGTTTGAAGACCGGCAGAGTGTGTGGGCGATTATAACCTTTGATCATTTTCAGAATTTGTATGATTTTTTAGAAGAAAACAGTCAGTACCAGTCTTTGCTTAATGAAAATTTATCTTCGGATCAACAGATTCCATGGAAATGCTTTCAGGTCTGGAAGCTTGTTCAGACAGGTCAAAAAATTCCTGAGGATTTTGTGTATTTATCGGTTTCTGATGAAGAAAAAGGGTACCTTTTAGAACAGTGCTGCTCATGGATTACCGCCCAGATCTATGCCAGAGAAAATATATCCACAAATAGGGATGCGGCAGATGGATGGAATATCCTGATCCTTTGGCTGTGTAAATTTAAGGACTGTAAAAATTTTTCAACACCCCAATGCAAGTCCATGCTTAGAACTTGGATTTCACAGCACAAAGGGCTGATTCAAAAAATTCAGCTTTTGCCGTCGGATTCATCCAGCGTTGGAAATCTGTCACTTATAATTAAAGATATATGGAATGAGGAACAAAACAGACAGGCCCGGCAGCACTGCCACGAAAAAATCAGACAGCTGCAGGAACAAAGGCAAGAACAGGTGCTTCGGGCCAAAAAGCTTAGACAGAAAGCACAGAAATTGGATACACAGGTGAAAGCGCTGGATATTCAGATTGAAATATGGAACAAACAACTGGAAACTTTTCCATCGGCCTCTGCTTGTAGTTCCCCGCAAATACAGCCGACCAAAATAGAGACATTTTCGGAGCGAATAAATCCGATCGGGGAAAAATATCGGGCAGATGTACAGGAAAAACGGGAAGCCATGGAGCCGGAGCATGAATTAAATGAAAAAATGTGGGAAGAACCACAGGCGTGGGACGGGAAAAAACAATTCTGGAAAATAGCAGGCAACGTTTTATATAGCCTTGCACTTGTGGGTATAGGACTGGTTATTGGAGGCATGATTTTGTGACAGATAGATGATGAGATATTATTGACTTATGCCAATAATTGGTATATACTAAAGAAGTACAACCATAGATGAAAAAGGGGGCTGTTCATGGCAAGACCCAACAAATGTAAGCGGGTTTTATCTGTACCGATCTGTCCTGTATTTGGACCGATTGGATCAAATCAGGTCAAAGATTTTCAAAATATGCCGGAGATTATTATGTCCGTGGAAGAATTTGAGACACTGCGTCTGATTGATTATATGGGTATGACCCAGGAAGAATCGGCATGTTTTATGAATGCCGGGAGAGCAACGATTCAATCCCTTTACACTGAGGCTAGACGTAAGCTGGCAAGAGTTTTGGTAGAGGGTGCTGTTTTGAAAATACAGGGTGGAAATTACTCTGTGGGCGGGCATGATCGGAAGATGGATTCCCAAAGTGGCCGTGTGATGGCAAAGATGCGTTTTGGCCATATGATGAAAGGAGAAATAAACATGAAAATAGCGGTAACTTATGAAAATGGCAATGTATTTCAACATTTTGGACATACAGAGCAGTTTAAAATTTATACAGTAGAAGAAGGTAAGATTACATCAGCACAGGTCGTGGATACGAATGGCAGCGGCCATGGCGCCTTAGCCGGATTTTTAAACGCTTATGGTGTTGAAGTGCTGATTTGTGGCGGGATCGGTGCCGGCGCAAAAAATGCACTGGCAGAAATAGGGATTGAATTGTATGCAGGTGCCTGCGGAGATGCAGACGCTCAGGTAGAGTCCTTCCTGTCCGGTAATCTTGTATACAATCCCAATACAGAGTGTAACCATCATCATGGCAGCCATGGCTGTGGTGAACACGGTGAAGGCCATCACGGCTGCGGCGGACACGGCGAAGGCCATCATGGCTGTGGCGGACATGGCGAAGGCCATCATGGTTGTGGCGGCCATGGCGAAAATCACCAGGATTGATATGGCTGCATCCGGTTTGCCATAACGAAAATATCAGTGGGAAACAGTGAAGTCAAATGAATATGGATACTTAGAAAAACTTTTTATCAAGCGTTGTGGTAAAATATTTTTTTGAGGGGGCTGTGAGATAAATTTAATTCAGCCCCCTCTTTATGTTAATGGTTTTTTGCAGGTGCTTATTTTGCCCAGTGATCTTTTTCTTCCTCATATAAAGATGGAAGGATTCTGGACAGGTTAGAGAATTCTTTTACATTATGATTCAGCAGACATACAGGTCCAATGGAAGGGATTTTTACACCATCCGGGATGGCTTTTACGGCTTTTCCGTCAATGATCTGCCAGCCGAACCAGAATCTGGACCGAAGGATTGATCCGCCTTCAACCGGACGGAGAAAATGTGTCATAACCACTGGAATATCCGGCTGATCCCCATTTCCTAAAATCTGAACATTTGCGCAGACAAGACCATTACATACATCTGTATCCACTTTACTTTCGTCGTATCCCAGATCTGATGGTTTTTCAAAATGAATACGGAGCAGATCGATGTTTCCGGTTCCAATATCTTCCCAGATGTTATGTACGCTGCCCCAATGGCGTTCACGCATAGATTTGGTCATATCAAGTGCCTTCGCAGGATCATCCAGGTACACATCATAATGATCTTCATTATCCCAGCATGCATAGCGAAGTCGATCAATGGGATGCCATGCAAACCACCAGTCAAACATTTCTCCGGTCAGTCCAGGAAAAAATGTTTGATTTGCGATGAGCGCTGTGCCGTCATCCATTAGCCACCAGCCAAATTCTCCCGGAAGATCTCCGGGAAGAAATAGATCATTTCTGTTGTTGATATGCAATGCCTTGGAATTATCTTCCGGGTGATCAGAAATCATATCGTATTTTTCCGGTTCTCCACAATACACATCTTCTGCATAATACTTAAAATAGCTTTTTTCACGATCCTGATTTGTTACGGGTACTTTTTTTGCCATAAGATTACCTCCCTTATTATAGATACAATTTTTATATATATTCAGTATAAAATTTATTCTGCGAAGAGACAAACGAAAAAATCAACACCATTTATTACCAACAGGAATAAATGGTGTTGATTTTTTATAATTTTGGAAGGAGTTCAATAAATTTCTTTAAGCAGGGGTTTGTATTAGAAGGATTAAAGGCACAAATAATGCCATTAAACTGATCTAATACAGGAATCTTCACTAAATCATTTCGCAGATGAAAATCAAAATAATTATCTACCAGCAGGATGGCATCCTCCATATTATAAAATAAGCGTATATCAAAAGCGCTTTTATAGGAGATGGTCACATTCGGCTCAACGTGATACGGAGCAAACCGTTCTTTCAGGTCCAACAGGTAATTAGAAGAGTGTGCTCCGGCCAGAGATACCAGTTTTTGGGAAAGAATGTCTTTCATGGTTAAAGCAGTCCGTTTACAAAGCGGATTTGCAGTGGGAACGATGGCCTGAACATTGGATTTTGCCGCCCACACCCAGCGCATTTTATTTTTATCGATAGTAAAGCGATCGAAATCAGGAATCATGACTGCATCATATACACCCTCTGTAAGTTGTTCCTCTAGCGTTGTCATATAGTCACTGGTGAGGTCAACCTTTAGCATGGGAAATTTTTGGCGAAACAGCTGTTCCAGATCCCAGAAATAAGATTCGGGACGGGCAGTATTTAAAATTCCAATACGCAGCACCATATTTTGTTCCTGCTGCATAGACAGTGCCCGGACATAGGCTTCATTCATCATCTGAATCTGCTTTTTCCAGGAGCTATAAAGAATCTGGCCGATTTCTGTCAGATGCAGCTGTCTGGTCGTGCGTATAAAAAGTTTTATATTCAGCTCATGCTCCAGTTTTGCGATACTTTTGCTCACTGCAGACTGGGTCATATGAAGCGAGTGGCTTGCTTTTGCAAATCCTCCGGCTTCCACGACCTGGAGAAATACAAGAATCTGTTGGATCGTGATCGGTGCAAGGGAAAAATCCATGAGGTGTGCCTCCTGTTTTTTATGGATGATTTATATTTAAATACTTTAAAACAGCAAAAAAAGAATTTCTATCTGATTCATAGATGTAGTTTACCACATATATATATTCCTGTCAGTAATAAATAGGAGGATTTTATTCGCTCGACAGTCATTGGCTGCAATTTTATAATAAAAACAGGTTAGGAACCTTAGGTGAATAAAAAATGTTTTACAAATTTTATGAAAAATTGGGAGGTAGAAATGAATTCATCAAACAACACAAAAAGTAACTTTGGCAAGTGGGGGTGGTCCATGATTTTATATTGTGCGGTCAGTTATTATCTTGCTGCTGCCTTGTCCACTGATACGCTCAATTGGTTTCCGTCTGCTTTTACCGCATACCACGGCTGGGATGCCAGTATTGTAAACCTTTGTAATGCCATGGCTGGAATTGGGGGATGGCTTGGTGTCATTGCAGCCGTCGTATTCAGTATTATGGCTGCAAAATGGGGAAGCAGATTCATGGCTGTTTTGGGAAATTTTGTCTGTGGCGTACTTTGCATTATTTTTGCTTGTACCACAAACATTACAGTATTTTTGGCAATGGTAGTGATTTTAACTTTTGTATCCGGCAATATTCAATTGAATGTTGTGCCAAATAATATCATGAATATATGGTTTCCTAAAAAGAAAGGATTAGCCTTAGGATGGGCATCTATGGGACTTCCACTGTGCACAGCCACGATTATCGTAATTTTGAGTGCAATTGGCAATCCAAAGACCGCTTATATTATTTTAGGTATTTTATGCTTTGCAGTGGGCATCATATCTATTTTCTGGGTAAAAAATACACCAGAGGAAGTGGGCGCAACACCGGATAATGAACCTATTGATCATGAAGAAGCTCTGGCATTGAAAGCTAAACAGGAAGAAGAAGCAAAACACATGACAATTGGAATGATCGCTAAAAACAGAAATACATGGTTGATTGGATTCGGTCACGGTTTTCTTTGGATGACTACCATTGGACTGGTATCAAACTTTATTCCACGGTTGCTTATGGTGGGTACAGATCAGAATGTCGCTTTAAGTATGCTGACGATTGCTGCCCTGATCGGTATTTTTGGAAGCTATGTGTGGGGATGGCTGGATCAGAAGTTGACCACAAAGACGGCATCTATTATTTATGGTTTTTGGTATTTAGCCGCATTACTGATTATGATTTTCCACAATGGTTCCATGGTCATGACAATTTTAGCCGCCATCTTTGTGGGATTTGGCATTGGCGGAATCGGAAACCTGATACCATCGATTATTGGAACCTGTTTTGGTCGATTTGGATTTATTCAGGCAAATCGTCTGATTGCACCGATCAATACCGCAGTACGTTCCACTGCACTGATTATTATTGGAGCTGTAGGTACGGCAAATCTGACGCACTCCTATGTGATCTTTTTTGTTGCCTCCGCAGTGGCAATTCTGCTAATTACATTTATTAAACAACCTCAGGCTGATTGATACATATGGAATAGAATTTAATTGAATAAAAAACGGAGCAGACTGCTCTGGCATGGGGATAGAGGCGTGTCAGAGGCGGATTTGCTCTGTTTTTTTTATATTATGGAATATTTAGGTGCTGTTAGGGGATATGATTGGCAGGCAGCAGTGGTAAGTTGCACAATAAAATGGCAGAAAAAATCATTTTTTTCTGTGGCTAAATACTGGAAAAATGCGAACAGGTGTTTGAAATATAAAAATGGCTGTGCTATACTATACATAGTTCTAACATTCATTGCGCCGTTTTTGTCTGGCGAGTATGGATTCATTGTATTGCTGCAGAATATTTTCAGGGGCATTGGGTACCCTGGTTTTATAATGAGGAAAGATTATGGCAAGAAATTTAAAAGAATATATTACGATTAAAGGAGCTCATGAACATAATTTAAAAGGAATTGATCTGAAGATCCCAAGAAATGAGCTTGTTGTTTTAACCGGATTGTCCGGTTCAGGTAAGTCATCTCTGGCTTTTGATACGATTTATGCAGAGGGCCAGCGGCGTTATATGGAGTCTCTGTCGTCCTATGCCCGCCAGTTCCTCGGTCAGATGGAAAAACCTAACGTAGAAAGCATCAGCGGACTTTCACCGGCGATTTCCATTGATCAGAAATCGACCAACCGTAATCCCAGATCTACAGTGGGAACTGTGACAGAGATTTATGATTATCTCAGGCTTTTATATGCCAGAATCGGTGTGCCTCACTGTCCTAAGTGTGGCAAGGAAATCAAAAAACAGACAGTCGATCAGATGGTGGATACCATTCTTTCTTTGCCGGAGCGTACAAAGATTCAGCTGCTGGCACCGGTTGTACGGGGCCGTAAAGGTGAACATGTCAAGCTTTTCGAGCAGGCCAGAAAAAGCGGCTATGTCCGGGTGATGGTGGATGGCAGTCTTTATGAACTCAGCGAAGAGATTAAGCTGGAGAAAAACAAGAAACATAATATTGAGATTGTTGTGGATCGTCTGGCGATCAGAAAGGGCATTGAAAAGCGTCTGACAGATTCGCTGGAGACAACACTGAAGCTAGGGGAAGGTTTGGTGATTGTTGATGTGATTGACGGGGCTCCCATTCGCTTCAGCCAGAGCTTTTCATGTCCTGACTGTGGTATCAGTCTGGACGAAATCGAACCGAGAAGTTTTTCTTTTAATAATCCTTTCGGGGCTTGTCCGGTTTGCCTGGGACTGGGTTATAGGATGGAATTTACCGAGGATTTACTGATCCCAGATAAGTCTTTAAGTATTGCCGATGGGGCGATTGTGGCCATGGGCTGGCAGTCCGCTACAGACGCTTCCAGTTTTACGCATGCGATTTTGGAAGCTCTGGCCAAAGCATATGATTTTGATTTAAACACGCCATTTAAAGATTATCCTAAACAGATTCAGGATATTATTATTCACGGAACCAATGGCCGTGAAGTTAAGGTATACTACAAAGGCCAGAGAGGGCAAGGGATTTATGATGTGGCTTTTGACGGACTGATTAAAAATATGGAGCGGCGTTATCGGGAAACCGGTTCAGAGATGATGAAGCAGGAGTATGAAAATTTCATGACGATTACGCCTTGTGTCGAGTGCGGCGGCCGCCGTCTGAAAAAGGAATCTCTGGCGGTTACAGTGAGTGGAAAGAATATTGCTCAGCTGACAGAGATGTCCATGTTGGAATTATCGACTTTTTTGACGTCCATGGTTCTGACAGAACAGCAGCAGCTGATCGGTGAACAGATTATCCGTGAAATCAGCTCCAGAGTAGGCTTTTTGATTGATGTTGGTCTGGATTATCTGATGCTGTCCCGTGCCACTGCAACACTGTCCGGAGGTGAGGCTCAGCGAATCCGTCTGGCAACTCAGATTGGTTCCGGGCTGGTCGGTGTGGCTTATATTTTGGATGAACCCAGTATTGGTCTTCATCAGAAAGATAATGATAAGCTGCTGAAAACATTAAAGAATCTGAGAGATTTGGGCAATACCCTTATTGTTGTCGAGCATGATGAGGATACCATGATGGAGGCTGATTATATTGTAGATATCGGACCGGGTGCAGGAGAGCATGGCGGAGAAGTTGTAGCTGCCGGTACTGCAAAGCAGATTATGGCCAATAAAAAATCCATTACAGGTGCTTATTTAAGCGGCAGAATACAGATTCCTGTTCCCCAGGTTCGCCGTGAGCCTGCCGGATGGCTGACTGTACGCGGCGCCAGAGAGAATAATCTGAAAAATATTGATGTCAGCTTTCCTCTGGGGGTGTTTACCTGTGTTACCGGCGTTTCCGGTTCCGGAAAAAGTTCTCTTGTCAATGAAATTCTCTACAAACGTCTGGCCAGGGATCTGAATCATTCCAGAACCTCCCGCCCAGGACAGCATGATGGAATTGAAGGGCTTGAACATCTGGATAAAGTGATTGATATCGATCAGTCACCGATTGGACGTACGCCCCGTTCTAACCCGGCGACATATACCGGTGTTTTTGATATGATCCGTGATCTTTTTGCTGCCACCACAGATGCTAAGGAAAGAGGTTATAAAAAAGGCCGTTTCAGTTTTAATGTGAAAGGCGGACGGTGTGAGGCCTGTTCCGGTGACGGAATTATTAAGATTGAGATGCATTTCCTTTCTGATATCTATGTGCCTTGTGAGGTTTGTCACGGGAAACGTTATAACAGGGAAACACTGGAGGTTAAGTATAAGGGGAAGAGCATTTATGATGTTTTGGATATGACGGTGGAGGAAGCCTTAACATTTTTTGAAAATGTACCTTCTATTCGCAGAAAACTGGAAACCCTTTATGATGTGGGACTTTCATATATAAAGCTGGGACAGCCCTCGACAACATTATCCGGCGGTGAGGCTCAGCGGGTGAAACTGGCAACAGAACTGAGTCGCCGTGGTACAGGTAAAACCATTTATATTCTGGATGAACCGACAACAGGCCTTCATTTTGCAGATGTGCATAAGCTGATTGAGATTCTTCATCGGCTGACAGAAGGCGGAAATACAGTTGTTGTGATTGAGCATAATCTGGATGTGATCAAGACCGCAGATTATATTATTGATATCGGACCAAACGGCGGTGACCGGGGCGGAACGGTGATTGCCAAGGGAACTCCGGAAGAAGTATCTAAAGTCCCGGAATCTTATACCGGATATTATGTGAAAAAGTATCTGGAACGTGCGAAAAACGGTGGAAAAAGTGATAAAAAACAGTAAAAAATAGTAGGATTTTCACATAATTGAAGTGAAATGCAGAATTCTGTGATTTTAGGTATTGTCAGCTTTTGTATAAATATTGTAAAATAAGTATCTACCCTCAGTGGTTAGTCAATTCCGTCGTTTGGCGGATATCCGCAATCTGCTTTGCTGTTTGCTCAGAACCGCTGCCCTTACAACCGGGGTAAGCTGCTGAGGTTAAATAAACCAACAATCAATGGAGGAACATTCTGTGAAAAACGAAATGATTATTGTTTTGGATTTTGGCGGCCAGTACAATCAGTTAATTGCCAGACGTGTCAGAGAGTGTAATGTTTATTGTGAAGTAAAACCATATACCATAACTTTGGATGAAATCAAGGCGCTGAATCCTAAGGGGATTATTTTTACCGGCGGTCCAAACAGTGTTTATGATGCGTCATCTCCACATTATGATCAGGAGATTTTTGAACTGGGGATTCCTATTCTGGGCATCTGTTATGGCTCACAGCTGATGGCGCATACTCTGGGTGGTCGTGTGGAAACGGCACCTGTCAGTGAGTACGGCCACACAGAGGTGGAAGTAGATGGAACGGATATTTTGTTTGACGGCGTTTCAGAAAAAACTGTGTGTTGGATGAGCCATACAGATTATATTGCACAGGCTCCGGAAGGTTTTAGAGTTACAGGCCATACACCGGTATGTCCGATTGCAGCTATGTCCTGTCCTGAAAGAAAGTTATATGCAACACAGTTCCATCCAGAGGTTATGCATACAAAAGAAGGTATGAAAATGCTTTCTAATTTTGTTTATAATGTGTGTGGATGTGAGGGAGACTGGAAGATGGATTCCTTTGTGGAAAGCACTATTGAGTCTCTTCGGGCCAAAATTGGTAATGGAAAGGTTTTGTGTGCCCTGTCTGGCGGCGTGGATTCTTCTGTGGCTGCAGTGCTCCTGTCTAAAGCTGTAGGCAAGCAGTTGACCTGTGTTTTTGTAGATCATGGTTTGCTTCGTAAAAATGAAGGGGATGAGGTGGAAGCTGTATTTGGACCAGAAGGTCCTTATGAGCTGAATTTTATTCGTGTAAATGCACAGCAGAGGTATTATGAGAAGTTAAAGGGTGTTACAGAGCCTGAAGCAAAGCGTAAAATTATTGGCGAGGAATTTATCCGTGTTTTTGAGGAAGAAGCAAAAAAAATCGGATCTGTGGACTTTCTTGTTCAGGGAACCATATACCCGGACGTTATTGAGAGCGGCCTTGGTAAATCCGCTGTAATTAAATCTCACCACAACGTGGGTGGTCTTCCGGATGTTGTAGACTTCAAAGAGATTGTTGAACCTCTGCGGATGCTTTTCAAGGATGAGGTAAGAAAAGCCGGACTGGAACTCGGAATGCCGGAATACCTTGTTTTCAGACAGCCGTTCCCCGGCCCGGGTCTTGGTGTACGTATTGTAGGTGAAGTTACAGAGGAAAAGGTAAAAATCGTTCAGGATGCAGATGCCATTTACCGGGAAGAACTTCACAAAGCCGGTGTGGATCAGAATTTAGGCCAATATTTTGCGGCCTTGACGAATATGCGTTCTGTAGGCGTGATGGGGGATTTCAGAACATACGATTATGCGGTTGCCCTGAGAGCTGTAATGACTTCCGATTTTATGACAGCAGAAGCGGCCCAGATCCCCTGGGAAGTACTTGCAAAGGTAACCAACAGAATTGTAAATGAGGTTAAAGGCGTGAACAGAGTGTTGTACGATTGCACGGGAAAACCGCCGGCGACGATTGAGTTTGAATAGTAGACAGAGAGCCGGGAAGCCGCATAAACAGCGGACTTTCCGGCTCTTAGTATGTGGCGTGATACCTTTTTGATACCTGTTTTATTGAAAAAATAGATTTTCTTCTTCTTCAAATCTTAGATCTAGATATTCATGGATAGCAATTTCTATATCATTTATATTTTGAATAAGTGCTTTTCCGTTAGATAAGTTTTCTTTATAAAATTCCATATAGGTTGTTCTGCGCCTGACAGCAGATGATTTTTCGTTTGGTACGGGACGACATTTTTCGGGAATTAGATAGGATAATATACTATTTTCTAAATCTGTTAACAAATTAGGGGTGTATAGAATTAAATGATAATTTTGAAACCAATATGCTTCATCTGTGTTATTCTTTAAAGTATTAATATCCTGTTCAGAAAATAAGTGAATGCTAAGATAATATGAAATTAGCACTTGATTTTTTGAACACAAAACTAATTCAGTATTTTCTGCTAATATATCTGTAAGCCCTAATTCACTAATTGCATAAAAATAGTATAGTTGTTCTTCATGAAACGAAGTTTTTAGGGATTCCTTAAACCGTATCTTGAAAAATTTCGTTACTTTATTTTTATCAAAGTTATTCATATGGCTAAACTTGTCAATACAATATAATAGTGATTCTGGAGAAGTTTTAAAAATATAACATAATTGATGGTAGTCATATTCTTTTGTGATGAATTTTTCTAAATTTAGTGTTCTGAAATATTTTGTTTTAAAAAAGTTGTTAATAAATACTCTTTTTTGCTTTTCATCGTATAATTGAGATATACGGTACACAATTTGATTTATAAAAACCAATTTATTTTGCGAACTTTCGCTGCTGTAATGTGTATTACAATGTGCAATTAATTTTTTCCAATATCTCGCAATTACATTATAAGAATTAAATTTTTCATAATCCCATATTTCATATTTGTTTTCGTTTCCTTGCAAATCGAATTGATCTAAAACAGAATAAAATATTTGGATTATTTTACTTACGTCCTCTTTGTTACAAAAGAAATAAAAATCATCGGAAAAATATGTAAAATCACAAACGATATTTTGCTCTACAAGCGCATTTTCAAGAACATAACTTATTTTTGTTAAATGTTGTTCAGCAAAATATAGAGATAAATAGTTACCCATAATCAAGCCGTTTGTAGCTCCAAAATTCATATTTGTAATATAGCGGTCAGGTAAGCCATTAAAATCTAAATAGTGAGTATATAATCGCCCATAGAATTCCTTTATATCTAATTTGATTAGATTGTCATAGACACATAGCTCTTCAAAGTCATTTTCTAATTGAACATCATATTCCCCAATCGCAAAATCCCCTGTATTTAATCGAACAGATAATCGTTTATGAGAAGTGTCAAGTTGTTGCGGATCATCAAAGTGTGGAAATGTTTTAAAATGTTCATAAGCACAAGTTAAAGAAATAATATTGGGAAGCTTCAAGGTGCGAAAGCTATTATCATTTTTTCGTATGGTAAATTTGATAGGTTTTGTCCAACAAGTATCATCAATGTCTATGGAAGCTGGACTTGTTGGGAAAATTATATTGTCTATATTTATAAAATGCCGAATAGGGTTTTTAAAATTATAAATATTATTATAATCCATTATATTTTCTCCAATCATAACTGTTATTTTTCTTGTCATTTCCCTGTTCATCAACGCTGCTGCTGGAAGCAGGCCAGTTGATTTTCCATTCAAAATATTCGTCCTCTGAAATTTCTCCGCTTTTTAGTTGTTCTTTCCGCAGACACCATTCACGCAGAAATTCATTTACCAGACCGTAATCAATCCACATACCGACAGGGGCATGAGCGGGCCATTCATCAGTATCATTATATCGGACAGACTTATCATCGAAGGAATTGCACTTGCCAGGATTGCGGACAAGCTGGAACAGATGAAAAGCATTGCGGTTGTCCTCGTCAAGCCAGAAGAAAGTTTGCATAATATCTTCGGCGCAGCCAGGAACTTCCGTAACAAAGTTTATATAATTGACGTTCAAAATTTTAGAAATTTCTATGAGTGTATCTTTTTTGGGAACCCGATAGCCGGATTCATATTGGGCTACACGAACATCAGCATTGCGTTCTTCATATCCTAGCTTTAAGCCTAATTCCCGTTGTGTCAGTCCTCGGAATGTGCGGATTTTTTTTATTCGTTCTCCTAGTAACATAATCTATGTCCTTTCTGAAATCTATAAATGGCATATCATAATCCATTCATCTTTATTTTCATTTACAATTTTAAATCCTAATTTTTGATACATTTTGGCAGCATAATTTGCTTTTTGGACAGAAAGAGAAACACTTTTATATCCATGATTTCTAAGCAAATTCAGCATTTCTTTCATCATGGCAATTCCTATTCCATGTTTTCGGTAGTCTTTATAGAGAGAAATTGCAAGAGAGGGAGTGCTGCTGTCAATGTGTCCGTAATCATTGATAATGCGTACCCAAACAGCACCAACGATTTGTTTTTCTATTTCTGCAACTAACGCAAAATCATCTTTTAATAGTCCGAAATCTTTAATATAAGTCTGTAACTCTGGTAAGGAAATAACACTTCTGGGTGGAACTTCCATACCTTCTGGAATAAAGATTGCTTCATATAAAAAATCTTCAAGCAATGGAAATTCCTGCTTTTTCATTGTCCGGATTGTATAGTTCATAACTTCCCCTTTTTAAGCTTTTGCTGTTTTTTATATTGTAGCATATATGAAATAATAGAGCAATAACGACTTATCAGAAATGCTAAATTTAATAAAAAAGATAAGTTTAACAAATAAGTTATTGACAATAACATAAATGTTAAGTATAATGCAAATATGGGATTTAACAAAAAAGCTATAAGGAGGACGTGTATTTGAAAAATGATTTATTTGTAACGGCCGGAGAAGTGGCTCAGGAATTAGGCGTTTCCAAACCATTTGCTTATAAGCTGGTGCGGCAGATGAACGAAGAACTGGAAGCAAAAGGTTTTATCACAATCGCCGGACGAGTGAGCAGAAAATACTATGAAGAAAAATTTTATGGCATGGCACAGGCGAATTAGGAAAGGAGTGAGATTATGGCGGCGTACAAAGACGAACAGCGGGGAACATGGTATGTGTCCTTTCACTATTATGACTGGACTGGTAAGAATTGCCGGAAAGTTAAGAGGGGATTTAAGACCAAACGGGAAGCAACAGAGTGGGAACGGCATTTCCGTATGAAAGAAGCGGCTGACTTGGATATGACTTTTGAGGAATTTGTTCAGGCATACACAAGAGATATGAAGCCGAAACTGAAACACAATACCTGGCTGACGAAAGAGCATATCTTGAGGACAAAGCTACTGCCCTATTTCAAGGATAAGAAAATGCGTGATATTCGTCCGAAAGATATTATCCAGTGGCAGAATGAACAGATTTCCTATCGTGATGAAAAAGGAAAGCCCTATGCTCCGACTTATTTGAAAACTCTGCAATCAGAATTGAGTGCACTGTTTAATCATGCGGTACGGTTCTATGAACTGAAAAGCAATCCTGTTGTAAAGGCGGGGCCGTTGGGAAAGGGAAAAGCGGAGGAAATGTTGTTCTGGACAAAAGAGGAATATCTGAAATTCATTGAAGCGGTAAAGGACAAACCATATTCCTATCATGCGTTTCAGATATTGTACTGGTGCGGTTTACGAGTGGGCGAACTGTTAGCTCTCACGTCGCAGGATATTGATTTTGATAACAAAGTCATTCGGATAACAAAATCTTATCAGCGATTGGAGGGTAAAGATGTAATTACAGACCCGAAAACTCCGAAAAGCAAACGAAATGTAAGTATACCGGATTTCTTATGTGAAGAACTGAAAGATTATATCGGCAGATTATACGGGATTCTTCCCACTGACCGTATCTTTCATCTGACAAAAAGCTTTCTGCACCATGAAATGACAAGAGGGGCGGAAAAAGCGGGAGTGAAACGCATTAGAATCCACGATTTGCGACATTCTCATGTATCACTGCTTATCAGCATGGGATTTTCGGCGGTATCAATCGGAAACAGG
>QFCH01000917.1_pt1 | contig 23750 bp, 20 predicted proteins | sample 5346071 | NCBI WGS metagenome assembly QFCH01 (sample SAMN09062255, study PRJNA434731) | Human gut metagenome, whole genome shotgun sequencing project. | isolation source: stool timepoint B chromium assembly | host: Homo sapiens | collected 2015
GTATCTTCAGCAACATCGTAGAATTCAGAAATGGAGAGAGCGATCTTCATGTACTTCACATTCGCATGATTACAGAAATGCTTTGCAGATATCTGTCGGAAAGGATAAAACAGTTTCCGTTATCGCAGAAAGAGATTTCAGCCATTACGACGGCTTCGTCCCTTCATGATATCGGGAAAATCGCAATTGCAGAAGAAATTCTGAATAAGCCGGGGAAATTAACCGAAGAAGAATTTGAAATTATGAAAACACATGCTGCAATCGGTGCAGCTATGATAGAAAATCTGAAACAATACCGGGGGGAACCGCTGATAAAACTGGCTCATGATATCTGTCGGTGGCATCATGAACGGTGGGATGGCAAAGGCTACCCGGATGGTCTGAAAGGAAACGAAATTCCGATCGCAGCGCAAATTGTTGCATTAGCAGATGTGTATGATGCATTGACCAGTGAACGGGTATATAAGAAGGCATTTTCGGCAGAAGAGGCAGTTGCTATGATCTTAGAAGGCAAATGCGGGGCATTTAATCCGGTTTTGTTAGATGCATTGAAAGAATTGCAACAAGAGATTGATGAGAATTTGCGAAAAGGAGATGCCGGGGACGGTGAGAGAGTTTTCGGTTCGGTCAAAGAAATTGTACGCGAACTGGAAATAAATTATTAAACTATAAGAAAGGGGGTTAGACGTAAGGGGGAAGACAATATGATAATTTGTGCCAAAACAATCATTACAGGAGACGGAGAGATTGTGTTAAAAGACGCGGCGGTGATGGTGGATGGATCAGGAAAGATTCAGAAAGTCGGAGCGAAAGATGAAGTTGTACAGGCATATCCGCAGGAAGAAGTTACAGACTATGGAGAGGCAACTATTTTTCCGGGAATGTTTGATATGCACTGCCACCTCGGATATTGGTATAGCCAGCCGGACAGCTTTAACTATAATGACCAGATGATTATGATGTACGCACTGCAACATGCGCAGGCTGCATTTACAAAAGGTATTACAAGTGTGCGTGATTGCTATTCTCCGGAAGGAGTATGCAAGACTTTGAAGCTTGCAGAAGAGAAAGGATTTGTTACAATCCCGAGAATTACCCATGTAAATGCGGGAATGTGTATGACAGGAGGGCATTGTTGGGATGAAGTTATTGAAGTGGACGGGCCATGGGCGATTCGAAAAGAAATTCGTCGTCAGGTAAGAGACGGAGCTGAGTGGGTGAAAATACTTACAAGCCATCGTTCACATATTCCGGAGTATACACAGGAAGAATTGGATGCGGCGGTAGATGAGTGTCATAGAAGAGGAATCAAATGTGTGGTGCATGCAGGTACCCACCCATCCATTCAGATGTGTATCGATGCCGGTTTTGATACGATTGAGCATGGAACATTCCTTACGGTTGAACAGGCGCAGCAGATGAAAGAAAAAGGGATCGCATGGACACCGACAATTATGGCATACACTTATCTGTATGAAGTGTGCAAGAAAAATATAGAAGAGGGAAATGCAGATGTATTCAATGATCCGGTAGCAGCAAAAGAACAGAGAGATTATGCATATTATGAGCCGGCTTACAAAGCATACAGAGACAACTTCAAGAAATTATATGATACAGGCGTTACAGTTTGTACAGGAAGTGATATGGTAATGTACGGTTCTCCGGTTCTTCCGGTTCAGCAGGAACTGAATTACATGGTAGAGTATGGAATTACTCCGGTTCAGGCAATTCAGACAGCAACTTCTAATCCGGCAAAAGTACTTGGAAAAGAAAATGAACTGGGATTGATTCAGGAAGGATTCATTGGAGATATTGCTATCGTAGACGGCGACCTCAGTGAAGACATTAAAAATATCTATAATATTCATACTGTATATTTGAATGGAAAGAAAGTATACGATGAAGGGGTAAGATACGTATAAAGATACATAGAAAAGGGATATTCTAATTTAAATTTGGAATATCCCTTGATCACTTTTGAAACCATTTGTAACTTTTTGTAACTGGTATATTATAGTTCTTCCAGATAAAAGTTCAATATAAAAAACCATTGAACAACTAGGAAGGAGAGGCAATTATGAATGGTTTTAATGAGGTGATTTTGGCAATCCAGGATCTGCTGGCAGGAAAGGTTCTGCTGGTTGTCCTTGTGGGAGCAGGGCTTTGGTTTACGTTTCAGACTGGTTTTGTACGATCAGAGAATTTGGAAATGGCTGGAAACGCTTGGCGGGAGGTCTTTTTGGAGGAAAGAAAAAAGGCGGAAAAAGTGAAGAAGGTGGTTTGTCTCCCTTTCAGGCTGTTACAACTGCGATTGCAGGACAGGTGGGTACAGGAAATATAGCAGGTGTTGCAACCGCAATTGCAGCAGGTGGACCGGGAGCTATTTTCTGGATGTGGGTATCCGCATTCTTGGGAATGGCAACAATTTTCTGTGAAGCAGTACTTGCTCAAGTCTATAGAAAAGAAGCAGAAGACGGCACATATGTGGGAGGCCCTGTATATTATATCAAGGCGGCGTTCAAAGGAACGTTTGGAAAGGTATTGGCAGCAATTTTTGCCATTCTTATTACATTGGCTTTGGGACTTTGTGGTAATGCCGTACAGGCAAACTCAATCAGTGATGCGTTCCATACGGCTTTCTTCAGTAATTTTAATGCCGGTTTTGAACTGATGGGGCAGCATGTTACATGGGACAGACTGCTTTGCGGTATTTTGATCGCAGCTCTTGCATGGATTATTTTTGCAGGGGGTGTTAAGAGAATCGGTTCTGTTACAGAGAAACTCGTTCCGATCATGGCAATTTTTTACTTGATCGGTGGACTGATCATTGTTCTTGTGAACATTAAAGAAGTTCCATATGTATTTGTCATGATCTTCAAAGGTGCTTTCACACCGGAAGGAATTGCAGGTGGTATTTTTGGTATTTCCGTAAAAGAAGCAGTAAAACTTGGTATTGCAAGAGGATTGTTTAATAACGAGGCAGGTCTTGGTTCTACTCCGAATGCCCATGCGCAGGCGAGAGTTGATCATCCAGTACAGCAGGGACAGCTTGCAGTTGTATCTGTATTTATCTGTACAATGGTACTTACAACTTTAACAGCAATCGTTATTATCATTACAGGAATGTGTGAACCGGGATCTATCGGACGCGACAGTTCCGGAGCGCTCTATCAAGGTGTGAAACTGACACAGATTGCGTTCAGTACTTTATATGGTAATTTCGGTAACATATTTATTGCGATTGCAATGTTCTTCTTTGCATTTTCTACTGTACTTGGATGGTATTTTTACGGAGAGTCCAATGTGAGATACCTTTTTGGTAAAAAAGGTGTGAAACCGTATCTGATCGTTGTATGTGTGATCATTATTATTGGATCTCTTGTACAGGTAGAGACTGTATGGAATCTCGCGGACTGCTTTAACTCTTTGATGGTACTGCCGAATATTGTGGGCGTGCTTGCATTGACGGGAGTTGTGAAAAAGTATTATAAAGACTACAAAGAGAATTTCCTGCCGAACCATCCGGAGGATGTAGCAAGTAAAAAATAATAAGGTGAGCTTTTCGCGGAGGTAAAGAAGTAGAGAAACAACCCGCATATTGACTTATTCCCCTGCATAAACTGTAAAAACAGTGAATGTAGGGGATTTTTATGAAAGATTATATCGAAGAGCGCGCGGTGGAGATTGCGAATTATATTATTGAGAATCAGGCGACAGTTCGGCAGACGGCAAAACAGTTTGGAGTGTCTAAGAGTACGATACATATGGATGTAACAAAAGAGATGGTTTTGTGAAGGTTGTTTATGAGGTGAGGTGAAGATAGGAAAAGGATATTGTATATAAGGAGTATTTGGTTTTGGGATAAGTATTTACAGAATCAAATGTATGGTGCAAAAGCTCGGTGATGACCGGGCTTTTCATATGTGGAAATAAGTAAGAGTAGAAAAGTATGGTTGTGAGTGAAAATGTTGTAGTGAGTCTTTTATTTATAAGTGATATTTTGTTAGGAAGAATTGTGGTATAATCTAATTGATTATTATCAGGTTTAGGTAGATAAATAAGATTTTTCGCAAATTCTACAAAGGATATTAAGAATAATATTGGGGGAGGGCCTATGAGTGATATAATAAAATTTAATTCTGACAGAGAAATAGTTACAGAACAGAATGGTGAAATCGTAAGAGAATGCAATGATTTAGCCGAGATGACAGAAGAAATGTTGCTGGATGCACGAAAAGAAATTGCAAATACTAAAACACTTAGTGTGCCGATTGCTGAACTGGCTTTATTAGGAACTGGAGTAGCGTCTTTAATCCCGGCTTTAAGGAAAGTAACACAAACAACAACATTTAATACTCAGGGATTATATCAGCTTGCAAATGCAGGAGTAGGAGACACTTTAAAGATAGCAAAGAATGGCAATTTTTGGGGAGCATTCAAAACTGCAGATGGGTCATCGAAATTTGCACAGCTTCAAGCGGCAGAGCCTCTTTCAACTACCAGTACTGCGGTAATGCCTATTGATCCGGCAACAATGATGATGGCAGTAGCGTTGTTTGCAATAGAGCAACAGTTAAAAGGTATAGAGGAAAAACAGAAGCAGATTCTGTCATTCCTTGAAATTGAGAAAGAATCAGAGACTGAAGCAGATGTAGAGATTCTGTCAAAGATGATTACTACATATAAGCATAATTGGAATAATGAGCATTTTATTGCAAGCAATCATAAGATGGTGTTGGATATTCAAAGAACAGCCAGAAAGAATATGCTTTCATATAAAAAGAAGGTTGCAGAACTACTAGATTCAAAAAAAATGATTGTTGCTCAGGCAAAAGTAAAATCAACTTTGAGCGATTTACAGAAGAAATTCAAATATTACAGATTGTCACTATATACTTTTTCTATGGCTTCATTGATTGAAATTATGCTTAGTGGTAATTTCAAAGAGGCATATATTTCTGAGATAAAGACAGAAATTAAGAAATTTTCATTGGAATACAGAGATTTATTTACAGAATGTTTCATGTATCTTGAGAAAATGGCTTCAGTATCTGTAGAAGCAAATGTTATGAAAGGTATTGGTATTGCAAGTAAGGCAGTAGGAAAGTTTATAGGAAGTATTCCAGTTGTAAAAGAAAAGCAAGTGGACGAGTTCTTACAAGATGGAGGTGCACATTTGAAAGAAAATGCCCAGGATATGCAGAAGAATATATTAGAATCACTTGCAACCCTTCATAATCCGGGAACTGGTGTCTTTATGGACAAAATGGAGGATATGATTCGAATCTATAATCATACTGACAGAATTTGTTTTGATGATAAGAAGATCTATCTTATTGCAGGATAAGATAAGGAGAAATTCGAACAAGAAGGAGCAAAATGTGGAGAAGTTTTCAGAGAAAAGTTTATTATCGCTTGGAGACTATTATGTCTATGGTCTGATTGATCCTAGAAATAGGAAAATATTTTATATTGGCAAGGGAACCGGAAATCGGATTTTTGAACATGAATTGGAAAGTCAGGGAAATCCTGAGAGCGAAAAATCGAAGTTAAAGATGATAGCAGAGATTAAAGCAGCTGGTTTGGAAGTTGAAAAAGTTATGATTAACTGCAATCTGACAGAAGCGGAAGCATTTGCAGTAGAAGCGGCACTAATTAATGCGTTTAATTATGTTGAAGATACCTGTTTGACAAACATTGTTGCAGGACATCATTCGGTGGAGGCTTTGACAGTAGATGATTTTGAAAAGATATATGGAGCAGAAGAGTTACAGGAATCAGATATCCGACACAAGATAATGATTATCAAGATAAATAAACTTTATCAAAAAGGAATGACGGAAGAAGCTCTGTATGATTCGGTACGTGGTATTTGGCGAGCATCACTAGAACGCGTGAAGACAGTGGAATATGTTTTTGGGGTTTACAATTCGTTAATAGTTGCGGTATATAAACCGACAACGTGGTATGTCTGTAAAGAAGCGTTAGAAAAGTTACCAAGTCATGTTACACAGTTGACTTCGAAAACGGAGAACAGAGTATTTTTTATAGATGAAGGATTTGAGAATCACGGATTGTTGGATGAAGCAGGGAAGTTTTATTTGTATAAATCCATTGCTGGTTTGAAAGTAAATCAAAGCGCACAGAATCCAATTACATATTTAGGAATTAAGGAATAGAGCAAGATCCACTCCGGTATTACCATATTGCAATTATTTGCATATGGATACGTGGAGTAATCTTATTGTGGGGAACATCCCCATCCCCGTTGTTTGGCTTTCGCAGAGAAAAACAGAATATGATTTTACAGAGCATCTGACAGAAGTTGGGTGCTCTTATTTTGCCTCAAAAAGATGATTTCCACGAAGTGTTGCGATTACATTTGTAAAAGCCAAATAAAATATCAGGGTATGGGGAAATGTAATCCCCATCAAGAAGACATAGGTTTGGCATTGAGGAAATTCGATAATGTTAAACACAGGTGGATCTTGCTCTAGTGAAAAACAATGAAAAATGCATTTCAAATTTGGTTAAAATATATAAAAAATATTTTTTGGAGGAAATTACCCTGTAAAATGCCGTTTCGTCCTTTCGTTATATAGAAGGGGAAATATCAAAAGTGAAAATTTTTGATTTAATAAAACTCTTCTAAACAAAGCAGAGGAGGTACAGATGCATGAAATTTTCTTATATGAAAGAAAGTGAAGAACAAATCCAATATTATCAGTTTCCTAAAATATTATTAAGAATGAAATTGAGCCAAAATGCTCGGATTATTTACATGCTTTTATATGATCGTTCCAGGATTTCTCAAAAGAATAAATGGTTGGATGAAGAAAAACGAGTATTTGCTATATTTCCGCTTGATAAGTTATCGAAAGAATCTGGGATTTGTCAAACATCTACGAAGAAAGCGTTGAAGGAGTTATCGGAGAATGGATTATTAATTCGTAAATCTGTTGGATTTTCGAAACCAAAGCATTTATATGTTCTTCTTCCTGATGAAGAGTCTTATATAAGAGGCGAAAATGAGACGGATGAGAATAAGGCTGCCATAAAGTCTGAATCCCAACTTTCAGATAGTCGAGATGATGACTGTATGAAAGTCGCAAAAGAGGCATCTAGTAAAGTAATAGAAAAAGAAAATATAAATAATAACAATAGAGTAATTGGCGGAAAGGGAAAACGGAAGAAAGAATACTCGAAGGAAGTGGATTATTCTTGCGAGGAAGGTGAAAGTTTATGATGAATGAGAAGAGTACATTTTTAGGAGAAGATGGATTGATTTATTGCTCTGTTTGCAAAGAATCCAAGGAGGCTTTTTATCCATCAGACTTTCTGTTTGGATTGAAAAAACATCCAAGGCAATGTGCGTGTGACAGAAAAGAACGAGAAGAAATGGAAAGATATTTTAGAGAAAAAGAACGAAAACAGTTGATTGAGCGAAATCGGAAAAATTGCTTTGAGGAACTGGAAATGCTTCAGTGCACATTTCAGAATTCAACGGAAGATAATTTTGCATTTCAAACAGCGAAGAAGTATGTTTCAAATTGGAAAGAAATGAAGAAAAAACGAATGGGTTATTTGCTATGGGGACCGGTTGGAACTGGAAAAAGTTATTTGGCGAGGTGTGTCGCAAATGCTTTATTGGATTGCGGGGTAACCGTGAAGATGATGAATTTCAGCGGGATTCTAAATGATCTATTTGCTGCTGAAGATAAGACGGAATATATAAGATGCCTGATGAAATATGATCTTTTAATAATTGATGATCTTGGAGCAGAACGAAATAGCGAATATGCTACTGAAATTGTATTTAGTGTAGTAGATGCCAGGTATCGCTCAGGGAAACCATTAATTATAACGACAAACTTATCGTTGGTGAAAATGAAATCAGAGACAGATGCAGGAAAATGTCGGATTTATGATCGGATATTGGAAATGTGTGTTCCGATGAAAATGGATGGCGATAGTAAAAGAGAAAAACTTGCGACGAATAAAATGCACGACATGAAAGAAATTTTGAATCTATAGGACTATTTATTCAGAAAAATTCATAGACATGGACAAAGAGTACAGGAAGAGAGGTAGTTTGTTTATCGTGGCAAGAAAAAAATTGAACTATCGGTTTCATAATCCGAATACGGTAGAAACTACCGCCGATTACATATTGAAGGTTTTTATGGAAGTGAATGAAAAGAAGGTGGAGCGGGCAATGCAGGAGGCGGCCGAGAATGGTTGGGAAGAAAATGACTATGGCGAAAAACGAGAGATTTTGGAATAAAAGTTCACTTGTGCTGTTGGAAAAAACGAGGTGAATTTAGGGGCAGATACTAATATAAAAGTTATGGTTACATTTTTAAATGGGATGGTGCTTTATTGTGAGAAAAGAATTTGATATTTCACAGTTCGATAAATATAGAGAAGATAACAGAAGAGAAGTGAAGAAAGCAAACGGAGGATTGCCGGTTTCGTTATGGGACACATATTCTTCTTTTGCAAACTGTTATGGCGGTGTCATTATTTTAGGGATTAAAGAGGAAAAAGATGGAAGTTGGCGAACAACTGGATTGCAAAATGAATCGAAATTGCGTAAAGATTTTTGGGATACGATTAATAATCCGAAGAAAGTAAACCTCAATTTATTAACGGATGACGATATAGAGACCTATACAATAGGTGAAAGAAAAGATGTCATCATGGTGATATATGTTCCTATGGCAAAGAGAGAGCAAAAGCCGATTTATATTAATAATGATATTTTTAACGGAACGTTCCGTAGAAACTATGAAGGAGATTACCATTGTACCAGATTGCAAGTAAAAGCAATGCTTCGCGATCAGACAGAGAGAACGATGGACATGGAGATTTTGGACAAGGTTCCTATGGAAGATTTGAATTATGATACAATTCATGGGTATCGTAACAGCCATAGAACTTTGAAGGAAGGGCATCCTTTTGAACGACTGAACGATCATGAGTATTTAAGAAGTATTGGAGCGGCAGCTGTTTCTGAAGAAGATGGGAAATTGCATCCAACAGCAGCGGGTATGCTTATGTTTGGAAATGAATATGATATTGTGCGGCATTTTCCGGAGTACTTCTTGGATTATAGAGAAGAAATGGATTCTGCAATTCGTTGGACTGACAGATTACAATCCAGTTCAGGCGAGTGGTCGGGTAATGTTTGTGATTTTTATTTCAGAGTTTATAATAAGATAATCAAGGATATCAAAGTACCGTTTAAAATGGTCGGAGGAGAACGTGTGGACGATACGCCGGTTCATAAAGCACTCCGCGAGGCTTTGGCAAATTGTTTGATTAATGCGGATTATCATGGTGTTCGAGGTGTGGTAATCAGGAAAGAGACGGATAAAATTACTTTTGCAAATCCAGGCTATGTCCGAACCGGTAAAAAACAGATGCGTTTAGGCGGAGAATCTGATCCGCGGAATAAATCTCTCATGAAAATGTTTAACTTGATTAATATAGGTGAACGTGCCGGAAGTGGAGTCCCGAATATTTTCAATGTATGGAATGATGAAGGATTTGTTGAACCAGAGATAGAAGAAAGATTCGATCCGGACAGAACAATTTTGACGCTTTCTTTTGCGAAAAAAGCGACGAAAAAAAGCGACGAAAAAAAAGCGACGAAAAAAAGCGACGGAAAAAGAGTGACGAAAAAGCGACAAGAGCAGTATGAAAAAATCCTTACTTTTATGCAGCCTGATGTATGGTACAAAGCAAGTGATTTAATGAATGTGTTGGGAGTGAAAGAAACAAGAACAAAAGAATTGTTGCGAGCGTTAATTATTGCTGAAAAACTTGTAGATGACGGAGCAACAAAAGGAAAACGATATAAAAGAGTCGATTAATATAATTAGATAAAATTTTATTCGAGGTTATTCAAGAATTTATCCAAACTTAGGCAAGGTATTATTGAGTTTATCAGTAATATCTTGTTTTTCTGTTTACGAATCTTTATTTTGATATATAATATAGATGTAACAGAAAAGGAATTTGATACAGAAAGGATAATCCTATGAAGATAGCAGCCTATTGTCGTGTTTCTACCGATAAAGCCGATCAGCTCAACAGTTTAGAATCCCAAAAGGAATTTTTCTCCGAATATACGCAGCGTACCGGAGATGTTTTAGTGAAATTATATGCAGATGAAGGGATTTCCGGAACAAAAATCAAAAATCGTAAAGAATTTCTTCGTATGATGTCCGATGCAGAAAAGGGAATGTTTGATATGGTCGTTGTAAAGGATATTTCTCGTTTTGCCAGAAATACCGTAGATCTTTTACAGAATGTTCGTAAGTTGAAAGCCTTAGGTATAGAGACACAATTCCTTACAGCGAATATGACGAGCATGGGAAACAGTGAGTTTGTTCTTACTATTTTTGGTGCGTTGGCTCAGGAAGAAAGCGCTAATACATCTAAGCGAGTGAAATTTGGAAAGAAACTGAATGCAGAAAAGGGACGAGTTCCTAATATTGTGTACGGTTATGATAAAACGATCGGGGATTATTTTAACCTTGAGATTAACAAAGAAGAATCAAAGGTTGTCAAACAAATTTACAAGTGGTACACAGAAGAAGGTTACGGTGCTGCCAAGATTTCTAATATGCTGAATGAAAAGGGGTATCGAACAAAGCGAAATTGCAAGTGGAGTCAGAATGCAATTTGCCGGATTCTGACGAATGAGATTTATACCGGGAAGATTATCAATGGAAAACAGGAAATCAGCGATTTTCTGACCGGGCAGAGAAGAGAGAAAGATGAAACGGAATGGCTTGTTGTGGAACGTCCGGAACTTCGAATTATTGAAGATGAAGTATTTGAAAATGCACAGGAAATTCTTCATGGAAGAAACGATGCTTTTAACCTGAATCATGAACGTCAAAGCAACAAATATTTGTTTTCTACATTGATTAAATGTAAAGAATGTGGTTGGTCGTTTAGAAGAACGGTCCGCACTTACAAAAATACGTATGTGCGTTGGGTTTGCTCTGGAAGAAACGGAAAAGGAGCAGATAGCTGTCCAAATAAAACTGTCGTGGATGAAGAGGAATTAATCCAGGTTTTACAGGGATATTTCAATCGGATTCTACAGCAAAAAAATAAAGTGATTGACTATGTAGTGAAAGAATTTCAAAGAGTGTACAAAGCAAAAGATGAAAATGCAGAGTACGAAAAGGAATTAAACTTACAAGTTGCCAGATTACAGAGAATGAGACAGAAATACATGGATATGTACACCGATGATTTGATTTCTAGAGAAGAATTGAATGATAAAGTAGGTGGCACACGGCAAGAATTGGAGCGTCTGGAAAATGAGTTGAAAATGGTATCCAGCAATTTGACAAAGGGGGATCAGATGGAAAAAATTCTAAACGATACCTTTAAGCAGATTGAGGATATTACCGATGTTCATGAAATGACTAATGTGCAGTTAAAGCGACTAATCAAGAAAATCGAAGTGGACAAGGATGGAAATGTGGATATTTACCTTCGTTTGTTAGGTGATTTGGGATTAAATGAAAGTATTTTAGTGGCAGATGAATGTGAAAATCGAAAAAACTCTAAATAGTAACGACCAAACATAAAGATGTTACAGAACGTTTGCAACAAATCAATCCACCACTTGCAGGTCAGGCAAGAAAAGTACTTGATATGAATAAAGCAGAGCGCCATATAAGAGGCGGAATGGCAACGCGAGAAAAATATTTACATCAACATGAATGTTAAGGAAAAAGAATCTGTCCAGGAGGGCAGATTCTTTTTGCGTGAGAAAAATAAAACAATGTTTTCTATTCCAAGTATTTTTGTTTTAATTCAGCACGATATTTTGCAGGAGACTTTTGATAAAAAGATTTAAATTGTTTAATGAAATAGGAGCAAGAAGTAAATCCTGTCATTTCACTAATTTCTTGAATACTGGCTGTAGAAGTTGTAAGCAATTCTTTGGCTTTTTCCATTCGAATAGTAGTCAAAGCCTGAACCGGTGTTACATGATATGAGTTTTTCATACACCGAATAATATGGACTGGATGAAAATTATAAAGTTTGGCCAGATCTTGAATTGTAAAGTTTTTGTCATAGTTATTTTGCAGGTATTGCATAATTTCTGATGCAAGAGTATCTGGTGCATTACTGAATTTGGAATCCAGATTCAATATATTAAGTATATTTAAAAAGCGTTGTTGCAGCATAAGAGGGTTGAGAGTTGTGTGAAGTTTTTTTGTCTGATTTTCGTATTTGTTAATATAAAACATCAATAAAGGTTCTATATAGTTACACAGCTTTATTCCCTCCTCTTCCGAAAGTTGCGTATATTTAGGGATAGAGATATAAAATGGGGCATCGCGAAAAAGAGACTTATTAAAAACGCGATTTACAGGATGAATATGTTCTGATTCGTGATATGCACCGGTGAATCCCATATGTATCCAATAAAAACTAGTTTCTCGATCACAAACGCGGTAACTGCTATGCGTTTTGTCAGGAGACAGAATAAGTAGTTGATTTTCACTTATAGTATAATGTTCATTTTCTTCTACTATATATAAGCTTCCGGAAAGGACATACAGTATGTCAAATACACCAATATTCGATCTTTTAGTATGCCTATCTCCCTTTCTATATAGCGCTTTACCGGCTGCTATGAAATGTGGTGTCGGTGGACTTTCAAAATGCAAATAAATCATGGTGTTCATCCTTTCTTATAAATAATGTTAAAAATATACAATTTTTAAAGAGAAAAAATGATAAATTTATTATATTTTCCTGTTAATAGTGTATCTTGAAGTGAAGAAATATGCAAGATATAATTTGACTATAAAGTAACCGAACAAGAAATTTTATGAAAATTTCGACAATCACAATGAGAAGGAGGAAAAGTATGAGAAAGAGAAGGACAAGGTTGATAGCAGCAGGGCTTAGTCTGGTGATGTTGGGTTCTTGCGTAGGCTGTGGAGAGAGAAAAAGTGACAAGAAATCTGGTGAAGATGGTAAAACAGAACTTACCATTTGGGTGCGTGAACAGATGGAAGATCCGATTATGGCGGCGGTAAAACAGTATAATGAAAAACAAGATAAAGTAAAAGTGAATGCAGTTGTATATCCCGATAATGAGTTGACGGATCAACTTACACTTGCATTGTCCTCTGGAGATGTACCTGATATGGTTTCATTAGATGATATTTTAGCCCCATATTACAATTCGCAAAAAGCATTGGCTGATGTTACGGAGAAATTTAATGATTTGGAATTTAAGGATGCTTTTAGCAAGGGAATGGTTGAACTGGGAACGTATGAGGGAAAACAATATGCCATTCCATTCGCTCCGGATGTATCTGTACTTTTTTATAACAAGGAGCATTTTAGACAAGCAGGATTGGATCCTGAAAAAGGACCAGAAACATGGACGGATCTGATAGAGTATTCCAAAAAGTTGACAACAGATGAGCACTACGGATACACATATAACGGTGGCGGTGGACAGATGTTTACATTTGTTCCGTTTATTTGGAGTAATGGTGGGGATCTTCTTTCAGAAGATGGAAAGAAATGTCTTCTTGATCAGCCAGAGGCAGTAGAGGCATTGCAACTTTATGATGATTTGACAAATAAATATAAAGTAACTCCGGAAGGTGTTACGACATATTCGTGGTCAGAATCGCAGGATGCATTCCTTTCCGGAAAGGCAAGTATGACAATACTTGGAAACTCGCAACTGTATACATTTAAAACAGAATATCCGGATTTTGATTTTGGTGTAAGTCTGATTTCGAAAAAGGATGGAAAGGAACATTCCTCATTCGGTGGGGGAGATTTGATTGCAATTATGGAACAGTCTAAAAATAAAGAAGCAGCATGGGACTTTGTCGAGTATGTTTTGAGTGAAGAGGTTCAAGTGGAATTATTTGCTAAAAATGGTTTATTACCGGCCAGAACAGATTTGTTCGATAACGAATATTTTAATGAAGATAATAAATATCAGGTAATGCAACAGGCATTAGAGGTTTCCCGGGCATCTTGGTCAGAAAAATATAATGAAATGAATCAACCGCTCGTAAATGCTACACAGAGTTGTTTAATGCAGAAACAGACAGCTGAGGAAGCATTTAAGACAGCAACAGAAGAGATTAATCGGATTATGAACTGATAAACAAAAGAAGATTGCCCGCAGAGTTTCAGAAATGATACGTTTGCGGGCATGCTAAATAATAGAAAAGGACATAGTTATATGAAAAATAACACAATAAGAAAAATAAAAAAATTAGTGGTACCGTTTATGTTTATTGCACCGGTTTTGATCATTAATATCTTGTTCTTTTGTCTTCCGTTTTTGCAGTCGCTTTTAATGTCCTTTTTTGAGTGGCCGCTTCTTGGAGAAAAGACATTTATAGGTTTTGAAAACTATAAACAACTATTTTTAGATGAACAATTTCGTGTATCACTTATATTTACATTAAAATATACACTTCTCGTCACACCGGCACTTTTTCTTGTAGCGTTTGTTTTAGCGCTCTTGATTGATGGAAGATTTAAAGGAGCTACATTATTTCGGAGTATTTATTTTTCGCCGGTTGTAATTTCAATGACTTCTTGTAGTTTGATATGGCTTTGGATCTATAATGATTTATATGGTATTTTAAATTATATTTTGCTGAAGTTTCATATCATTGACGAATCCATTTTGTGGATGGGAGAAGAAAAAACATCCTTGCCGGCAATTGTTTTTATGATAACTTGGAAGATGGCAGGATTTTCGATGCTGATTATTTTGGCGGCATTTCAATCTGTGGATACGCAGGTATATGAATCAGCCAGCATAGATGGGGCATCAAAGTTGAAACAGTTTTTTCACATAACGCTTCCAATCATACGCCCTCAAGTCGGGCTTGCGCTGATCATGTCGGTCATAGGTTCGGTTCTCGCTTTTGAACAATTCTTGATCATGACAAAGGGGGGACCTACGGAAACAACGACAACGCTTGTACATTATATTTATAACACATCGTTTAAATATTATAACTTTGGATATGGTTCTGCTATGACAATGATTCTCTTAATCATTATGCTGGTTTTGAGCGTGGCGCAAATGCGGTTGCTAAAAGATCCGACAGAGTAGGAGGGAACATATGGGAAAAGAAAAAACACATATTGGAAGAATTGTGACAAATAGTATATTGGCTATTATTATGTTGCTTCCGATTTATTGGACATTGATTACATCCTTAAAAGGGAAACAGGAAATATATGAACAACCTCCTTCTTTTTTCCCGAAGGCGGTAAGTTTAGACAATTTTAAAGAAATACTATTGCGTAATGATGGAGTGTTTCTTACCTATTTAAAAAACTCTATTTTAACTACGATTATTACAATGATATTTGTTGCGGCTATTAGTTTGATGGCAGGGTATGCATTTTCAAAGATGAAAATAAAAGGGAAAAAATTTTTAATGATGCTGATTATTGCAGCCTTGATGATACCATTTCAGACATTGATGATACCACTTTATTCAATTATGTCAGGATTGCATCTAACAAACACAAGGCTAGCAATGATTTTAATATATGCAACATTTCAAACTCCGTTTGCTGTTTATATGATGAAAAATGCGTTTGATATGATACCAAATGAACTCCGTGAGGCAGCTAAGATTGATGGGGCAGGAGAAGGGAAAATCTTTTGGCGAGTGATGCTTCCAATTACGTGGTCCTCTATTGCAACAATTTTTATCTATTCTGCTTATACGACATGGAATGACTATTTGATTGCGGTAGTATTTGCAAATAACGATGCGATAAAAACATTTAATGTTGGGTTAACGAATATGGCTATCGGACAGTATGGAACAGAATGGGGATTATTGACGGCGGGATCGCTCATAGGCTTGTTGCCAATTATGATCCTATTTGTTTTTATGCAGAAATATTTTATAAAAGGAATGCTTGGCGGAGCAGTGAAGTAAAGGGGGAATTTTAAATGAGTAAAAAGAAATTTCAAATGCTTGAATTGACAGAAGTAACCCCATCCGGCTGGTTGAAAGAACAACTCAAGATACAGGCATCTGGTCTTTCCGGTATTCTTTATGATGTATGGGATAGTGTGGGAAGTTATAATGGATGGCTTGGAGGAACGGGAGATAATTGGGAAAGAGCACCATATTTTCTTGATGGAATTTTACCGTTGGCATATTATTTAAAAGATAAAAAGTTATGGGAAATAGCCCAAAAATACATAGACTGTATACTGGATAGCCAGGATGAAGAAGGTAATTTTGGACCACAAGATACAAAAGATGATTGGTGGTCGCGTATGGTTGCATTAAAAGTATTGGTTCAATATTATGAAATTACAAAAGAAGAAAGAGTACTTGATTTTATGCATCGTTATTATCATTTTCAGCAAAAGAAGTTACCGGAAAACCCATTGACGGAGTGGGGAAAAGCGAGATGTGCAGATCTTCTTTATTGTATAAAATGGCTATATGAGCGACAACCGCAAGTCTATTTGCTGGAGTTAGCGAATGTGATTGTAAAGCAAGGAGATAAATGGAATGAGTTATTTGAACGATTTCCTTTTGTATATCCAACAGAGTACTATTATGATTGGGGAATAATGGAAAATTATACAAGAAATGAGTTGTTAAAATTAATGAGATTCCATCATACTCATATTGTAAACGTAACTATGGCACTAAAATATCCGGCTATGACCACATGGCTAAAAGAGAATAATGATGAAAAAGTCTTGGAAGAAGCAATGAAGACTTTGAATAAGTATCATGGAGTTGCAACTGGAATGATTAATGGGGATGAGCATCTTGCAGGAAATAGCCCGAGCAGAGGAACCGAACTTTGTGCAGTTGTTGAATATATGTTTAGCCTACATCTTATCTTGGAAGTATTTGGAAAACCAGAATATGCAGATTTGTTAGAACGATTAACTTATAATGCATTTCCAGCGATGTTTTCGGAAGACTACATGGGGCATCAATATTTACAACAAGTAAATCAGATTAAAGCAACAAATGAGAAAAGGATATGGTATAACAATTTAAATGATTCTAATACATACGGATTAGAACCTAATTTTGGATGTTGTACAGCAAATATGCATCAAGGATGGCCGAAATTTGTAAGAAGTCTTTGGTATAAGGACGGGGGAGGAATTGTATCTACTGTATTTGCACCAAATGAATTGCATACAAGATTGAATGGAGAGGAATTATGGGTAGAAGAAAGAACAGAATATCCTTCGAAATTAGAGGTTCAGTATCATATTTATAAAGCACCGACTATGCCATTTACTTTTAGAATTAGAATTCCTAAATGGTGCAGGAGCTATATTTTGACTTCCGATGGTATGGAGATTCAGCACTCTCGAGAAGGCGGATATATTAAACTTTGTCAGAGATTTAGGGAGGGCCAGACAATAGTAATTCGATTTGAAGCGGAAGTAGAATTTTCAAAATGGTATCATGATAGTATTGCTGTAGAAAGGGGACCATTTATTTTTGTTCTTGATATGTCTGAAAAATGGAAAGAATATAAGGTGAGGGATTCGGTATCGGATTATGAGGTGATATCGGATACTCCTTGGAATTACGCTCTTATAAGAAATCAGACTCCGCACGTGGAAGAAAAAGATACAGAAATGCCATTTAGAAAAGAGGAACCACCAGTTATTATGACAATGAAAGCGCGTAGGGTTAAAGAATGGAAAGAAGAAAAAGGAAGTGCTGGAGATATTCCTCAAAGTCCTGTATCAACAAATCTTTCAGAAGAGATTATCCGTCTCGTTCCGTTTGGGTGTACACATTTGAGAATAGGTCAATTTCCATTTTGTGAAAAATAATCGGTTAAGGGGCCATTTCAGCCCCTTTATCTTTTCAAACATGTTTTCGCGATTTTAATAAAATCCAATGCGTAGGTGGATAGATAAGAATTTTTGCGGTAAGCAAGAACCAGCCGATTTACAATCGGCTTTTCTCCTACGGAACATATGGAAATTGGGAGCATGGAAGAACTATGAAGCGCATACGTTTCAGGCGCCAGACATACTCCTAAGTTTTCCGCGGTTAACTGGATACAAAGCTGGCTGTTCCTTGTGCGGAAAGGAACAGGAGGCTGAATATTGTATTGTTCAAAAAGTTGTTCAGAAGAACGCCCGGTATTTTGGTCAGGAAAATGCAAAATAAAAGGCGTGTCTGCCAATAACTTCAAGTCAATCCACGGATACCGAAAACCGTCACGATATACAGCTTTTTCAGTCAGCTCATGATTTTTCGGTAAGATCAGAACGATTTCTTCATCAATCAAATGTTCATAACTCAGATTAGGATGAGGCTGCCATTCACTGAAGATAGCAAAATCTAATTTGCCATCACTTAAAACAGAATCCTGAATATTATGTCCTTGTTCGTAAAAATTGATGTGAACAGCAGGGTGAAGTTTATGAAATTCAGGGAGAATCTGAGGAATGATACACATACTTCTCATCGGGGGAAATGAGATATTGAGTTCCCCTTTGAAAGAAGACCGCATATCAAGTAATTCTTTTTCCCAATCCTGGTTTAATGTAACAACTTTTTGGGCATAGGCAAGATAACGTTGACCTAAAAAGGTTAAGTTATAAGTATGTCCGTCTTTTCTGAAAAGTTTTCCGCCAAGATTTTTCTCCAGCTTTTGAAGAAATTTTGTGATAGTGGGTTGCGAAACATATAGTTCTTGTGCGGCTTTTGTCAGATTTTTGTGTTTGGCAATGGCAAGAAAATATTCTTGTTCCTGAAAATACATGGCAAATCCTTTCTAACTATTCCTAAAATGAATAGTTTTCATGATAAATATGAATTAGACAACAAGTTTATAACATAATACAATGAAAAGAAAGAAAAGACAAGAGATAAAGGAGAAAGGAAAAGTGAAGAAAAGACCAATTATTATTGATACAGATCCAGGTATTGATGATGCACTCGCGATTGCGATTGCACTATTTTCTGAAGAGTTGGATGTGAAGCTGATTACAACTGTGGCTGGAAATGTTTCTTTGGAAAATGTAACATTAAATACACTTCGCCTATTGAACTTTTTTGGAAAAGATGTTCCGGTAGCAAAAGGTGCAGAGAAACCGTTGATTGTGGAGTTTGTCGATGCTTCTAACGTGCATGGAAAGACTGGAATGGAAGGATACGATTTTCCTGAGCCTAAGGAGGAGTTACTTCTCTCTGAACATGCGGTAAATGCAATGAGAAGAGTGATTATGGAAAGTGAAGAACCGATTACGCTTGTGCCGATTGCAACACTGACAAATATTGCATTATTGTTTGCTATGTATCCGGAAGTAAAGAGCAACATCAAAGAGATTGTTATGATGGGAGGTTCTGCAGCAAGAGGAAACAAAGGAGTTATGTCGGAATTTAATATTGCCACTGACCCGGAGGCAGCGCAGATGGTATTCCAAAGTGGAGTGCCTATTGTGATGGCAGGTTTGGATGTAGGATTAAAAGCTCTTGTTATGCCGGAAGACAGCGAAGAAATCAAACAGATGGGAAAAGTCGGGGATATGGCATATCATTTATTCAAAAAGTATCGAGGAGGAAGTTTTTCTACCGGGCTTAAAATGTATGATAGCTGTGCCATTGCTTACCTTCTTTGTCCGGAACTTTACAATGTGGAAGAAACTTATGTAGGGGTGGAACTGCGTGGTACAATGACAACCGGATGTACGGTTGTAGATTTGAGAGGATACTTGAAACGTGAACCGAATGCAAAGGTTTGCATGGACATTGATGGCAAGAAATTCCGCGAATGGTTCAAAGAATCCATAGCGAAATGTATTTAAGGCTGAGAGAGGAGAAAAGAAATGTCTAACGTAATTATGTATGCAACAGCGCTTCTGGCGGTTCTTATTGTAGTCGTCATGCTGATTAAAAAAATGGATATAAAGATCACACTGTTTCTTATGGGAATTGTTTTGATGTTTGTTGGAGTTCTTCTGGGAAATCCGATCGGTGGAGAGGAATTTGTGTCTACCGGTATGGTTTGGCTGGATCCGTTGAAAGTGATCGCGGAACAGTTTAAAGAAACGATTTCCGGTGCAGGATTTATTATCTTGATTCTAGGTGGATATTCCGCTTATATGAACGCAATTAAAGCAAATAACGTTACGATCAGTGTGCTGACAAAACCGATTGGGAAAATCAAATCTGTTTATACGTTTGTACCGATCGTATTCTTGCTAGGAAACTTATTATCTCTCGTTGTTCCAAGTGCGTCGAATCTTGCAATTATTTTGCTTGCGACATTGTATCCGATCTTGATTCAATCTGGTATGAGCGCATTAACAGCCGGAGGAATTATTGCAACTACGGCAACAATCGTCCCGACACCACTTGGAAGTGATAATGTGGCGATTGCGGCAGAATTGGCAAAAACAACAGAATTTGCCGGTATGACAGCAACAGACTATGTATTCCGCTATCATGCCATTGTTTCTATTCCTACATTGATTCTTATTGCAGTAGTGCATTATTTTTGGCAGAAACATTGTGATAAAAAACTGACAAATGTACAGACGGAAATGAGTGATGTAAAACAGATGGAAGAAGTAACAGGTGGAAAATTATATCGCGCAGTATATGCCATTCTTCCGCTGTTACCAATTTTACTTTTGATCGGGGTATTTGCAGTTCAGAAAATTGCGGGAATCCAGGTGGAAATCAGTGTAGAAGTGGCAACATTATTCTCATTTATCATTGCAATTATTTGTGAATGGATTCGTAACAGAAACGGAAAAGCTACGTTAGATATGACGGAAACATTCTTCAAAGGCATGGGAAGTTCTATGCCGATCGTAGCACTTTTGGTAGCAGGAACAGTATTTGTAACCGGTTTAAAATCAATTGGATTGATTTCGGCATTACAGGGCGCTATGACCGGAATGCACAGCAGCGGGATGGGATTTGTATTGCCGTTAGTACTTGTAGGTCTTACCGCTTTGATCGTATTATTAAGCGGAAGTGGAACAGCATTATTCTTTGCGATGGTACCGCTTATGATTCCGCTTGCAGAAGCGGCAGGAATTTCAGTGTTGGCAGTTTCTATCCCGATGGGATTGGCAGGAAATCTGTTAAGAGCGGTTTCTCCGGTATCTGCAGTAGTGATGATTGTAGCAGGAAGCGTGAAAAAAGAACCATTGGAAATCGTAAAAAGAGCATCGGTTCCAATGATAGCAGGAACAATCTGTATGTTTATACTTTCTATGATCCTGTTTTTATAGTTAGATAGAAAGAAAAGCTTTTACTGAAGCGCGAAGAGCGTTTTGGTAAAAGCTTTTTATGATACGGGAAATCCCTTCATAATCCTATCTCGTAAAACACACATTTTGCGTAAGAGTGAACAGTCACAGTGCACAATCTTTTTTGAGGGATAAAAATATTGTAAGTTTTTGTGGATGGTTTTATAATAAGGTACGTGAAGGAGTGAGAATATGAAAGAAAAAAAAGACAGAAGTCACTATTTATTTGACAATAAGGCACTGACAGCATTGATTATTCCGCTTATTATCGAGCAATTTCTTGCGGTACTAGTAGGTATGGCAGATTCTATTATGATAGCCAATGTTGGGGAAGCGGCAGTATCCGGAGTCTCATTGGTAGATCAGGTTATGCTTCTTATCATTAATCTTTTTGGAGCGCTTGCTACCGGAGGAGCGGTAGTTGCCGGACAGTATTTAGGGCGGCAAAAGACGGAAGAGGCGGATAAGGCAGCCAATCAGCTCATTTGGTTTATCACCATTCTGGCAATCGGAGTCATGGTAGTCGTTTATATTGGAAAGGATTTTATTTTACATGGTATTTTTGGACAGATTGAAGAAGACGTTATGGGATATGCGAATACTTATCTTTTAATTGTTGCGGCATCCATCCCGTTTATTGCCCTTTATAATGGTGGGGCGGCAATCTTCCGTACTATGGGAAATTCTAAGATCACGATGACCGTTTCTTTGATTATGAATGCGATTAATGTGGTAGGCAATGCAATTCTAATCTATGGGTTTCAGTGTGGTGCGGAAGGTGTGGCAATTCCGACACTTGTCTCACGTATGACGGCGGCTGTTTTAATTACAGTTCTTCTGCTGAATGAGAAACAGGTCCTGCATTTACAGAAAACTTTAAAGTATCGTCCGGAAAAGGATACGATCAAAAGGATTCTCGGAATCGGAATTCCAAATGGCTTGGAAAACAGTATGTTTCAGCTCGGGAAAATTCTTGTATTAAGCCTTGTTTCCACATTCGGAACTTATGCGATCGCTGCAAATGCAGTGAGCAATGTGGTGGCATCATTCCAAATTCTTCCGGGAATGGCGATTTCACTGGCGGTAACGACGGTGATATCACGATGTGTGGGGGCAAAAGACTACGAACAGGTGTCTTACTATACAAAGAAATTGCTGGCCATTTCGTATGTCTGTATTTTTATTACAAACGCAATTATATATTTTGCTTTACCGACTATTATGAGAGCTTATCATCTATCTGCAAAAACAGCCAGGGTGACAGAAGATATTTTGGTGTTTCATAGTATCAGTTGTATGATTATTTGGACGATTGCGTTTACTCTGCCATCTGCACTGCGTGCAGCAGGGGATGCAAAAACGAGTATGATGATTTCCATTCCGTCCATGTGGATCTTCCGTATTGGATTCAGTTATATTTTAGGAAAATATTTTGGTATGGGCGTATTTGGTGTCTGGGTTGCTATGATTATTGACTGGGTTGTTCGTGCGGTTCTGTTTACTATCAGGTACTGTGGAGGAAAATGGAAAGAGATCCGAACAATTTAGAGAGAAGCAAAATAACGGGAGGCAAAAGCTATGGGAAAACCAGTGATTGGAATATTAGGAAATGTAGGATTTATAAACGAGCCGGAAATTCAGAATGCGCAATACAGGATGTATATGAATCAATCTTATGTGGAAAGTATAAAAAGAAGCGGAGGGAATCCGGTTGTTTTTCCACCAACGAAAGAATTTGACAAAGAAGCGCTTGAACAATTTTTGAAAATGACAGATGGAATTTTACTTCCGGGCGGCGATGATATTGCTCCTTGCTTCTACGGAGAAGAACCACATCCGAAAGTGGGATATTTTCTTTCGTGGATGGATATGGCGCATCTTGAGGCTGCGAAGATAGCAGCAGAATTAGGGAAACCAGTGCTTGGAATTTGCAGAGGAATGCAGATTCTTAATATTGCATTTGGGGGAAATCTATATCAGGATCTTCCTTCTCAAAAACAAGGAAGCATCCAACATGCACAGAAAGCACCGCGTTGCGAAGGCTCACATTATATTGAAGTCCAGGAAAATACATTCCTTAGAAAGTGGACACAAAAGACAAGAATATATGTAAATAGCCACCATCATCAGGCAGTGAAAAGTTTGGCGGAAAGATTTTACATTACGGCGGAATCAGCGGATGGTGTGATCGAGGCGATTGAGAGCACAGGAGAGACACCTATGATCGGAGTGCAATGGCACCCGGAGGCTTTGATGATGAGCGGAATAGAAGAGCAGAAGAGAATCTTTGAAGGATTTGTGGAAGTATGTGGAAGATAGAAATATCATCTGTTAATATTAGGTTTAGATACTTGTAAAGCAGATGAAATTATTTTATAATCTATAAATGAGCAAATTTGAAAAATTGCACAAAACTACACTGCGAATTTCATAA
>QFCH01001056.1_pt1 | contig 23703 bp, 33 predicted proteins | sample 5346071 | NCBI WGS metagenome assembly QFCH01 (sample SAMN09062255, study PRJNA434731) | Human gut metagenome, whole genome shotgun sequencing project. | isolation source: stool timepoint B chromium assembly | host: Homo sapiens | collected 2015
TTCCGCCGCTTAAAGTATAGCCTGGGTATATTATAGACCACCCGGGCGGAAAAAATCAACAGGAAAAACATTCCAATCGGGAGGACGATAATATGACGGAACAGGTGAGATTAGACGAGGTTGTGACCAGCATAATGTATGGGCTGGCCCAGGTAATTACTGAGGAGGCCAAGACCGAGCAGGAGCGCATGAATGAGGCCAAGGCCGTGTTATATATGACCCTGAGCCACATCCAAATGTACGCTGAGGAGACGGCGCTTTCCACGCAACTGGACAATAGCGCGGAGTGGGTGAGGCTGTATCTGGCAACCATGGTGGTGCGTGGCTGCACAGAAAAGACGGTTGAGACGTATACCCAAGAATACAAGACCTTTTTCGGGACCGTAAACAAGGCGATCCCGGACATCACCACCAGGGATATAAGGGGATACCTGGCACACTGTAAGTTGGTGCGCCACAACAAGGATACCACGATTAATAATAAGACCCGTATGCTGCGGGGGCTGTTTGAATGGTTGACGGAGGAGGAATACATAGACCGCAATCCTATGCTGAGGATCAAGGATAACAAGGTGGATCACCGCGTCAAGGAGGTGTTCAGTGACGAGCAGGTGACAATCTACAAGGATTTGGCAAAGCAGCACGGCAAACGCAGCATTGCGATTGTGGACTTTCTTCATCGGACAGGTGTCAGGATATCGGAGATGGTGGCGCTGAATCGTTCGGATATTGATTTTCAGGATCGTCAGTGTATCGTCTATGGCAAGGGCCGCAAGGAGCGCCCGGTATACTTTTCGGGTGACGCCGCTGTGCACCTGCGGGATTATCTGGAAAGCCGTACAGACAACAACCCTGCATTGTTCGTAGGAATCCGAAAGCCGTTCAACCGATTGACGGACGACGCAGTAAGGTTGATCCTGCGGGAGATACGCGACATGGATGACCGCCTGGCCGGAATAGCCATCAACCCGCACAAGTGGCGGCGCCAATTCGTCACGGAGCTATTGGAGAAGGACGTGCCGCTGACCTTGGTAGCGGATTTGGCGGGTCACAAGAATTTGAATACCACCAAGGATAATTACGGCAACTACAACAGAAACAAGGCGCGGGAAGCGCATCGGAAATTTGTAACAGGGTAAGGAGGACAAGGTGAAAGAGATTAAGATAACCCGGAAACTGCTGGACGAGTACCGGGACATGAGGAAGAAGCGGACCATTCCAATTTTGGAGATGGAGCTGCGGGAGATGAGAGAAGGGGACAACGGGTTCGGGAATAGCACTATCTTTGACTACCGAGACGGGTTCCCCAGGCCCCAGAGCGTGGTGGGGTTTGATTGGGAACAGTATGAGCGCCGCGAGAAGGCGCTTGAACGTAAGAAGGATGTTTCCAAGGCAGTGGAGAAGTGGATCGAGGAGATCGAGGATGGTCAGACGCGGTGCGTGTTTCGCATGTTCTACCGGGATGTTATGGGGTGGGACAAGATAGCGGTCAAGACGGGGTATTCTGACAGCCCGGACTATCCCCGGTTACATATTCGAGATGATCACCTAAAAAAGTGCGGAATGTAAAAAGGTCGATAAAGTCGATAAAGTCGTTGTAGAATATAATTAGGCCAAAGGGTTCAGCCCGGAGGCCGACCCCAATTCCCCATAAGAAGCGGTTGTCGGGTGTAACAGCCCGGTGACCGATTAGAAGCTGACGTTCTCCTGCCTCTTCATAGCTTCATAAATCGGACAGAGTGCAGCTCCCGGGGATACCAACCGGTCCAAGGTATCCGGCCAGACGTTTTCCGAGTTTTAGGGCCCCACGGACGGGGATTAAAACCGGAGCATACCGGGGAGGACCCGGTATTGTTGCGGGATAGAGCAGTAAGGCAGCTCGTCGGGTTCATTCCCCGAAGGTCGGTGGTTCAAATCCACCTCCCGCTACTCGTTAATAGAGGACTTCCACACGGAGGTCCTTTTGTTTACCCATTTTTCAAAACCGCCGGGTGAAACCAAGACCGGCGGACCTCCTTCTACGGAGGGTAGACCAAGATAAGATAGAAGGTGAGTCTAATGGCAAAAGGAAAATACGAATACTGGTTGACGCCTGAAGGCTTGCTGAAGTTGGAGGCATGGGCGCGGGATGGCCTGATAGATGAGCAGATAGCCAAGAATATGGGGATTACTCCATCTACATTATATGAGTGGAAAAAGAATTACTCTGAGATTTCGGAGTCCCTAAAAAAGGGAAAAGAGGTTGTGGATATCCAAGTAGAAAACGCCCTCCTCAAACGGGCATTAGGATACAGTTATAAGGAAATCAAAGAAGAAAAAACTGCGGACGGGAAAAGAGTGACGGTTACAACGAAAGAGGTTGTTCCAGATACTACAGCGCAAATTTTTTGGTTGAAGAATCGGAGGCCGGAACGTTGGAGGGACAAACAGGATATTGAGCATAGTGGACAGATGGGAGGGGTGACGATAATCAATGACATCCCAAGACCAGACACAAGTTAAACTCACATCGTTGATTGCTCCATCGTTTTATGGTTTGCACTGGGATATCAACGAGCATAAACATACACACTATAAGCTTGCAGGGGGGCGAGGTTCCACGAAGTCCTCGTTTATTAGTTTGGAAATTATTTTGGGTATGATGCAGGACCCGATGGCAAATTCGATTGCTATGCGTAAGGTTGGGCGTTTCTTGGAGGAGTCCGTATTTGAACAGTTACGTTGGGCAATAGATGTGCTGGGTATAGCGGACAAATGGAAGGTGAGACTATCCCCATTGGGCCTCACATATATACCGTTTGGTAACCGTATCATTTTCCGCGGAGCTGATGATCCACAAAAAACCAAGTCCGTGAAAATTAAGAATGGATATTTCAAATATATCTGGTTTGAGGAAAGGGCAGAGTTTGACGGGGAAGAGGAGGAACGCACAATACTCCAATCTCTAATGCGAGGAGGCTCTGAGTATTGTGTTTTCTACAGTTGGAATCCTCCCAAGAGTATGAACAGTTGGGTAAACCAGGATGTACTCCAGAGCCGGGATGATACGATAGTGCACCATAGTGATTACCGCACGGTCCCAGAAGATTGGCTTGGTGAACAATTTATCATCGAAGCCGAATCACTTAAAGAAACAAAGCCAAAAGCATATGAGCATGAATATTTGGGAATTGCTACAGGAACCGGTGGCCAGGTATTTGAGAATGTGACGGTAAGGGCAATCACAGAAGAAGAGATGGCTCGATTTGATCGGATTTACCAAGGGCTAGATTTTGGCTTTGGGGCGGACCCAGCAGCATATGAAAAGATGTATTATGACAGGACGCGGAAGCGTCTATTTTTGTTTGGAGAGGTGTATGGGGTTAGGCTGGGGAACACCAAGCTGGCTTCCAAAATCAAAGTATTTAACCCTCTAAACTGTATGATAACTGCTGACAGCGAGGACCCGAGATCCATCGATGCTCTGAATGAATTGGGGTTGAGAGTGGAGGGGGCTAAAAAGGGGCCTGGTTCAGTTGACTTCGGAATGGAATTTTTGTCGGACGAGGTAGAAGAGATTGTGATTGACCAAAAGCGTTGTCCAAATGCTGCCAGGGAATTCACTGGTTACGAGCTGGAGAGGGATAAAAGTGGAAATTTCAAAGGAAGTTATCCAGACAAAGATAATCATACCATAGACGCTGTACGATATGCTTTGGAGAATGTAATGACCAGACGGAAGGCGAAAGTAAGAAAAAAATCCGCTTACGGTTTATATTAAGGAGGTGATGACATGTATGTATACACAATGCCGCGAGACTCGTGGGATGAGCAGGATCCGGACAAGCAGGCCATCCGAACACTGATATCAAAGCATATGCGCGAGGCACGGCGGCTGAAAAAACTTATGAAATATTATGAGGGACAGCACAAGATATTGACAGAGGACCGCAAGAACAAGCTGGTATGCAATCATGCGAAGGATATTAGTGACACGGCAAGCGCCTATTTTATCGGGAACCCGATTAACTATAATAGTGATGATGATATCACGGACCTGATGGTAGCATTTGAGGCTGCCGGGGCGGATGAGGCGGATGGGGACAACGGCTTGGATTTATCTGTGTATGGCCGTTGCTATGAGTATATCTACCCTGTAGAGGGCGAGACATACTTAACGATCAAGAACATGTCTCCGGAGAATACCTTCATGGTGTACGATGATACCATAGAGCAACGGGAACTATTTGCGGTCTACTATTATGCCAGGAAGGATGATTCAGACAAGGCGCAGACTGTCTATGTGGCCACTGTATTGACACAGCATTATAAATGGGTGCTGAATATCGAAAATATTGACGGCCCGCAGGCTTTACTGGAAGAACCGGTGCCGCACTATTTTGACGAGATACCGGTGGTCGAATACCTGAATAATAAGTTGTCGATTGGTGATTTTGAATTGCAGATACCGCTGATCGACGCATACAATGCGCTAATGAGCGACCGCATCACCGACAAGGAGCAGTTTATTGACGCCATCCTTGCCATCTATGGTGCCATGTTGGGAGATCCGGATGCTGAGGACGAGAATGGTAAGACAGCCAAGGAAAAGGTCAAGGAGGATAAGTTACTGGAACTGCCAAAGGACTCCAAGGCGGAGTATCTTACCCGTACCTTTGATGAGCAGGGGATAGAGGTGCTTAAGAAGGCCATAGAACAGGATATACATAAGTTTAGCCATATTCCATGCATGACAGACGAGGCTTTTGGTGGGAATGTTTCCGGGGTGGCTATGGAGTTCAAACTGCTTGGAATGGAGAACATCACCAAAATCAAAACCAGGTATTACAAAAAAGGCCTGCGGAAACGACTGCGATTATTTAGCGGATGGCTGTCTAAGAGCCGGTCTGTAAATATCAATGTGTCCGGTATCACACCAACGCTTACGCGTGCTATGCCGAAGAACCTACTGGAGATTAGCCAGATTGTTGCAAATCTCTGGGGCAAGGTCAGCAAAAAGACGCTGCTGTCGCAGGTCCCGTTTGTGGATAACGTTGAGGACGAGGTGGCAGCGGTGGAAAAGGAGGCCGAGGAGGCCGCGAAACAGCAGCAGGCCATGTTTGGGCTGGGAAGCAACAGCCCACCACCAGATAATGAGCATAACACAGAATCGGGTGAGGTAGATGAGTAGCGCCACATACTGGGAACGCCGGAAAGCGCAGCGAATGTTTGAGTATATGCAATCTGCGGAGGACACGGCGGACGAGATTGCGCAGTTATACTACAAGGCGTCTGGCTACCTTACCCACCAATCGAATGAGATTTTTGAGAAGTTCTTGGCGAAGCATGGCTTGTCCGTAGCTGACGCCTATCGACTCCTGAATATGCTACAGGATCGAGGATCGCTGGATGATCTGAAAATGGTACTGGATGCAACCAAGGATCGGCAGGTGCACGCGGATCTGCTGGCAGAGCTGGAGGCACCGGCGTACCAAGCGCGGCTGGAACGGCTGAAACAGCTACAGAACGAGCTTGACCGGACCATGGTCACGATATACGGACAGGAAAAGGCCAGAAACGCCACGCATTACGTGGATTTGGGGCGGGAGGCTTATTGCAAGTCCATGTTCGACATTCAGCAGCGAGCGGGCGTGGCGTTCGATTTTACGGGTGTAGACCGGGAGCTGATCGACCGAGTGATGCACAGTAAGTGGTCAGGAACCAACTACAGTAACCGGATCTGGAATAATACGCAAGCACTGGCCCAAGGCTTGAAAGAGGATCTGCTGATCAACCTTGTCACCGGACGAACAGAGCGCGAAGTCGCGGAGGCGATTGCCAATAAGTTCGGTCAGGGAGCCAGTAATGCTCGTCGGCTGGTCAGAACTGAATCTTGCTACCTGGCGAATCAGATGGAAATGCAGAGCTACGAGGCCGCAGGAATCGAAACATACATCTATGTGGCGACGCTGGACATGCGCACATCGGAGGTGTGCCGGGAACTGGACGGGAAGCGCTTTCCGGTATCCAAGCAGGAACCGGGGAAGAATTGCCCGCCCATGCACCCGTGGTGCAGATCCACAACGATATGCGATATTTCCCCGGCGGAACTGGCCCAGATGAAACGGCGGGCCAGGGACCCGGACACCGGGAAAACCTACACTGTGCCGGCCGATATGACTTATGAACAATGGTACAAAAAATATGCTCCGAAATGAGGGTAATCTACAGCAACGGCCTGGGCGTTGAACGGGCTGGGGCGGAAAGGGTAGAATCATGAGAAAGAAATTTTACCGGGGAGATTATCTTCCCATGCTGTTACAGTTCTTCGCAGAAGGAGACGGCGCCGGGGCCGATGGAGGAAGTGGCGGTGGAACCGGAGACGAAGGCGGAGCAGGTGGAGAGCCGGGAGCGCTCGGAGGAAAAGGCGGGAAGGAAAATCCCCCATCGTTTGATGATCTCTTAAAAAGCGGCCACCAGGCGGAATTTGACCGCCGGGTGCAGAAAGCCATTAATACGGCCCTTACAAAGGAGCAGGAGAAGTGGCAGGCCCTAACCGATGATAAACTCTCCGAAGCGGAAAAGCTGGCGAAGATGGACAAGGAGGAAACGGTCGATTGCCTGCGGCAGAAGCAGGAAAAGAAACTCAAAGACAGGGAAGCGGCGATTACCCGCCGGGAACTGATGGCTGAGGCGAAAAATACCCTGGCAGAAAAGAAACTGCCTGCTGGTCTTGCCGAGGTATTAAACTATGCCGATGCTGACTCTTGTAGTAAATCCATTGAAGCAGTCGAGAAAGCCTTCCAGGAAGCGGTAAAAGCTGCCGTGGAAGAGAAACTGAAAGGCGGCACGCCGCCGAAAAAAGCACCGTCAGGCGAAGAGGATGACCTGGCAAAACAGGTAGAATCTTTGATGATGGGAATCTAAGAAAGGATGAGAAACGATTATGGCAATTAATACATTAGCAACTGCAACATTATTCCAGAACACTCTGGACAAGGTAGCCGTCCGTGAGGCTGTTACCGGCTGGATGGACGCCAACGCCGGACAGGTGATCTATAACGGAGGTTCCGAAGTGAAAATCCCGAAGATGAGCGTCCAGGGCCTCGGGGATTACGACCGGGACAATGGCTACCAGCAGGGCGGCGTCACCCTGGAGTATGAGACCAGGAAGATGACCCAGGATAGAGGCCGTAAATTCCAACTTGACCCTATCGACATCAACGAGAACAATTTTGTAACCACGGCGGCGGCCGTTATGGGAGAATTTCAGCGTGCGTTTGTGGTACCCGAGATTGACGCCTACCGTATTAGCAAAATTGCCACGGAAACCATAGCGGCAAAAAAGGCGGGTATGGTTTCTTATGGCTATACGCCGGGAGCTACGGGTACTTCGGCCCTTCGGAAATTGAAAGAAGGTATCAAGGCTATCCGCGAACTGTATAATGGGCCGCTGGTGATCCACGCCACGCCGGACATGATTATGGAGTTGGAGTTTGAACTGTCCGGAAAGATTAAGAATACTACATTTTCAAAGGGTGGAATCAATACCGCAGTTCCGGCTGTGGATGATGTGCCGATTCTTTCCACTCCGTCCAACCGTATGTACACCGCAATTACGCTTTATGATGGCAAGACTGAGGGCCAGAAGGAGGGTGGATATGTAAAAGGAACCACGGCAAAGGATATCAACTTCTTTATCTGCCCGCGTACTACTCCGATTGCTGTAACTAAACAGGATATCATGCGTATCTTTGACCCTACAATCAATCAGAAGTTAAATGCCTGGCAGATGGATTACCGTCGATTTCATGATATTTGGGTACTGGATAATAAGTTGGACAGTATCTACTTGAATATCAAGGATGCCGAGCTGTCGGCATAGGGGTGAGGATAACTGATGAGGTTAATAAGGGATAATGTAGAGCGGATTGTTGACAGTGAGAACCAGGTTGAAAAGCTCAAACGCCAGGGGTTTAGGGCTGTTGATTTTGAAGCGGATGGAGTGCGTGTATCAAACCAGACGGTTGAGCTTGGGAAGAAGAAAGTTGATGAGCTTAGGGAGCTGGCAGAGAAAAACGGCATTGAAGGAGCAAAAAGCTTGACCAAATCGGAGCTTTTGGCTGTCTTAAAGGATGTGATCTGATTGACAGATGTCGAAAAGCTGAAATTGTTGACCGGGGAGAGCGATGACAAGTTGCTCTCCCTGCTGTTGGAGGACGCGACGGAATTTGTGCTGGCCTACACCGGCCGGTCCCAAATCGTGACCGGTATGGAAAAGACGGTACGGGACCTGGCTGTGATTGCACTGAACCGGATGGGGACAGAGGGCGAGAGCAGCCGCAGCGCCGCCGGAGAATCGTACAGTTTTGAGGACGCACCAAAACAGGTATACGATGTCCTGGACCGGTTCCGGTTGGCCCGGGTGGGAGGTAAAGTCTATGAGGCAAAAACGGAGCAGGCTGCGGAAGTATTATCACCGAGGAGCGATCCCCCAAAAGGATAGCGAGGGCAGCAGCTATATCGAATACGGAGATCCGGTAGCATTTATGGCTGAGGAGTGGGCTGCGGGCGGGAAACTACAAGCGGAAATGTACGGCCAGCGCTTCCCGAATATCCGAAATCTGCGAGTGATGGGAGAATATCGTGAGATGTTCACAACCGGCGGCCCCCTGGGATACCAAATAGAAAATGGTCCATTCTTCCAGTCGGGTGACGGTGTATGTCTATATGTTGGGCCGGGGGGTGAACCAGATTATAAGATTGTTGCGGTATATCCCTACCGGTTGCTGACGCTGGAGGTGGAACACATATGATCCACGGGAGTGAGGAACTGGAACGGAAGCTTGAAGCGTTGGAAGGGATTGCGGACCAGCACATGGAGCGGCTGGTCAGGAACCAGATCAAGCGGATTCAGGCCGAGGCCAAGCTGCTGTGCCCGGTTGAGGGCGGAGAGCTGCGAGACAGTATCCGCACGATGGTGGAGAGGGACGGCGATGTGATCGTTGGAGCCGCTTACACCAACAAGGCGTATGCGGGATATGTGGAGATGGGAACCGGCCCGAAAGGAGAAGCGAATCACTCGGGGATATCCCCCGTAGTAAATCCATCCTACACGCAAAATCCATGGTGGATACATGAAAGCCAGATCGACAAGGGGCTGGCGGAAAAGTATCACTGGTTCTACATCGAAACGGAGGACGGCCGATTCTACCAATGCACTGGACAGCCCGCGCAGCCCTTCATGTACCCAGCCTTAAAAAACAATGAGGATCGGGTGGTCACGAATATGGAAAATGCCCTCAAAAGGGAATTAAGGAAGGTGTGCAGATGATCAACGTAAAAGATGAGGTGTACAAGGCTCTGCTGAAAGTGACGGATAATGTGTCGGACAGTTACCCCAAAGATTGGGCAAAAGAGCCGGCGATCCAATACATGGAAGAGGACAACAAGGTGGTGGAGTACACCGACATGAAAGAGCAGAAAGCCTATGTCAGATACCGCATTGATATCTACCACAGTATGAGCACATCCGCCGCCGCTGTGGCTGTAGACGCTGCCCTCTCCGCCCTGGGCCTGCTGCGGAAGCTGTGTCAGGACGTAGATGACCCGACTGGAAGGAAGCACAAGTTACTGCGGTATGACATGATAATCGATGTGGAGACAGGAGATGTCTATCATGACGCATAAGAAAGGAGATATTAGATGTTAGCGAATGGCGCAAAGCTGGGTTTTAAGAAGTCCGGGGGCGCTTCTTTTACAGACCTCCCTGGTCTGAAAGAGATCCCCGAAATGGGTATCGAACCGGAGAAGGTAGAGAACACCTGCCTGACGGATAAAAACAAGCAGTACGAGAATGGAATTGGGGACCCTGGGGATCTGGTATATAAATTCCGGTACGAAAATACCAAAGAGGATAGCCCCTATAGAGTTATGAGGAAAGCCCAGGATTCCGGCGAGGTGTTGGATTTTCAGGAAACCTTGATCGACGGGACAACGACGGAATTTTCCGGCCAGGTGTCCGTAAAACGTACCGGAGGCGGGGTAAACGGAGTGGTTGAATTTAATTTGTCCATTGCCTTGCAGAGTGAGCTTAAAGTAACAGATCCCGGGACATCCGCGGGTGCATAAGGAGGATATGTTAAATGGAAAAACTGTATGGACTGGACGAAGAGAACGAGCAGATGGACCATGACGAGATGGACGTTGCAGATGATCCCAAACCGAAGCGGAGACCGTTCGCTTACTGGAAAGTGGGAAACAAGGAGTACAAGCTGAAACTGACTACCGCGCAGATCGGGAAGCTGGAGGACAAATACCGCCGGAACCTGTTATCCCTGCTGTTGCTGGGCGGAGAAATTCCTCCCTTGAGCATTATGCTTACCGTGATTCAGGCTGCCGCCGCGCCGTGGAACAGCAACGTCAAGTATAAGCACATCGAGGCCGCGTTTGACCGCTACACGGAGGACGGCGGAACCCAGCTCACCCTCTTCACTGATGTGATTGTTGACGGCATTATGACGGTGAGCGGTTTTTTTACGCCGGATCAGCAGGAGGAGATGGGCGAGAAAGTGAAGGACATCAAAGCGAATATGTAATGATGTCTGACCTGATCGCGGACATGTATCTGGTAGCACTGGACTGTGGTATTCTGCCGGAGGAATTTTGGTCTTACTCGCTTGCGGAGGTCAGGGATCGGATTGAGGCATATGAGCGGACACGTCGGCGCGAGGAAAAACAAAAGATCTTGTATATCAATGATCTGGCTGGGTTGATTGGATTGTACATGCAGCGGCTATTCGACAAAGACGCGCAGATTCCGCAGCCCTGGGAACAATACCCTGCCCTATTCCAGGCCGAGAAAGCTCGGTATGAGGAGACACACAGGGCCGAAATGCTGGAAAAGGCACGGAGCAGCCGGAAAGAATATGCACAGCGATACAACGAAATGCGCCGGAGGCGGGGCCTCAATTAGGGCGGAAAGGTGGTGAAAAACAACGGGTACAGGAATAACGCTTGAAAAATTGAAGGTCGTGATTGAGGCGTATACGAAGCCCTACCGAGAAGAAATGGAGAAGGTGCAACAGAAAACCAGCCAGGTCGCGGACCGGGTGAAGCGGCAGACGGAGCGCGTCTCAAACAGTTGGAAAAAAGTAGGGCGTGTGATCGCTGCGGTGCTGTCTGTGGCTGCGATTGTGTCGTTCGGTAAATCCTGCCTGAAACTTGGGTCGGACCTTCAGGAGGTCCAAAACGTTGTAGACGTCACATTCGGGGCGATGTCCGGCAGCGTGGACGAGTTCGCGAAAAATGCTGCGGAGTCGTTCGGGTTGTCGGAAACCATGGCGAAAAAGTACATGGGTACTTACGGAGCTATGGCGAAATCGTTCGGGATTGTGGGGAAGGCCGGATACGATATGTCTGAGGCCATCACGGGCCTCACGGGCGACGTGGCGTCGTTCTATAACCTCTCCCAGGATGAAGCCTACACCAAACTGAAAAGTATCTTCACGGGCGAAACGGAGAGCCTGAAGGACCTCGGCGTGGTTATGACTCAGACCGCCCTCGATCAGTATGCCCTCAATAATGGGTTTGGCCGGACTACGGCCAAAATGACCGAGCAGGAAAAGGTCATGCTCCGATATCAGTTCGTCATGGACCGGCTGTCAGACGCCCAAGGAGATTTTACGCGGACATCCGGGAGCTGGGCCAATCAGGTCCGCATTCTTCAGCTCCGATTTGAGGGATTAAAGGCCACAATCGGACAAGGGCTGATCAACGCATTCACACCGGTGATTCAGGTGATCAACACCATATTGGCAAAGCTGGAAACCCTGGCGAGCTATTTCCGGGCATTCACGGTGGCGATCTTTGGGGACGCTTCCGGTGGGGAGACGGCGGCAGGTAGCGCGGCCGGTGCAATGGCGGACGCTGCGGGATCATCCGGGACCGTTGCCGATAATATGGCAGACGCCGCAGGATCGGCAAAACAGATGGCAAAATCTCTGGCCTCGTTCGATGAGCTGAACAACCGCACCTCCTCTAAGGGATCAGGAGGTGGTGGAGCTGCCGGCGGCGGTATTCTGGGGGATCTTGACTTAAGCATGGAGAGCGTCCAGAAGCAGGGGGGTGTAATCTCAAACGAGAGTATCGGGGCCGTTAAGGGCGGGGATTGCTATGCTGTCGGCGCATTTATTGGAGCCTCCATCACGGACGCACTCCGGGAGATTAATTGGGACAATGCATACCAGTCCGCCCATAATTTTGGTAGTGGGTTCGCACAATTCCTGAACGGTCTTATTTCGCCAGAGCTTTTTGGGGAAGTAGGGCAAAGTATTGCAGGGGCGCTTAACACGGCGATTTATGCCGTGCTTTCGTTTGGGAAGGATTTTGAGTGGTCGAACTTTGGACAATCCATTGCCAGCGGGATTAATGGATTTTTCGCAAAATATGATTTTGCGGCGCTTGGTGACACGTTCTCCACATACGCCATAGGGCTGTTGGATACCGTAAGCGCAGCGCTGGAAAAGACAGATTGGGTGCAGATTGGAGAGAAGATTGGAGAGTTCCTCGAAAACTTAGATTGGGATACCATTCTCGCGAAAGCGGGCGAGGCTATTGTGAATGCTTTACTCGCCGCAGTAGAGCTATATATTGGGATGGCAAAAACAGACCCTATATCTACAGCCATTGTAACTATGGTGGCCGGGCTGAAATTTAGCGGATTGGGAAAAGCCCTCGTAACTGCGGTAGTATCGTCGCTTGCGGGGGATATGGGCCTATCTCAAATTAGTTTATCACTCTCTGGCTTTAGCTTTAATTCGGCGTCCTTTGTGACATTAGGTTCTGAATTTATTGATATGTTCGATGAGTTTATCCGAGAGAATTTTGGAGAGAGCGTTTTAAACGCAATGGGTGAGGGAATGCTGGTTGCGGTAAGCGCGGGTATTGGTACATTGTTTGGCGGCCCGATTGGTACTCTTGTGGGTGCTATTGCTGGCATTGTTATCGATACGGTGCAGGGCGGCGAGTGGGCAACAAAATTATGGGATACGATCAAGGAAAAACTTTTCAACTTTAGCTTTTCGTCGTCTCTACTGGAAAAAGCAAAAGGCTTTTTCAAAACGGCTTTTTCGTCCAGTAACTTTTTGGAGATCGGGATGAACATCATCGCTGGAATTGGCGCTGGTCTGACGGCTGGGGTGTCCTACTTGCTGGAGCCTATTGGCGATCTGTTGACGTGGGTGGTGGAAGGAATATGTTCGGTGTTTGGAATTCATTCACCGGCAAAAGAGATGGAGCCATACGGCGGGTATATCTTGATGGGGATAGTCGAAGGATTCCGCGGAACATTTGGGGAATGGACGGGCGCGCTGAATGATTGGTATAACCAGCATATCGCTCCGTGGTTTACGGCGCAAAAATGGTCTAATCTGTACAATACAATTAAGACCAGCATGAAAACCAAATGGGACGAGACTGTGACGCAATGGAAAACCGGCATTCAAAGTTGGTGGACTGAGCATGTAACAAAGTGGTTCACCGCGGAGAAATGGACTTCAGCATTATCGGGGGTCAAGACCGGATTTTCGAATTCTTTTACCGCAGCCATTGACGCCGTAAAGGCGTTGTGGAATAAGTTCGCGGAATGGCTCAACGAGAAGTTAACGTTTGACATCGATCCGATTGAGGTTGCCGGTTTAACCGTGTATGAAGGTGGAACTGTGCAGCTTGGTAAGATTCCAACGTATGCGACGGGGGGATATCCTGAAACTGGTCAGCTGTTCATTGCCAATGAGTCCGGCCCGGAAATGGTGGGGCGGATTGGAAATAGAACAGCGGTTGCGAATGGCGATCAGATTACGGATGGTATAGCCTGTGCGGTGATGGTTGCCAATGCGGAACAAAATCAACTGCTGCGGGAACAGAACGAGCTTTTGCGTTTGATCCTGTCCAAACCGGGAGTCAACCGAGACGACATCGTGGACCTGTGGAAATCTGGGGCCACGGAATTTAGGCAGCAAACGGGTCGTCAGTTGGGGATGGCCTTTTAAATTATTTACTTTCCTTCCTTAATTTGGTATACTCAGAATATCAAATTAAGGAAGGGGTACAAAATGGCGTTAATACAATGTCCAGAATGTGGAAAAGAGGTAAGCGATCAATCAGAAAAGTGTCTAAACTGTGGGTTTCCGATCAAAAAAGCGGAAAAGCCCGCAGAGAGCGCCAATAGAAAATCCAAAACTGACCGGTCAAAGGCAGTTATATTATTGAATGCAGGGCTTGGATTTTTTGCATTATTGTTTTTTATTGGGGTTGTTTCAAGTAAGGGTGGTATTTCCGGCAATCAGAACGCGGCTATTGTCGCTTGGGGGATTTTAGCCGGATCTATATTATGTCTGTTTTCTATTAAATTAAGAAGCAAGGTATTAACATATCTTTTTGTTATTCCCTACGCAGTGGCTTTGGTGGAATGTATGGGTTCTATAAAAATTAGCGCAGCATATTTAATTTTGGAAGCAGTAATAGGCGTAGCGGCGTTAATGACGCTAATGGACGCTAGAAAAGTGAAATTAATTTAATCAAAGGCGGCATTTTATGTGGATGGGAATGGCGGTAGCCTCAATGGTATGTGGTATTATTGGTCTTATTTTTTCATGCGTAGTGATAGGGGTTGCACCGTGTTTGATTGGACTGATTCTGGGTATTTTTGCACTTATAAATAGTGGAGACAGCTCAGGAATGGCAATATCTGGTATCATAACGTCAGTAATTGGGATAGCCGTTTTTATTATGACACGAGTTATGCTTTATTTGATTTATTTTTAAGCACCTGGACACCCGGGTGCTTTTTGATTGCAGAAAAGGGAGGTGAGGCGGTGGCGTTTGAGGGTTGGCTGCTGAAAATCAATGGGAGATTATTCCCCGAAAAATTCATTGCGCATGGTTCGTACAGCTCCACGCCGAACCAGCAGCAGGACGAGGATTCCTACACGGATTCGCTTGGGGAGCTGGTCCGCAATGTCCTGCCACACACCCGGTCGAAAATTGAGTGGACGACACCCATGATCCATCTGGCCGGAAAACAGGAAATGCAGACCTTTTTCCCTGGTGGATCGGGGAGGATAAAAGCCAACGTGGAATACTGGAACGACGAAGATAACGCCTATACAACGGGCGTTTTTTATTTGCCCGATGTCAAGTTTGATTACTACGACGTTGACCCGGAAACCAAGGATATACGGTATAAGCCGATCCGCATAGGGCTGATTGAGTATTAAGGAGGTGATCGCGTGTTAGAGTTCCCGGAGGAGATCAAAGCAAAATTCCGAGATCGGTCAGGCGGGCCGGACAGTGTGAAATATTTGGAGCTGGTGTTTTACGAGTCCGGGATTGACGCGATATACCCCAGCAACACGCTATTCCCATCAAATGACCTGTATCCGGCCGATCCCGGGGAACCGTGGTTGACGATAGGTCCGAAACGGATATGCCTTGGGTCGCTGACCATGACCGAGAGCCTGTGCAGTGGCAGCGATCTTGTTTGGGGGTCATGCGAGGCTGCCAAGTTTGAGGTGGTAGTGGCGGATATCGAAGATGAGCTGATCGGGCGAGAGTTTACCGCCTACCTGACCGTGGGCGGCTATCGGATGGTTTTCGGTATGTACACTGTCAGCGCCGTCAAAAAACAGGCAGACCGGACTAAGCGTAAGATCACCGCCTATGATCGTATGGTCCGTTTTGACGTCGATGTGGCGGAGTGGTATGCGGCAACGTACCCGACAGACCAGACAACGCACACGGTAAGGGAGCTGCGGGACAGCTTGTGTGCGTACTGTGGTGTGCAGCAGGCGCACGCCGAGCTGATCAATGATGACCTGGTGGTGGGTAAGACCATATCGCCCCGGACTTTGGCCGGCCGCGATGTCCTGAAAGCGATCTGCGAGATCAACGGTGTTTTCGGGCATATTGACCGGGCCGGGAAGCTGGTATATGTCAGGCTGCAAGAATCCGGCGTGTACCCCAGCGATACGCTATACCCCAGTGACAGCCTGTACCCACAGGATGGGTGGCTGGACGCGGAAACCCTGGAATATTACAGGACCATCACCTATGAGGACTACATGGTCGCAGGAGTGGATAGGCTCCAAATCCGCATGGAAGAGGGAGACATCGGGGCGACGGCCACGAACGGGCAGGGATCGAATGGCTATGTGATAGAGGGGAATTTCCTGACTTACGGGCTTTCCAGCGCGCAGCTTACGAAACTTGCCAAGTCAATCCTTGAACAGATCGGGGGCCGGGAGTACCGGCCGGCGAAAATATCCTGTTATGCAATGCCGTGGTTGGAAGTTGGCGATGGAGTGAGGGCAATCACCACAGACGCCAAAATCGTGACCTATGTCCTCAAACGGACCATCAAGGGCATACAGGCCATGCAAGATACAATCGAGTCCAAGGGCAGCCCGCAGCGGTCCGAGGTGGGGACCATCGAGAGTGAGATTGTACAGCTCAAAGGTAAGTCGGCCAGGATCATCAAGACGGTGGAGGAAGTGTCCGCCACGGTGACAGATTTGGAAGCCCAGACCTCCGCGCAGATCAAGGTCGTGTCGGATAAGATCGCGGCTGAGGTCAAGCGCGCAACGGATCAGGACGTGGAGCTGGCCGGCAGCATATCAATACTGGCCGGCCAGATTGAGCAGAAGGTGAGCTATGACAATCTGGTGGCGTCCATCAACCTGGAGGCCAATAAGGCCGGTTCGGTGATTACGTTTAAGGCTGGTCATTTCATCTTTGATGGCGAAAATTTCCGGGTTGACGCTGCCGGAGCTGGGGCTTTAGCACGTGGGAATCTCACCTGGGATTCAGCGGGAAATGTAGAGGCAAAAGGGCTGAAATTGAACGGCACGGCCAACACAAGCACCATTGGGGCTGATGTGATCAACTGCAATCACCTGGAGGTACAAGACGCCCTGGAATGCGGCAGCGGTATGACAGTATCGGGTCCGGCTACATTCAACGGCTACCTGTACGCTAACCGTATAAGCTGCTTTTCCATCTATTCAGAGATGGCACAGTCAACGTGGTCCGACAAACGGTTGAAAAAGGGGATCAAGGATATCGCCCCGGAGACAGCCCGGGAGATCACGCTGGGGCTTAAAAGCGTGGCTTACCGGACAAAGTATAGCGGTACGCGGTCCATGGGCTACGTGGCCCAGGACGTCGTGGAGCTGCTGCACACCCTCGGCGTGGATCTCCCGCTGACTGACCGGTATAACGGGTATCTGGCGATCCAATACCAGAATATGATCCCGTTGTTAAGTGGGACAGATCAGGCACAGCAAAAGGAGATTGACGAATTGAGACGAGAGCTCAAAGAAATCAAGGAGGCCATATATGGCGGGTAAAACGGAAATGATGGCGTACAGCCCGGGGGATATCAAAGTAGCCATGAACGTGCTGAACGGGCTTACAACCACGGGCGTCCTGGCTGCACGGTCAGTCGTCACGCTGGCGACTATTTTGGAATCCGGTAAGCTGATGGAAATAGATGAGGAGGTAGAAAAAGAAGATGGCGGAATATAACAAGCAATACACCCCAACGCTGTGGAAGAACTATCCACTGACGGATACGTCGATCAATGCATACCGGCTGAACCACCTGGAGGGTGGAGTCAATGAGAACGACAACCGGTTGGTCGCATTGTCTGAGGACAAAGCGGAACAGACTGTAGTCAACAAGATGGTTAAGACGGTGACGCTGAATAAGGACACTGGCGTTCTGACGGTGACACTGCTTGACGGAACCAAAACCACCTATGACCTGGACGTGGAAAAGGTGGTCGCTAATTTTGGCTTGAACAGCAACAACGACTTGGTTTTGACGCTGGCCGACGGCACACAAAAGGTTGTTCCGCTGTCAAAATTCGTGGACACCTATACATTCAAAAGTTCCGGGACGATTACGTTCAACACGACCGGAAAGGAAATCACGGCATTCATCCCGGACGGCAGCATAACACTCTCCAAGCTGGAGGCAACTGTGCTTTCTACCATCCGGCAGTACATGCTCGACGCCCAAACCGCAAAAGGACAGGCCGAACAGGCAGCCGAAAATGCTAGGGGATACGCCATAGGCGGCACAGGGTTTGAGGGGGTCAGCGCCCAGCATTTTGCAAATCAGGCGAAACGCTATGCCGTGATCACGGACGAGGCCCCAAAGGATAACGCGCAATACTATGCACAGGACGCCGCCAAGAGCGCCGAGGAGGCTCGGCAGGCGGCAGGGTGCGACGGAACCGCGGCCTCGATCACTGCGACCGATGTCCAGGGCCTTGTGGTTGCTGCTGGCGGAAACAGTAACGCGCAGGCGCTGATCAATGCCGTGGCTGATCAGGTTATCAACCGGTTGGTTGCCAAGAGCCAGATCGTGAACAACCTGCTGGCGACGGAGCCCGGGAGCGTCCTGGACGCCACCCAGGGGAAGGCCCTGAAAGAATATTATGATCGGCTGTATAGTGATTTAACGCCCAAACTCATTGGGTCTACAACTTCAGCAGATGGAACAATATCATCCGCAAATTTTTCGAAGTATCGCTTTTTGATTGTTCGTATTGGTGCTGGAGGATGGAGCCGCACTGAATTTTTTATTAACCAATCCTATATTGGCGCATTCTATGCATTGGATAATACGGCGGATCAGAGAATCCGTTTGGATTACGATGGCACAAAAATCAAGCTGTCAGGATATAGCGGCGGATCATTTAATATCTGTGAGGCTTATGGTTTTGTTTTAAAATGACCATTCTATGAGCTAATCCATTTCATGGCAGACCATCGGAATTCTGCACCAGAAGTTTCGGCGTTAGCATATACATATACTTTAAACCCCCTAGATGTCTGTTCTGAAATAAAATAAGTATAGTTTGACGTGTTGAGGCTTAACGATACTGTATAATTTCGATCAGAAAATGGAGTGTTAAAAGTCACTTCGTAAGTATATGATTGTCCAGCGGCCAAACTGGAAGTGAAGTTGCCACCTTTTCCTACGTTTGCAAAATCACTATTCAGCCGACGAGAGAATGGCGGCTTTCAGGCGGGCGAGTTCTAAGTTGGCGGCCGCTGCCTCGTCGCTGATGAAGTGGACGTTGGTGAAATTAATGCAGTCGTCAGGCAGCAATGCCATTGCTTCCCATACCGCTTGCGCGGCCTCAATGGATTGGTAGATAACGTAAGAATTATAGACCATTAGACACCTCCGGGTGTGAGATTATCAGATAGGCCCATTGTAATACCGCGGGCCGAAAAATGCAACCGAAAACCGGGCCTCACAAGGGCCTTATTTTATTGCCCGGCGGGAGCTGGGCGGAAAGGAATTGAACTATGAAAGACACAATGATTTTGCACGATGGAACTGTGATTGAACTGGAGACTGGGGCCTCCCTGAGAGATATCCGGGTAGTGGCGCCGGATCGTGTGGCTATGGCTGCCACATGGGCCAAGCTGACGCCGGAGAATCTGTCCGTGGTCCAGGTTAAGAACGAGGCCGGACTGACGGCGGGGAACTATACGGACCTGGTGCTGGACGACGAGACGTCTAAGGTGGCCGCCGATGGCACTGTGCTTACCAGTTACCGCCTGCGGCCCAAGACGGACCTGGAGGGGCTGGAGGAGCGTGTGGGAGCTGTTGAAACCGGCCAGGACGTGCAGGACGGGGCAATCAATGACCTGGGAACCGTTGTGGGTGAGATTGCGGGGGAGGTGATGGTATAATGGGCGCATTTTACGGTTTGAGGATCAGGGCCGGTATCATGACGCTGGAAGAGGTTCCGGCGTTCTGGCGAGCCAAAGTTGACAAGTGGCTGGCGGACAATCCCGAAAATAAGGAAAGGTGAGGTATATGAAAGTGGAAAGAGTAGAGGAATTAATTGCAATGGCTTGGGCGAGTCAGATCATCAAGGTGGTAATTGTGGCGGTTGTAATGGATACGGTATTTGGCTGTATTCGAGCAGTTAAAGAGAGGAAATTTAATAGCTGCTTTGGGATTGATGGGGCAATCCGAAAGATATCCATGCTGGTATCTGTTGCATTCCTGCTGATCTTGGATCGTATCGTCGGACTGAATTTGATCGGTTTTATCCCGGCGGCAGCCAGGGCATACCTTCCGGCGAACCATATAGGCGTGGCCGAGTTTTTCGCGTTGCTCTATATTGCCTATGAGGTTGTGAGCATACTTAAAAATATGACATTATGCGGGCTGCCGGTTAAACACCTTTGGCAGGTGATCCGAGACGGTCTGAAAAAGTACACAAGCGAGTTACCCGATAACAAGGACGAGGTGGCCCCTAAATAGCCGGAGGTGATCCTATTCTCCCGCCAGCAGGGTAAGAGCTGGGATAACATATTAACAGAGCAGAGAGGAGAACAACATGGAAGAGATCAAGAAGGAAGAAAGATTACACAGGGATTGCGAACCGCATGACGCGGAACATTGCGACATCAACGACCATAACAATCTGTCCCCCGCGGATGACGATTGCGGTCACACGGTTCCCGGTCCTGGCCCGGGCGAGGGTAAGCCGAAGTATGAGGGTGGTGCTCCCATCTGGCAGAACCAGGACCCGGATCATGGCCCTGGCGTAACTGAATAACCGATTGTTCTTTGGCCCTGGGCGATCCCCGGGGCCTTATTATTTTAGGAGGTGCACATTGACAGCACATGAGAGACGGGCGGCGGTGGCCGCCAAGTATGGAACACTGATCGGCCGGAACCTGTACAGCCAGCCGTTGAGGGATTACTGCTTCAGAAAGTACAAGGACGGCAACTACTACAGCGATTGCAGCAGCTCCATCAGCTTGACATACGACGAGGTGGGGGAGGGGTTTGGCAATCTGAATACCGCCGGAATGTATACGTCAAGCAGATTGGAGACGGTGGACGTGCCGATTTCGGATGGAGTTCCGGCGGCGGACTGCCTGCGCCCCGGGGATATGCTGCTGTATGCCGGTAACGACGCCAGCCGCCCCAAGCGGATCGGCCATGTGGAGATGGTATTCAGCGTGGACGGCGACAAGGTGATCTTATGCGGTCACGGCAGCGGGCGGCCGTCCTATAAGGATATGGCGGCGTACTGCCGCAGCCGATACAATACCCTGGCCCCTGGCGGGTGGCGCAAGGGCCTTGTATGCGTCCGCCGGTACATCCCGGACGACGCGGAGCCGGTACAGCCCGCATACATCCCGGGGTGGCACCAGGAGGAGGACGGCTGGCGCTACTATTTGGGCACGGACGGATTTTTCGTTCGAAACGCCTGGTACCAGGACACCAACGGCAAGTGGTACTGGTTTGACGCCTCCGGCCGGATGGTGCACGACACGTGGTATTGGTACAAGGATCACTGGTATTACCTGGGCGGAGACGGGGCCATGTGTACGGGCCGCCTGACGCTGGATGGCAAGTGGTACGTCCTGGACGATGAGGGCCGAATGATCACCGAGCCGGTGACGCTTACGCCGGATAAGGACGGCGCTCTGCGGTATCCCGGGCTGGGAGAATAATATAAAATTAGTTGAAAAATGCCTCCAGATGTGGTATAGTAATGGTGTCGAAAGACATGTCGTCAGACGGTGGATGGGACCGTCAATGGCGAGTGGGGACCCTACTCCTCCCTGCGCGGATTGAAAAAATTATATTTTCACGTACGGCAGAAATGCCAAAAAGGGAAAAAGCACTCATCGAGAGTGCTTTTTTTCTTGCGATTTTTGAATACGTTCCCATTGTTCAGGATACGTTTCTTGATACCATTTTAGGAAATTCCCGAACACTTCTTTTTCTGCTGATTTTCTTGCTCTTATTGCGTCCTCCATATTCGAATATATTCCCAAATGATATTGCTTTCCTTTAAAAAAAATATATGCACGATATTTTCCTAACTTACTGTAGTAAGATACGCCGGTAACTCCAGTTGTACTATTTTTATTTGTTGATCTCTCCCCATGTATCTGAATAATATTTGTATTTTCAACATAAGAAATTGACATAATTTCTTTTCCCATTGCCAAGTTCTTTTTAGCGCATTCAGAGCATTGACTGGCCTGGCCGCACTTGATTCTGGCGAGTGGAATATAACAAAAATTGCCGCATTTTAAGCACTCGCACTGTACAACAGGGACATTGTTTTTTCCAAAGTGGTCAAATTTTATTATCTTCAAATTTCCGTACACGGCGCCGGAATATGAATTGGTTTTCTTTATGCGATCTTCATTTCTCAAAGCCTCCCTGCATTGCGGACAGCCTTGGTCCTGATATTTAATAATTTGACTACCGTCGTACTCAAACATATTTTTGCATTTCTCACATTTGCACAAATACGTTTTCATATTGTGGGTCGACGCTGCTTTTGAGACGGATAAGACTGTTATCGATCCATATGTTTCTCCCAGGATTATTCTTTTCTGCGATTTACGCATATATCACCCCTCCCGTCTATTGGTTCATCTGGCACATATTCTATTAATTCCTCTATTCTACACCCGGACAACCGACATATTGTGTCAATGGTTTTCAGATTTACCAGCTTTCCATCACGGATGTTCTGGAGTGATCCCTCTGGGATCAATTTTTCTTTACGAATCAGCGCCGTGCTATAACCGTTGCACTTCATTTTTTCAAACACATCTTTGTATATAATCATTAGTCCCCTCCTATTATACAAATAGTCTAACACACTATGGAAAATAAATCAACACATTTAAATGTGTACCATCTGCACAATAAACTACACATTTATTTGTGTAGTTTAACTATTGATATTACACATTTAAATGTGTATAATGAATATATCAAAGGAACGGAGGAAAGAAAATGTTAAAGATAAAAGAAATGATCAACGCTGAGGAAATCTACAATAAATATCACTGGTCCGGCGATGGCGATTGGAATTTTGTAGCCGTACGCATTCAGGATGTTCCGTTCAAACTGGGCGAGATCGATCACATTTCCCACGTATGGGTAGACGGAAACGAAACCGATGAGGAGCTGGCGGGGATTTGCGGGATCAATGTAAAAGACCTGAAATACGCAAGCGACTACTACGGAAATTATGCCGCTATCATCTGCGGGAACCGCGCAATGGGCGGTGAGGACATGGGCGAACTGATCATCGAGGACCCGGTTGTGGTTGAGATTTTGGCGTAAGGAATATACCGACCGGCGGCGATCCCGCCGGAGAAAAATAAATATTTCAAGGGAGGACAAAATGGATATCAATATTAAAGAAATGGAACTGGAAGAGCTCAAAACATTGCAATCCATGATTGCGGACGAGATCAAAGCGAGGAATAGTAGCGCCCTGGTGTTATACACGCATGGATGTAAAGGGGCAGCGAGTTACCATCTCGGAAAATACAAACACTGGGCAAAATTGGTTACGTCCGTTGATACCACGAAAACCAATGGCTATGCTTTCGCCGGAGAATTTCTGGCGGTTACCGCAGAGCATAAAGTTCCGCTTGGATCAGTAATTGTGGAGGTCTGCGGAAAAGATATTGACGGATATGTTATGGAAGCCACGGGGAAACATCATGTGGCAAGCGGAAAAGTCAATAGTATGAGTGGTTTTATCGATGAGATCGCAGCGTTATTTTGATTTGCTCATAGCCGGAGATCGGTGGGCCGAGAACCAGGAAAAGCATTGACAATTCCGGCCCCGATTGGTACACTATAAA
>QFCH01001253.1_pt1 | contig 23566 bp, 20 predicted proteins | sample 5346071 | NCBI WGS metagenome assembly QFCH01 (sample SAMN09062255, study PRJNA434731) | Human gut metagenome, whole genome shotgun sequencing project. | isolation source: stool timepoint B chromium assembly | host: Homo sapiens | collected 2015
TGGTTGATTGTAAAATCAAGTTGGACACTTGAGTAAAAAATCCATAGTGATTTTTCTCCCCGTGGTAGAATGAAGTTACCACACAATTTCTACAGAGGGAGGGCAATCACTATGGACGGCCATCATTGTATCACAGAATCCGCAGAACGCAAGAAGGGACAGCATCTTCGCATGGAAGACCGAGGAGCCATCAAAGTCCTCAAGAAGCAAGGCCTCGGCCCACGCGCCATCGCCAGACAGATAGGCTGCGCCCCGTCCACCGTTACGAATGAGCTTCGGCGGGGCACACCGGCCCGCAAGAGCAACAAGGGGAAAGCTCCAGGTTACTCCCCCACGCTGGGAGAAGCCGTCTATAGGGCCAACAGAGTGTCCTGCCACAGGCATCCGAAAGCGGGCGTCTGCAGCAACTTTACCAGCTGGGTGGTTCGGCAAATCCGGGAACACAAGTGGTCCCTGGATGCCTGCTGTGGCTATGCCAAGCGACACAGCCTGTTCGAGCCGTCGGAGATGGTCTGTTCCCGTACCCTCTACAACATGGTCTGGAAAGGGCACCTCTCCATCCAGCCAATGGAACTGCCCGAGGCGTTAAAGCGCAAAGCGAAGAAGCATCGTGTGCGAGAGAACAAAAAGCGCTACGGCACAAGCATTTCCAGCCGCCCGGAGATTGCATCTCTTCGTCTTGAAGAGGGCCACTGGGAAGGCGATACCGTGGTCGGCAAGCGAGCGGGTAAGGAGGCTGTTGTCTTTTCCTTGTTGGAGAAGAAGACGGAAACCTACCTTGCGTTCCGTATCCCTGGTAAAACCAGTGAGGCGGTGATGAATCTCATGAACACCCTCCATGATGAGTACGGAGAGCACTTCTCTCAGGTCTTTAAAACCATTACCGTGGACAACGGCAGCGAGTTCGCTGACTTCGCCCAGGTGGAGAACTGGGGCAGCAAGGTTTTCTTCGCCCATCCGTACACCTCCTGGGAGCGTCCTCAGAACGAGCGACACAATGGCCTGTTCCGGGCCTTTATCCCAAAGGGAGCTTCTATCGAGGGCTTCACTGACGAGGATATCCTCACCGCTGCTGACGAGCTGAATGGACGTCCACGGAAGAAACTCGGATACTGCACCCCAGAGGAACTCTTTGAGGCTTTTCTAGATGCTGTCTACGCAGCCTGACGGCTGCGGCAACCTCGCTCACGGATAGATCCTCCGGCTCCATCCGTGACCAAGGTTTTTACCACGGGGTGTCCAACTTGTTATTGCAATTTGCGCTCGAGATCTTTTTAATAATAACAATTTATAGATACTCCGAATTATACTCTAGTGCCACATCCAGCCAGAAACGATACTGCCAGTGCTGAATATTTTGTCAGCCTGCAAGGCGGAGGAAGGAAGCGGAGTGGTTCCTCCGCTGACTGACGACAACGCGGCAGATGGCAAAATAGGCAGTGCTGGCAGTATCATTTCTGGCCGGATGGGGCACTAGCTGCAAACTGGGTTTCAAGCGGATTCGGGAATCTGCTGGCTGGCCTTGATATGCCGCATATCAGGTTTCATGACCAGCCTTAGCAACTACCTCTTTGGAGATTGCTTGACCACGAGTCTTATTCTAAGATGCGCGTCTATCTCTGTCATTGATATTTTCATGGCTCCCAGGGCGTAATCATTTATCCACCCTCTTGGCACTTGATTCGCTTTTTACTGCTATCGCGCAGCCATTGGCATATCTCGTGAAACTGAGTCCTCTTGCTTCAAGTTCTTTGTCCGGTTCTTTCAGCATAATGGTTGACAACAGGGAGAGGTGGATAGATCTGTCCTGCGGTATCTTACCTTAATAGGTCAGTTATCGTAATTAGGGACTGCAATTTAACTGGTGGTTAATAATCCTCATCCAAACATTACCTTATATTGACCCCAGATATATAAAAATCCCCGGGAGACTCATCTCCCAGGGCCAAGGTTTCTTAACGTGGTGCTGCAGCGGAATAGATGTCTGCATCTACATTATTTTATTGATACATTGGAATACTATCTATCCCTTAACTATCCACTCACCTGAACGGTTATTTCCCCTTCTTACAATATATCTGATAACAATATATCTCTTATCCTGCAATTCTGCAATTCTGCAATCATCCGTTTTACAGTGCGCAATGAAACTCCTAACTCCTTTTGTAATTCCTTTTGTGTGACTCTTGCATTCTGCTTCATAATGGTCAACACTCTTTCTTCAGGAGACGTTACCTTAATTCCAATAATGGTGCCAATGGTGCCAGAATTAGTGCCAATGGTGCCAGCTTGGATTAATGACGGCTGACTGTACATATTTATACGGAAATCCCCGTCAAAATCGATTAGCTCTGGTTCTGGAAGAAAATGAGCATTGATGTCCTGCAAATCTTCTGGCTCGCAGCTTTCGATATAGCGCGGGATATTCAGATTGTACTCATTGGTAACATTGACTTCCTCATCAGGCACAAATCGGGCATACTTGGGATTCGACTCATCCATGGCGAGGAAAGTGGTCACGATTTTATGAATATCCTGTTCCCGCAGGCCATTCTTGTTGCCGTCCTTTACATAGCCTTTGCTGGCGTCTCATAAAAATACCGGTGCGCTCTGCGGTATCTTCCTTTTCCAGCACCAGGATGCAGTCAGGAATCCCCGTGCCATAGAACAGGTTAGCAGGCAGACCGATAATGCCCTTGATATAGCCCCGATTAATGTTCTTTTTGCGAATGTCTACCTCGGCGTTACCGCGGAACAGCACACCATGAGGTAGAATGATCGCAGCTTTGCCGTTGGACTTCAAAGATTTCAGAACGTGTAGCAGCTAGGCATAGTCACCGTTTTTCTCCGGCGGCACGCCCAACACCGTTTCGCTGTATCGGCTGTACACATCAGGAATGGTAATGCCATCCATCCAAGATTTATCCGAAAACGGTGGATTAACCACGATATAATTAAACGTTTTCAGTAGTTCAGGGTTGTCTTCCTCTTTGTGCTTGGGTGCAGACAAGGTGCTTTTATTGCCGACAACAACACCGGCTCCTTTGTTGTGCAGAACCAGGTTCATGCGGCCCAAACCGGCGGTGGAGTTATCCTTTTGTGGAACGGGCATCCAGCGGCTACCAGCATACCACCCTTCAAGACAAATCTGTCCCGATACTCAGAAAAAGAGATGCGCTCCAGAAAGCGCTCCATCATATAATTTCTCATTAAAATATGTGCATCTGCAGATTTTTCTTTCGACAGATTGCGGATTAAGTCTTTCAGCTGCCTTGCCGTTCTTATCATAGCAGAACTTCCAAATATTTCCTTAAAGCCTTTTCTACATGAAACAGTTCCGCATAATTCATCAGCACACGTAAATTTTTATCTTTCCGAATTACATAATGCCTTAATGCATCCTGCAACGTCTGGATTTCCATATTGCTTCGGCAACGAATTAAATCGCAAATGGTACGCTCCATATTGTAGACAGGCACAGTATGTCCAAATGGCGTTTGAAGATTATCAATGCCAATTTCATATCGCTCTGGTTTAATTGTATAAACTGTAATACCATCTGCCTTCAACCGCGACGGACTATATCCCCGTTTTAGTGTAACGGAATAGGGGGACGGTTCCCTATCCGTCAAGTCATGAAAAAACAAAGCTGTTTCATGGGAAAAGACAGCATGGCTACAGCGCAGATGAAGCAAATACATGGCATCTACCCAGGTATCTACCGACACATAAACACCATGTGCTGCCTGCTCCAGTCCTTTTTTTCTGACAAAATCATAAAATATCGGCTTAGAAATACCTTCTGCTATCACCTGTGAGGTGAGCAACATCCCTCCATGATTCACCAGCATTTGTTCCAACTGTTTGAATCTTGTCATTTAATCACTTCCTTTTGTATCACTATTACACTCAAACGTAATACGAAAGTAAATAGTTTCATTTGTATTTCCACAGTTTATCCAAACTTCATTTTCATCAGCTATTAATCTCACCAAAAGGAATATTCAACTGTTTGAACACAAGTTTTCCAATCTGCCTGCAATTGCTGCCATCATCTTTGATGCCATCCGTTTCATGGGTTTTATGAGGAGGGGATACAAAAAAACAGTTAGCACATCAGCGGCGAGCGGCGAAAGGCGGATACCCGACACACCGAAAATACGGGAGAGCGCCAGAATAAAGGGTACATAAAAGACCTTGCCAAATCAGGGACTGAAACAGTCCCATTTTCAATGCGCCAATGGTCTGAAATGTAATCGTCATCATATAACACAAGCCGAAAGCAGCGCCACTTGGGAAATCAGAAGCCATTGACCGAACTCCACCACCGAAGGGTTGCGGTTGAACAGCAATACGTAGCACCACTTTATTTTTTAAAGATAATATTCTCTGTACTTAAGCCAAAAAGAATATTATAGAATTCTTTCAGCAGCCCTTTTTATTAGCAGAGCAGCTTTATTGTGATGTGATTGCCAAACATCCATCTTTGCGGTGTATGGGTTTTCGTATGACCTGTACAGATTAAGATTGCTCCTGTCTAGGCCCCCTACTTTAGGGAAGCCCGCCTTTTGATAGCCGCTGAATGTACTGCCTTTGTCTACAGAAATTTTCACAATGACTTTATAGCCGGCCATATCGCTATGATAGGATGTCCAAAGCTGGATAAAGTGGATTACTCTGAAAAGCTGACGAAAATCATCCGCCTCAATAATATCAGGAATATCACCATTGTCCGCATGAAGGTTCCATGCTGCGACGGTATTGAAAACACCACAAAACGCGCCCTTCAGGCCAGCGGGAAGTTCATACCGTGGCAGGTTGTGACTGTGAGGACGGCGGCCTTATGCGGTAATTAAAGGAGCCCTGCATCTCAACCATGCGGATAGCTGACACCATCCGCATATTCCCTATTGTATGGATGATATAATTCTTAACCAAATTAATCCAAGATACTATATGATTCATCATTTGAGGGACATCATTACCTACATACTTAAAGTATCAATTCCCTGCGTCGTAGACGCCATAGCCTCGTCCAGCCTCTCTGCCTCCCGGACAAAGATATGCGAAATATCAAACGCTTCCGGAACATCTGCAAGCTTCTAATGAAGCTCAATCATTTCCTGCTCTTCCATCCCCATCCTCTGATGCAGTTCCCTGCATCGCCCAAGTACCGCCTTCCACTGCGTGTCACCTAAATCTTCTGGTTTTTTCATGGCCAATACATTGTCAAATGATACCTCCGCATGGTTCATTGCCTTATACGCTGCCTGCTGTAATGTCTCATCCTGTTCCGAAGTCTGGGACGGAATATCCTCGTCTTCTGAAAAAGCATGGTCATGGTCCATCAGTGGATTTAAGCCCTGAAGCTTTCCGCTCCTGTTATCCATGTAAAGTTATGCTGTAATGTGCTTCCTAAAATGCATTCTTCAGCCCCTTTTCTTTAAGTCTCTTTAAGAAGTACTCCCCAGAAACACTCCTCAACCTATTTACCCAACATCTTTTTCTGAGAAATACAAGAAGCCCCGGAAGAATCATCTTCCGAGGCCAAGGCATCTTATAGTTTCCTCCATCATATCTCCAGCCAGACAGCCTTTAAACCACTGTAACCCAATGCCATTACAATAGAAAAAGCTTACTTAACAGAGAATGACACTTCTATCACCCCTACTTCATATACCGCTTAAGCTCTTCATAAAAATTCTCTCGCGTACCGGCCAATAATACAACCACTAGCTTATCATCTTCTTCATAGATGCGATACGCTATTTCATAATTAGTCCGGTTATAATAAACATCATATCCATAAATACCGGTTAAATCCCCCACCTTTGCAGACCCACAAAAAGGATTTTCTGCTATGCTGCAAAGTGCTTCCTGAAACGCCTTTTTCAGTCCCTTTTCTTTAATCTTCTTAAAATATCTTTGAGCGGCACTGGTATATCGTAATTCATACATCTATTCGCCCTCCGCACCAAAAAGATTCTCCATCGGAATGGCTCTACCCTGCTCTGCAATGCGGTCTGCTTCTTCGATTAAATGTTCCACAGCAGGCCGAATCTTTCTGCTCTGCGCTTTAAACCTTGCCAGGAGCTCTGTTCCCGAATATCCCTCCTCAATCAAATCCGCAAGAATCTGTTCTGCAAATTCATTGCCATCCATACGGACGGGCCGAAGAAAAATGCCTCCATTTTGCAGAATGCATTCCGCTTCCCCATCAAATCCAAGCACTTCAAAATATTTCTGTGGTATCGTAATCTGCCGCTTTGAGGATATACTAATGATTTTATGTTCCATGACCGACTCACTCCTTGCTGTAATTGCCATTTTATGCACTCCTCCTTTCTATGATATTCTATATTTTCCGATTTATACCTTTTTCTTGGTTTCTTTGCTTCTATTTTATCACATTATCAACAATTATGTCAACCTCTCTTGACACCGCTCCCACGATACCAGCAAGCTTCAATGGGAAATAATCTGTAAACTATACTTTGATATTGAAAGGGACGCCATAAATTGGTTCTTCCATTGTAATATCTATATAGAAAATATCACTGCAAATTCCCTTCTTAGCATAGTATTGCTCCAAATACACGGCCATTTTTTTATAAAACTTAAAATCTTCCGTGTAGATGGCAATATCAATATCGCTCTCCCTTTCACATACCAGATTGTAACATAACTGCCAAATATGAATATATTATATTCATCAGCTCAAAATAAATCTTCTGTCTCTTTTTGCAGATCCAGTAGTCCGTACAACCTGTACCGCATTTTATCTCTTGCGTCTTCCTTCATTTCCGTTTCTATTATCACTTTTCAGCAATATATAGATATTGCAATTGAAGCATTATTGGCAGTGTAACCTTATTATAGTATCATTGCCAATCACCCTTTTTTACATCGTATAGCATTTCATATGATTATTATATAATTATTTATGCCATAATCTTAAATATGCGGATAGCTGATGCCATCCGCATATTCCCTATTGTATAGATGATATAATTCTTAACCAAAGTAATACCAAATACTATGTGCTTCATCCTTTAAGAGACATCATTACCTACATGCTTAAAGTATCAATTTCCTGCGTCGTAGCCGTCATATCTTCGTCCAGCTGCTCTTCCATCCCCATCCTCTGATGCAGTTCCCTGCATCGCCCAAGTACTGCCTTCCACTGCGTGTCACCTAAATCTTCTGGTTTTTTCATGGCCAATACATTGTCAAATGATACCTCCGCATGGTTCATTGCCTTATACGCTGCCTGCTGTAATGTCTCATCCTGTTCCGAAGTCTGGGACGGAATATCCTCGTCTTCTGAAAAAGCATGGTCATGGTCCATCAGTGGATATAAGCCCTGAAGCTTTCCGCTCCTGTTATCCATGTAAAATCCAAAATTGGCTCCATGGCGGTCTTCATTTCCAAGTATATAATCTGCTATCTGCATTTTATAATAATTGGCTGCATCCATCTCCTTTACCATATCATATTCATTTTTATCGTGGTAACTGCAATATACCTGAAAATCTTCCCATGGAACAAGAGCGGTTTCTTCGGAAGATATAATACGGCATTTTACTATTTTTTCTCCGCTTTTATATATTTTTTCTATATGATTCCGGTCTGCTATCTTCTCCAGACTGCTGTTTTCAGCCTCGATATAGCTTACGTGGGGAATATGAAGCGCATCCAGTATCCCGCTGGCCGGCAATTCCTTTTTTCCGACTTTATACAGATAAAGTCCGTCCGCCTCCCTTATCCAGGCTTTGGCCGCCATCCCCTGAGCAGTAAACTCCGGTGTATGAATCTTCTGTACAAGTGTGTGGAACGTCTGGTTGGTACCAAGAAGAGCGGTTGATGTGACTGCTTTCTCCCATGGATTTTCAAACAGGCTTACCTGTTCCCATGTAAACGTTTCTTCGGCGTCTTTCATCCAGTAACAATCAGAAAGGGAAGCAAAATGAAATAATCTGGCTATCATATATGGATTACTTTGGCTGATACGAAAACCGGCCAACAGCTTTTTAGCATTAGTTCTGCCTATGTTCATGGTACGTTTCTCAGTCCAGCCGTGCATGACATCGTCGTAGTTTACATCCGGATAACGCAGCGAGATGGGAAGTAACTCATAGTTCAGAATCGTACATCTGTAATCCTCTATTTCTAATACAGGGATATCTTTTAGCATGATATATGTATTATTCATTGCCGCTCACCTCTCTTCTCTTGGATATGGAATAATCGTTATGTGGGTTTTATTATATCATTATTTTTACTTATTATCTATTTCTTTATTGAGACAAATGCTTCTTCTAATCGACATTATTTCCAGTTATACTTGCAAATGTCTTCAATGATAATATCATACACATTTATTGATACCGATACCTGGCATTTCCTAATCTCTTTCATGCAATCCATCGTACACTCTTTAGGTGTTGGCTTTTCTGAGCGTATACCATATTCTGCTTAAAACAGCTTTAAAAACATGTGGCATTTATATACTCCCTGTTGTCATCCCTCCGGCATAATCCAGAACTTCATGGCCGGAAAACTGACCGTTACCTGCACCACAATGTTCACCACATTGGCGAGAGTAGGTGCCAGTGCTGCCGGTACCCCCAAAGCCATCAGCGCTGTCTGGCTGTAAGCCGGAAGCGCCGCCGACATAACCACAAGAGCAATTGCCAGAACCATATATTTGGGAACTGCATTTCCAAAGGCTGCGTTGGATTTAAACACCAGATTCTTCTGCACAAAAAAGTTTACAGTCTGTGCAACCGCTGTAGCCACCAGAAAACTTAAAAATCCGCACAATCCCAAATCACGGTCCACGTTTGTATAGCGGAAGATGAAAAACTGAAACGGGCGGGTATTAAAAGCTGTAAAAATAAACCCTGTACATAGCCACATCACAATAAAGTTGATAATCGTAGCACAATTGGAAAGCAGATTGAACAGAATAAATTCCCAAAGGTTCGGATGCGCCTTCACCCAGTTTCTTATTCCTTCCATGATTTGCCCTTTCCGGTCAAAACAGCCTCATATCGTCTGTTTTCTCTCCGATTGACAAAGAAACCTGTTATGACCTGCCTCATTCCTTTCAGGAATTGTCCGTTTATCACAAGCAGGATTCCCCGGATCATATCCATGCTCACCAGCCCTCCCGTCATCTTGGCAATAGCACGGAAGGGAATATTATACTGAAACAGCAGGTTTAAGTCCGGTGTGCCCATAGCTTCATTTTTCGCTTTTTTATCTGTAAGGATTTTATAGACCCATCTGGCAAGTGCGCTCTTTGCATAATACATCTGGCAGACCGCGTCATTGAATCCCAGCTCGCCTGACCATTTTCCGGAAGGCACCGGATACCCCAGAAGGATTTCGTATTCTTCCTTTGCCACATTCTGGATCAATCCGGTACGGTACGAAGGCAGATTCCTGCCCTCATAGGGCAGTTCCTTTGTGGTTCCCTTAAGCGTAATACTGCCGCTTAAGCGTATATCCATCACACAGGCTCCGACCAGAATCTGATACGTTCCTCCCTCTACTTCCCAGTGGTTCGTCCGGCTGTTCCAGTACCGGAAGGTCTTATCATCAAATGAGATGACTACATCTTTTGTTTCTCCTGCCTTTAAAAATACTTTTTTAAATCCTTTTAACTCTTTTTCCGGGCGGAATACGGCCCCGTCCCAACAGCCCATATACAACTGCGCCACTTCAGCCCCATCCCGGCTTCCTGTGTTCTTCAAACAGAACCTGATCCCATCTTCCCTTACCTCCAGATTCCCGTATTCAAAGGAGGTGTAAGAAAGTCCGAAACCAAAGGGGTACTGTACCCGCACCCTGCTGGTATCGTAATACCGGTATCCAATATATAGCCCTTCACGATATTCCGAATTGCGTTCTGCACTTGGGAAATACCGGAACGCCGGAGTATCCTCATACCGGATGGGATAGGTCTCGGCAAGGCGCCCGGAAGGATTCACCCTGCCTGTCAGAACATCCATCATAGCTCCCGCGCCAGCCTGTCCTCCCAGATATCCATGCAGGATTGCCTTACAGCAATGCTGCCATGGCATCTCCACAGCCGATCCGCCGCTTAAAACTCCCACAATGTTGGGATTTACCCTGACAAGAGCTTCCAGGAAATCAATCTGATTCTGCGGAAGGCGCATGTGTCCGCGGTCCATTCCTTCCGCCTCGTTTATCTCATTCAGACCAAAACAGTAAATCACCACATCGGCATTCTGCGCCAGGTCCAGAGCCGCCTTTTTGAGTGCTTCGTCCACCTCACCGTTCCGCTTATATCCCGCCGCGCAGCCAACACAATGAACCGGATAGTTCTCTATCATCTTCTCCATGGTTTCCACCTCTTTTGCAGGATTTACCATGGAGGAACCTGCCCCTTGATAACGCGGGCGGATAGCAAAATCCCCAATCAGAGCTACGCTGCAATCTTCTTTCAGCGGAAGAATCGGATCCGGATCGGCCATATTCTTTAACAGTACGATGCTTTCTGCTGCTGCCCGTCCGGCAAGCGAATGGTGGGCAGTCCAGTCGATTTCAGCCGTCTTCACAGAACTTCCGGCTGTTAGCTCCAGGACTGCATCCAGTAAGTCATCCACACAGATATCCAGCTGTTCTTCGGTAAGTCTTCCTTCCTGTATCGCTTTTAAAAGCTGCCTTGCAGAGTCCAGCCCCGGCGTTGGCATCTCCAGGTTGGAGCGGAGGGATACGCCGCGGACATGGTCATTGGAACCGCCCCAGTCTGTCACCACCATCCCCTCATATTCCCACTCTTCGCGCAAAATCTCTTTGAGCAGATGTTCATTCTCGTTGGCATAGCTTCCATTTATCTGGTTATAGCTGGTCATCAGCGCTTTGGCTTTCCCCTCTTTCACGACAATCTCGAATGCAGTCAGGTAAATCTCCCTCAGGGTGCGCTCATCCACCACCGCATTCATGGCCATACGGCGCAGCTCCTGGCTGTTGACCGCAAAATGCTTAGGGCAGGCATAAACGCCTTTTTTCTGGATTCCCCGTATGTAAGCCGCCGCCATCTTTCCCGCCAGATATGGGTCCTCTGAAAAATACTCGAAGTTGCGCCCACATAAAGGACTTCTCTTGATATTCAGCCCCGGTCCCAGAAGTACATTGACTCCCTGTACCGCCGCCTCCTCTCCCAGAGCCTCGCCCAGTTCCTGGGCCAGTTCTTCGTCCCAGCTGTTCGCCACGGTTGCGGCCGTAGGAAAACAGGTTGCCGGCAGGGAGGGATTCAGCCCTAAGTGGTCCCCTGCCCCCGCCTGCCTGCGGATACCGTGAGGGCCATCTGAACAGAAGATGGATGGAATACCAAGACGGGGAATATCCCGGCTCTGCCATTCGTTTTTACCGCTTAAAAAAGCCGCTTTTTCCTCCAATGTCATTTTTCCTATCAATTCTACATGTTTCAAACCTTTTCCCTTCCCAGCCATTCCCTCTGTTTAAGGCATATTTATACCTGCTTACATTCTTACGACTCTTTGCGCTTTTTGCTGCCTTTTATCACCATTGCCTCCACAGCCGCCAAACCAATTATTAGAACCGCATCCAGACCAATGACTGCCTTCTTCCATGTTTCCATGCCAACACTGGCCCCTTCACCATCATAGGCCCAGCTTCCAACCACCGTATACATGACATTTTTACAGGCATTTCTCATCTGTTTCACAGAGGTAGGATGACTGCGGTCCGCTACATTATTCTCAGGTCCGTCAAAGGTGGATAACATGGCATCTACGCCATTGGCTAATGCCGCATCCGCATTCATGAATCCATGTCCGTTGTTGCGGAAGAAATCTGTCAGCGCCATTCCACGGAATCCCCACTCACCTCTAAGTACCGTATTTAACAAGTTGCTGTTCTCACCGGTCCATCTGTGTCCAAGAAAGCTCCAGGACACCATCACTGCATTGGCTCCGCCTTTTTTCACGGATATCTCAAAAGGCTTTAAGTAAATTTCGCGGATTGCCTGTTCATTGGACCATACACTGACCATCTTTCCATTGCCTTCATATAAGGCAAAATGTTTGATATAGGAATAAACCCCCTGGTCCATAGCTCCTGCCACTGCACTGGCCCCTATCATTCCTGCCAGTACTCCGTCCTCCGAAAAATATTCATAATTTCGTGCTCCAAACGGAGTTCTGTGGGTATTCATCCCCGGTGCATACCAACCATGGGCCCCCATCTCCCGGCTCATCTTACCCATGCAGCTGCCCCATTCACCTGCCAGCTCCTGATTCCATGTGGAAGCAATTACTACTTCGATCGGGAATCCGATGGAGCCAACCCCGGTAAAGTTGTTGTTGATAGCAGCCGGTCCATCAAAATCCAATGTGCCAATTTTGCCTACAGATTCAATGGCCGGTGTCTGATATCCGGACATGGCAACCATTCCTGCCATCTCATCCACGGTCAGCTGGTCCAGCAATGTATCCCAACGTGGATCATCATAATCAGCGCCCCGCATGTCGGCCAGCTTCATTCCATTCTTTGCCCCGGTGACAGGCATGGTATCACTGCTGTTTAAATAAGTAGTTTTATCAAACGTGCTGTTCAGATGATATTCGGACAGATATGGCTCTTTCAGCTCCAAATTTAACGGAGCAGCAATTGCCTTCTCCATATTGGCAAACCGGTCTGCCCTGGAAAGGTAGACCACATCCCCTGCCGCCTCATCGAATACATTGACGGCCGCAATCTGGTCAGACTCCCGTTTTTCTTCCTGATTATAAACTTTTGTCTGAGATACCTGATATTCTTTCTGGTCCAGTATATTGTGGGAATCGCTGTTTACAGAGAGGATATAGTCACCTGCTTCCAGCACATAAGCCTTTTCTGTCATATAATCGAACGACGCCATATCTTCCGCTGCAAAAGAAAGGGTAAGGGTCTGGGACTGTCCAGGCTGCAGCAAATCTGTTTTTGCAAATTGCAGAAGATTTGCCGTTGCCTTTTCTATACCGCCATTCTGATAAGGCGGATTAAAATACAGTTCCACCACATCCTTACCAGCCGTTTCTCCTGTATTGGTTACTGTCACATCCAGTTCAATTAGTCCATTTTTCTCCTTAAGCTCCCCCATTTTTTGTTCAAAGGTGGTATAGCCCAGGCCATATCCAAAGGGATATTGAACCGTCTGTTCATAATCAATGATTCCTTCAGCCGCTGCTGTCTCATAGAACTTATATCCTACATAGATTCCTTCCACATAGTTGGTAAAGGATGGCGCAAATACCTGGGGCTTACCTGCATTCATGCCTTCCACAGCCAGATCTGCCAGATTCACATACGCAGTCTTTTCCCCATTATTCCACCATGGAGCTGACTTCATATCGTATACAAAGGTGTCCGGTGTCCGGCCGGAGGGATTTATCTCCCCATTGAGCACCTTGCCAAGTGCATTAAATCCTACATTGCCTGTACCTGGGCACCATACCACAGCTTTGATTGGGTCGTACTCTTCCACAAATCCCAGCTCAAATTGATTGGCGCCGTTATAAATTACAACTACCTTATCAAAATTGGCGCAGACCATCTCCACCATGTCACGTTCCGTCTGGGACAGCTGGAGATAATGCTCCCCCGCCGGAAAATCCTGGTAATCCGCTGAATTATTGTCGTAAGAGGATTTGCTCACATCCATAGGGATGTCATTATGGCCTTCTCCTGCCTTCCTGGAAATCACAATGGCCGCCACATCTGAAAATTCCTTTGCATCCTGAATCAGTCCCTCCGGATAAGCAGAAACCGGCGGTTCCGGAAGCGTCCAGCTCTGCTTCTGAATCGACATTTCCGGTTTGTCCGTTCCGTAACTGTCATAAAAATCAAGCAGCTCCTGGTTGACTGTGAAACCGGCATTTTGAAGCCCCTGAACAAGGCTTACGATTTCATACAGGTCATTAATGCCTCCCGATCCAGCTCCGCCATAAGCGGGATTAACTGCTTCCCAGCCAAAGAGATTCAGTTTTTGTGTTCCGGAAAGAGGAAGCATCCCCTCATTTTCTAAAAGTACGATTCCCTCTTCCATGATCTCCTCTGCTGTCCGGGCAGATTCCTCATTCGTGGCATCGCTTACAGTTCCGTTTCCTGTTGCCAATCCAATCAATGTGGACATGGGACCAAAACAAATCATGTTTACACACACTATGATTACCAGAAGCATGGCAATCACTGCATTGCCCCTTACAAAGAAGCGCCTTCCCCTTGACATCTTACGGCACGCAATCATAACCCCTATCCCAATTATGACGGCCGCAATCATTCCAATTATGTAGGGTTTACATAATTGAAGAACTGCAAGGACATCTTCCATCTCAACACTAATCATGTTCATACCTCCTGCTTTTTACTTAGTGGATTTTTACACTTTGTGCATTCCCTTTATTCAGCACTCGTTTCGTGTCCACATTATATCACCCGGTTTCCTGCTATGCGGAATTTGGCATGAAATGCATCTATCCGGCACAAGATGCAGACAACACATGAAACAGCTCACACAAAATGCAGAACCCAGAGGTAAATTAACCTCTGGGTAACAAAATTTTTAATTCAAACCAGTTCTGGACCTGTTCAAAGCTCACGCTGCCGCCATACTTCTCTGCCGCCGCACAAATACTTCGCAGGCCAAATCCGTGGTTCTGCTTGTCTGCTTTTGTTGTTGTAATTAAACTGTGCTGATTCTTAATGATTTCCGACTCACAGTAGTTTTCAATCTTGATGAATACAAAATTCTTCTTTGCTGATACCGACATATGAATCAGCCGCTTCTCCTCTTCCGGAATCAGAATCACATGTTCAATGGCATTATCCAGTGCATTTCCAAAAATGGAACAGATATCCATAACATGTATAAAATCCAGCAGTTTTCCATCAACCACACATGTAATCTGAATCTTGTTCTTTCTGCAATGGAACAATTTCGCAGCCAGGATTGTATCCAGCACCTGATTTCCTGTTTTATTCAGAGTTCCAAATGCACTGACCTCTTCTTCCATGGCATCCAGCCATTTCCTTCGCTTCTGCTCATCTGTTTCCATTCGCAGGGCTGCAATCTGATGCTTCAAATCATGATATTTTATATGAATTAAATCCAGGCTGTCCTGATAATTTCTGTATTGGTCATACTGGCTTTTAAGAACTGCGTTCATGGCTACCAGTTCACGCTCTGCCATATAGTCACAAATTCGGCTTTGATAGGCAAATAGCACCGCAATGCCGCCAAAATCCACCAAGGTACGGATTGAAAAAATATCTGCCATACGGGAGCTGGTAAAGGGAAGATTGCTATAAAGATAACTCAGGTTGCTGAATGCAAAAATCGCCGCCGCGATTCCGGCCGCAGCCAAAACCTCCCGGATAGTCAGCTGGTTAAGATAGTCATCTGTAAGTGACGGACGCTCCAGATAAGCAGCAATCCAAAAACAGCCCCCGTATATAATAATAACAAAAATCACCTGAATCCACACACTCCCATATCCAATGGACCGCATGAATGCAAATACCTGCCATTCCAGAGATGCGGCAAACTCTGCCAGAAGAAATGCCCTGGCACCACAGTAACCGGCGCCCAAAGCAGACAATTCACCGCCCATCAAAAGGAATACATACATAATAGCCACAGCAATTGCCATGCATGTAAGCCAGAATGCCACCGGCAGATCACCCGTCAGCTCAAGAAACGCAATCTGTACAGCCATCACTGCCAGACTGATATACCAAAAAGAGGGACGCCTTAGCTTTTCCCTTTTAATCAGATATAAATATACCATACAGGCGCCCCACTCTGCCAGGGCAGTACATATTCTGGGAATATCCTGATTGTAAAGCATGATCTATCCCTCATTCATGTATTGTATTAACATTTCCATAAACTCTTTCTTCTTATTCCGGCTGACGGGAATCCGTTCACCACAAATGATACAGTCATTGCCGGATATTCCATCCACATGCTTCATATTAATCAGATATCCTTTTCCACAACGAAAAAAGCCATACCCACTCATGGAATCTTCCAATTCTTTTAATGTGATCCTGGACAGAAACTCACCTCTGGCCGTCCGGTAACATGCATTATGCCCCTGGCTTTCAATATAGTAAATATCCGAAACTGCCAGCTTCTGCAGACCGTCCTCCGTGGGGACCGATATATATGTCTGCACTGCCTTTTTCATCCGGCCAATGGCCTTGTCCAGCTTCTGGGAAAAGGCGAAATATTCGACTGGCTTTACTACATAATCCATGGCATCCACCTCATATCCCCGCACCGCATACTGAATCATATTGGTAATGAACATAATAATCACTTCGTGATCCAGCGTTCTGATTTTCTCAGCAGCCGTCATGCCATCCATGAACCGCATCTGAATGTCCATTAATATGATGTCATAGCCTCCACGGTAATCATCTGTGATATCCTCTCCATCTGCGAAGGTTGTAATTTTAATCCGTCTCCCCCTGTCTTTCTCATATCGCCCGATATATTCCTTAAGCTGCTGAACGAATAACGGTTCATCCTCTACAATTGCAACATGAATCAGGTCCATGTTTATGTCCCCCCTTACCAAGCTATTTTTCTACTAAATCACCTGTCGATATGCCATTCCATAACATTAATTGGAATTCGCCGCTAATATTAGTATAGCAGAATAAAAAAGAGAACACAAAATATTTGATATTTCGGGAGATGATTCACTTAAATTTCCTTCATCTGCTCACTGATATCCCATTTTAATTTCTTCCAGCTTATGCTGACAATTTTCCCTAAACTCCACTAACTTTTTAGGATAATAGTCTGTAAATTGTAACTCCGACTTTAAAGGCGCGCAATAAACAGGCGCCTCCATCGTTAGGTCTATATAGAAAATATCACTTTCAATTCCTTTTTCAGCAAAATATTCTTCCAAATACATAGATATCCTTTTATATAAATCAAAATCTTCTGTATAAATAGCAATGTCGATATCACTCTTTCCCTCCACATAATGGATTGTCACATAGCTGCCAAAAACAAAAACATTATATCTATCTATACCAAACCGCTTCTCGACCTTTTCCTGTAGTTCCAGAAGCTCATATAATCTGGCTATTGTTTTTTCTCGCGCGTTCTTTTTTGAAACCGTATCAACCTCCATTTAACAGAATCCTCCCCTCCGTAATCTTTTTCTAAGATTATAGGCGGTCTTTCGTTATGTTGCAATCAATATCTCTCTTCTGATTCTGCCTGTCTCGCCTATAGTACAGCCGATTTCCTGGTAATCCATTCTAACAACTTTAATATATCCATTGAATATATATCGTAAATATGATAATATTATGATATATTATAAAGGAGGAGCACACATGGAATCAATTAGACCTTCATCTGATTTAAGAAATAAATATCCAGAATTATCTTCTATGGTCAGAGCAACTGGAGAACCTATTTATATAACAGTCAATGGACATGAAGATACTGTTTTAATGGGACATGCCCAATATGGTAAAATGAAAGCGGAACTCGAACTATTAAGCATGCTGGTCGAGGCACAGGACGATGTGAATAATGGACGGACTGCGCCGATGCAGGAAACATTTGATGATATCAGAAAGGCCCTATTGGCAAGGAAAACACGATGAAATACGAGATTATCCGAACAGATACTGCAGATACACAGTTACGGGATGTACTTTTTTATATAGCAGACGATTCAGGTGACGTGGACATTGCCCTCGCATATCTGGACAAATTAGAGCACGCCATTGGCTTATTAGCAGAGCAGCCTTATTATGGCGTGATTGCCAAACACCCATCTTTAAGGCGTATGGGTTTTCGTATGATTATTGTAGAAAACCATCTGATATTTTATAAAATCAGAGAACGGGATTTTACTGTTATTGTATATGCTGTTGTGGATGCACGGCAGGACTACACCAATTGGATTGTTTAATTATTATATAATGATTGATACCATAATCTCAATAGTGCTTATTGTAGTCGGCCCCAAAATAACTGAAATGGATATGCTAAATATGCGGATAGCTGACACCATCCGCATATTCCCTATTGTATGGATGATATAATTCTTAACCAAATTAATCCAAGATACTATGTGCTTCATCATTTGAGGGACATCATTACCTACATGCTTAAAGTATCAATTCCCTGCGTTGTAGACGTCATAGCCTCGTCCAGCCTCTCTGCCTCCCGGACAAAGACATGCGAAATATCAAACGCTTCCGGAACATCTGCAAGCGTACAAACACTCACACAGTAATTAATCCATGGAAATCTTTTTGTCATTCGATACACGATGGTCATTACATCAGGTTCTGACATCGGCATAAGGGTATGATATCCTGAGCCCTGGATATGTTCAAAGCCATTTTTCTTAAAAAAGTTCCTGACATCATAGTATGCATTACGCCAGTCCCCTTCTGTATAATGTATTTTCAATGCGTTTGTATCCAGGTCAAAATTTATCCCTTTCTTTTGCCCACTATTCATATACTAATTCCTCAGAAATCCTGTAAGCAGGTTTTCTTTTGCTGAACCATTATACCATGTACACTCCTTTAAATTCTCAGCAAGCTCTGGTGTTTGCTTCAGTGCAAAAATTGCCGCCCAAAAACGTCCGTAATCCTCCTCCCTCCCTTTATCTTCATATACTCGGACCAGCGCTCTGTCCACGCAGTTTAAATCCTCAGACTCAAATATTTCGTCCACTTTATTATAAAGCTGTTCCAGGATATCCTGTTCCAACCTATCCGTATCAAAGCTCAACTTAACTTTGAACATCTTTATGTCCTCCCTTTCCGATACTGTCAATTCCATTTATCATTTACGAAAACTTTATTGTTTTTAATTCTTCTTTATAGCCTACTGTTGTTCTTATATTTTATCATTCCGGGTACCCATTAGCAATATTAGCCTCCAGGGCCTGTCAAGGGCCTGTCAAACTCCTGGCAAACGATTTCCATTTTGATAACAATATTACTTCTAACCCCTCTCTTGTTTACAGATTCACATCCAACATCATACCTGTCCTTAGCTGGATTTGCAGTCTATCGTTCGATACCACACGTATCTCCCGGACGATCTGCCGTATGAAGATATTATCAAATTCGGCTCCTGAGGTCCCGCCTGTCTCACCTAAGATTCGGCTGATTTCCTGGTCCAGATGCTCATACTCGTCCCTTATTTTTTCCTGCTCTCGTATGCTTTCTCTCCTCTTTTTTAATTCGCTTATCTGTAATCCCAGCTTTCGCATTCGGTCGCTGTACCAGTTCTCTCCACCATGTTCCCTGGCTGCCATGCCCACATAGTCCATAAGCTGGTCTCGCAGTTCCTCTATGGTTTTATCAATCTCTTCCTCTGTGCACGCTCCTCCTACAACCTTGGCCACCCGGAGGATATCTTCCTTTACCCCGTTTAAGAAGTTTTCTTCCTCCTGGTCAATTGACAGGCTGTGCAGCTTTCCCATGATTGCTTCCTGAATGACCTCCTCCTTTAACGTAGGTGATTCATGGCACCGCTTCGTCCCATGCTCCAGACGGTTGATACAGCGCCACACGATTACCTTCTTCCCATTTTTTGCCCAGGTTGTCCTGCGGTAATGGGCTCCGCATTCATTGCACACCATGATTCCGGTCAGTGCATATTTAGAACTATATACGCCCTGGGCCGTCTTTCCTTTCCTGGTCCCGTCTTTTTTTAACGAGGAGCGTCGGGCAATCTCCTCCTGTATCTTGTAATAGACGGTCTTAGGAATGATTGCCTCATGATGGTTCTTCACATAGTACTGCTTCTGCTGGCCTGAGTTCTTCACCCTCCGTTTGGTCAGGTAGTCCGCTGTGAACGTCTTTTGTAACAGCACATCCCCCATGATTTTTTCATTGGTCAGTATGTTGTAGATGGTACCCGTACTCCATGTTTTCTTACCGGTAGTGGTCTCTATCCCTGCCTCCTCCAGTCTGTGCTTGATTCGTTCCAGGCTGTCCCCGTCCAGAAACCACCGGGCCATGTTTCGGATAACAGCCGCTTCCTCCTCCACGATGCACATCTCTCCGGTTGGCGCCTTCCTGAATCCATAGCTTCTCTGTCTTGTGGATTCCCCCTTTTCAAACTTTCTCGCATACCCCCACTTGACGTTGGTGCTGATGGCACGGCTTTCCTCCTGTGCCTGGCTGCTCAGGATGGTCAGTATCATTTCGGTTGAGTCATCCAGGGTGTTGAGGTTTTCCTTCTCGAAGTACACGGCCACGTTCTTTTCCTTGAGCTTCCTCACCCAGGAGATGCAGTCCACCGTATTCCTGGCAAACCGGCTGATGGATTTCGTAATGACCATGTCCACCTTCCCCTTCAGACACTGGTCCATCAGCTGATTAAAATCATCCCTACGGAAGGTATTGGTCGCGCTGCGTCCATCATCCGCGAAGACACCGGCGAATATCCAGTTGGGATTCTGCATGATGTGCCTGGTATAATATTCAATCTGTATGTCATAACTGGACTGCTGCTGTTCCAGCTCCGTACTGACGCGGCAGTATGCCGCTACCCGCAGCTTCCGAATTTCCCGGGATGACTCATCTGTCGGGTTCCAGGTTGCCGGGATGACCTCTACGATTCGTTCCGCCCTTGGCACGTAATTCCTCCTTTCCATCTGCCGCCTTAGTCTGGCTCTCCCGTTTCTTCCGGCCGGTTTCTTCCAATCTGGTCTGTACTTGTGTAAACAGTTCCCGTGTCACCAGAGCGGCAAATTTCTTATCCCCAAGGTAAACAGAGTTGGTGAGGATATTTCGGATGCAGCTGTGACTCCATGCCGGCTTTCCTTTCTGGTTGGGTATGGACTGGCTCTCCAACTCGTTTGCCAGTGCTGTCAATGACATCCCTTTCGCGTAGGATTGGAATATCCTCTGGACGATTGGACCGTATTGTTCATGGATGATTGGCACTTCCTGTGTATCCAGCCAGTATCCGAAGGGGACGCAGTAACGTATGTTTTTCGATTTCTTATCCTTTGTTTTTATTTCTGGATATTGAAGTACCACCGCTCTATTTATCAGCTCAAACCGCAGGCTTCTGTCCGGCTGGACCTCTACCCTCTTGATGATTTTGAATACGGATGTATCAATCGTTTTAAGCGAATCAATTGAATCTGCCTGAGTGGAAGCATTCATCTCCCGAAGATATTCCTCTATCTGATGGGTCAAGTCTGCCTGTTTTATCTCCTGGTATCGCTTGGCAGCAATCTGAAAATATAGCTGCTCCATCCTTTCATCGTCTTTATTGCATCGGTTCCAGCACACATTTAATTCAGATTCCATGCGCTGTTTTTCTTTGATGATTCTGGTCAGTATCTTTTTCGTTTCCTCTTGATACAGAGTTGGCTCTGTTTTCATCCGCACAAGTGCTTGTAAGAACATTCCATCCAACTGCTTCTCTGTCAGGATGGGCATCTTACATGGTTCCTTCGTGGCCGGGTCGTAATGCCTGCATTTCCAATACTGAACGTTCCTGTTGTCACACCTGCTGCTCTGCTTATAGATGGAATATACCCCGCCACAGCTGCTGCATATCAACCGTCCTGTATACATGGATGTTCTCTGGATAGAGCCGGTTGGATGACGCTGGTTCCATAAATCCCGGGAGCGTTTCAGATGTTCCTGTACCCGTTTAAACTGCTCGTCTTCAATCATTCTCGGGTACGGTTCCACTCCCAGATAGTCCTTGTTACGCAAGATTTTTCGGATAAGGGCTGGTGTCCAGGACGGTTTTCCACGGGTGGTAGGTGCCTTCCTATCTTTTAACATCCCTACTATCTTTTTGATGGATTCCCCTCCGTCATATGCATCAAAGATAAGGTGTACAGCCTCACTCTGCCCTAAATCCATTCTCATGTCTCCGTCAACCAGACGGTACCCGTAGGTGATATAGTTGTTCACATGGCATCCCTCCTGTCATAGGACTGGCTCATATAGGTTAAGTCCGCACCGCAGATGGAAGCCCAGTTCCCGTTCCTTTCCCACTGAGACTTCCCGGACCAGGAGGATAAACTGGTCACCATCGAATGCCTGCATCTTCCCATCATATCCCTGGAGCTGATGCAGGCGGCCTGTAACCTGTGATGGTATCCTGGTGGGTACCTCTACTGTGCAGCTGTTTTTCCTTTGACCTGCATCTGCTTAGCTCCTGTTCAATCTTCCGGCTCTCCTCAAAATAAAGAGCAGAGTCGATACACTCATTTGCTTTTAACTGCCTGAGTATATGTCTCTGCTCTTTTAGTTCCAGTTTCTTTTGATTTAACGCTGCTGATTCCTCATGGAGACCATTGGCCTCCTGTATCCTCTTTACCCCTTGTATGATTGGACCAAACAACTCATCCGCATGTCCCACGAGAGTATTAAAGGCATTCACAAACGTGTTTTTTATATCCTCTTCCCATATCTCATTGGTATAGCACTGGCATGCCTCTGACCGGTGGCCCGGACATCTCCACTTGATGGACACTCCCTTTCGTCTCTGCTCCTTCTTACGGATGAACGCTCTCCCGCATTCCCCGCATACCACCTTCCCGCTTAGGATATAGGCTTCTCCACTCTCACTCGGGTTCATCCTCGCCTGTCTACCAAGACGGTGCTCCTTTATCTGTTGTAACCTCATCTGCTCATCCCTGCTCAGGATACCCTCATGGTCATCCCTTATATAGTACTGTGGCTTCTTCCCATGGTTTTTCTCTGTCCGGAACGGCACCGTCCCAGTCGAATAGGTTTTCTGGTGAAGGCAGTCACCCACTGTTTTCTCGTTAAACAGGATCCGCAGGACCGCTTCGGAGGACCAGAGCCCACCATAAGGCGCCGCTACTTGGTTCTGATTCAGATATTCGGCTATCCTCACCCCACTCACTCCATTCATGTACATGCTGGCCATCCTGCGGACCCATGCTGCCTCATCCTTCTTAACAGCCAGCTCCTTCGCTTCATCCTTATCGTAGCCATACGGCCGTCTGCTTATCACGAATGTACCATGCCGGAATCGGTTTACCGCTGACCAGTGGACGTTTTGGGAGATGTTCTCTGACTCCTGCTGTGCAACCGCACCGTATACGGTCAGTATCCCTTCACTCTCCTCCGTCATAGTATTCAGGTGTTCTTTCTCGAAATACACACTTACCCCTATTTCCTTCAGATGGCGGACCGTGGATAAGGTGTCCACCGTATTCCTGGCAAACCGGGTGATTGATTTGGTCAGTATGAGGTCTATCCTTCCTTTTTCACATTCCTCCAGCATCCGTTGGAAGTCCTCCCTCCCCCATCGGCTGGTTCCGCTTATGCCCTCGTCCGCATATATCCCGCAGAATTTCCAGGCCGGATTTTTCTGGATAAGCCCCTTATAATACTCCATCTGTGCGTCGTAAGAGTGATACTGGCCATCGTCATCCGTGCTCACACGGCAGTATGCACACACTCGAATGCTCCGTATCTGGTATCCTGTACGCTCTGGTATGGTCTTTGGGATGCATATTACTTCTGCCACTTG
>QFCH01002578.1_pt1 | contig 23507 bp, 17 predicted proteins | sample 5346071 | NCBI WGS metagenome assembly QFCH01 (sample SAMN09062255, study PRJNA434731) | Human gut metagenome, whole genome shotgun sequencing project. | isolation source: stool timepoint B chromium assembly | host: Homo sapiens | collected 2015
CTATCGGGCGCGATCTACACCCTCGAGATCCTCCTCGTGTCCCGCTCGGCGCGCGCGGTCGCCCCCGCCTTCTGCACGTCCGCGATTGCCGTCCTCATCTCCACGGGATTCACGAGGCCCGCGCCCTTTTACAGCGTCCCCACCCTCACGCCGTCCCTGTCCCTGACCGTCTTAGCGGCCCTCGCCGGGCCCCTCCTCGGCGCCGCCGGGTGGGCGTTCAAGCAGGCCGTCGCGCGCGTCAGTGCCGACCGACCCCGCGACTGGCGACTGCTCGTGGCGCTTCCCATGGCCTCGTTCCTCGTTGGCGTCATCGCCGTGTGGGCCCCCTCGGTGCTCGGCAACGGGCAGGCCAGTGCCCAGACCCAATTCGACGCGACATGGGCGGCCGGGGCTGGCCTCGGCGTCGCTGCGCTGGTACTCGCCGCCAAGACGCTGACAACCTTCCTGACGATCCGCGCCGGAGGCTGGGGCGGCGTCCTCACGCCCGCGGTCGCACTCGGCGCCGGCATCGGGGCCGTCATCGGCCTGCCATGGGCAGCCGCGTGGCCCGGGTCCGAAGTCGCCGCCTTCGCCTTCATCGGGGCCGCCGCGTTCCTCGGCGCGTCCATGAACGCGCCTTTCACCGGCCTGATCCTGGTCATCGAGTTCACCGCGCAGGGGCCCACGATCCTCGTGCCCGCCGCCCTCGCCGTCGGCGGAGCCACCGCGGCCACAGCCTGGCTGACCCGCCGCACCCGCCCGGGCGCATAACCTGCACCAGGCTCTGGGGCCCGCCGATTGCCTGCAGCCGCTGACCCGCCGCACCCGCTGACCCGCCGCACCCGCCCTAGAGAATAGTTCCCCAACAATGTCGCACGTAATTCCCTCAACACTATTTCAAACATTGAATTCACAGCGTTGGAATTGCAACGTTTTCTGGCATAACTAAAAACTGACCCAATTAAATTACGTGCGAGATTTGTGGGTAAGGCACCAGCGCGGCATCAGATCTGCGCGAGCGCCTGGTCCAGGTCCGCGATCAGATCCCGCGCGTCCTCCAGGCCGACCGCAAGGCGCAGGAGCGTGCCGGGCACGCCGCCCACGCCGCCGACACGCGTCGAGTGGGTCATGATCGCGGGGTGTTCGATGAGGGACTCGGGGGCACCCAGGGACGCGGCCAGAGCGAAGATGCGCGTGCGCGTCGTCAGCTCGAGCGCCGCTTCCTCCGTGGCGACCTGGAAGGAGAGGACCCCACCCACGCCGCTCGGATTCTGCCGCTTCGCGCGCTCATACCCCGGGTCCGAGGCCAGCCCCGGATAGTGGACGGCACTCACCTTGGGGTGGGTGGCCAGGAACTCGGCGACCTTCTGCGCGTTCTCACAGTGGCGCTCCACGCGCAGGGCCAGGGTTTTCAGGCCGCGGTGGGCCAGGTACGTGTCGCGCGGGGACGGCACATGTCCGAGGGCCATCTGTAGCTTCACGGCCTCGGCGGCCGCGTCGCGCTCGCCGAAGAAGGGCTCGACGTGCGCGGGCAGCTCCAGGCCATCGCGCAGGATGAACGCGCCGCCGACCACGTCGGAGTGGCCGCCCACGTACTTGGTCGTGGAGTGCACGACGACGTCCGCGCCCAGCTCAAGGGGGCGCTGCAGGACCGGCGTGGCGAAGGTGTTGTCCACGATCAGCAGGCCTCCCACCTCGTGCGTGAGGGCCGCGATGACAGCAATGTCCGTGACCGTCAGGAACGGGTTCGAGGGCGTCTCCACCCACACGATCTGGGGGCGCGAGCCGCGAATCACGCGCTCGGCCTCGGCCAGGTCGGTCAGGTCCGCCGCCTCGGAGGTGATGCCCTCGGCGGGCTTGATGACGCTCAGGAGCTTGTGGGTGCCGCCGTACACGTCGGTCGAATGCACGACGTGGTCGCCGGGGCGCGCCAGCAGGCGGATCACTGTGTCCTCGGCGCTCATGCCCGACGGGAACGCGAAGCCGTGCGTCGCCCCCTCCAGGGCCGCGAGCGCGCCCGCGAACGCGTTGGTCGTCGGGTTGCCGCAGCGCCCATACTCATATCCGCTGCGCAGCTCGCCGGGCCGATCCTGCACGAACGTCGATGCGACGTGAATCGGAGGCACCACGTCGCCCGTGATGGGGTCGGGGTCGAACCCGGCGTGGATGGCCAGCGTGGAAAAGGTCGTACAGTCAGGCGTGCTCATACCGTCACGGTACGAGGCCTGGGCCACCTCGCGCTTACGGGCGCCACCGAGCGGTCAATTGTGACAGCGCGCGCCTACACCCAGCCGGCCAGCGCGATGCGCGCCTGCTCCTCCAGGGACGCGACCGCGCCCTCGGAGTCATTGCCCCACGGCACGTAGTGGAAGTCCCCTCCCCCGGCCTCGACGAAGGTCTCGCGGTTGAGCTGGTCGATCTCCTCGAGCGTCTCCAGGCAATCCGCCATGAAACCCGGGCAGATGACGTCCACGCGCGGGCACTTCGCGGCGCCCAGCTCGGCCATCTCCTCGATCGTCTGCGGACCCAGCCACTCGGCTCGGCCAAACACCGACTGGAAGGTGGCCGTCAGGGACCCCATCGCTAGGCCCAAGCGCGACTCGAGGGCGGCGACCGTGCGGCGGCACTCGGCGCGGTAGGGGTCCCCGGCCTCGTCCATGGCCACCGGGATCGAATGGAAGGACACGACGACGCGGTCCCCCGTCAGGAAGTTCGGGCGACCCACGCGCGCCCAGTGTGCCTCGAGCGCGGTGGCGAGCGCCTCGATGTACGCGGGGGCGGCGGGGAAGGAGCGGTTCAGGCGCAGCTCAAAGCCGTCGCGGTTGCGGCCGATCCACTGGGCGACCGCGTCGTTGATCGACGTCACCGTCGAGGCCGCGTACTGCGGGTAGGCGGGCAGGATCGCCACGCGGCGCACCCCCTCGGCGTGCAGGCGGTCCAGGACCGAGCCGATGGAGGGCTGTCCGTAGCGCATCGCGACCTCGACGCGCACGCCCGGCAGGCACTCGTCGAGGAGTCGGGCCTGCTCGCGGGTGTAGTGCATGAGCGGCGAGCCCTGGTCCATCCAGATGCTGCGGTACTTGCCGGCAACCTCGCGCGGTCGGACCCGCAGGATGATGCCCTCCAGGATGGGCTTCCACAGGAGCGGGCTCGTCTCGATGCCGGGGCGGTCGGAGAGGTACTCACGCAGGAAGGCGCGCACCGGGCCGGGCTCGGGAGCGGTCGGCGTCCCCAGGTTGACCAGGACGAGGGCGGGCTGCGCCTCGCCATGGTGCGCATGGATTGACGTCGAGGTGGTGGTTGCTGCTTCCTGGGAGTTCGTCACGCCACCAGCCTAATGTTCGTGTCAGTGCGTGTCGCTGACGCTGTGTCACCTCCCGGGATGCCGCGCAGCCGTGCGTGTTCTTGGCGGGTTAAGGAACGGACGAGGCCATGGCCGGCTTCGTCGGGTCACCGCCGCTCGGGGTCGACGTCCGATGTCGCCACGCGTTGCCCGGCCGCGTATGGACGAGGGTGCCCCGCCTGAGAGACAGGCGGGGCACCCTCGCGTTATTCAAGCAACCTGTGCGGCTCGCGCCCTCCTCGCGGAGGCGTGTGGCTCAGGCCTGGCCGTTCTGCGAACGGATGAACCACGCCTGCTGCTCGAGGCGGCGGATGTAGTCGTTGAGGATGTCGGCGGAGGCGGAGTCCTCGGCGTCGACCTTCTCGTGCACGTCGCGCATGGTGCCGACGGTCGCGTTGATGGCGGCGACGGCGAGTTCCTCGGCGTCATCGGTCTTGACGAGCGTCTCGGGGACGGTCGGGAGGGTGTTGCGCTGGGCGACAACCTCGGGCAGGCCGTTGGGGACGACCTGGAGGGCGCGCATGCGCTCGGCGATCTCATCGGAGGCCTCGCGGGCGATGTCAACGACATCGTCCAGGTACAGGTGGAGCGAGCGGAAGCCCTCGCCCGTGATGTTCCAGTGCAGCTGCTTGCCCACGAGGGACAGAGCGGTCACGTCGGTGAGGACCTTCTGCAGGTTGCCTGCGAGAACGTCGGAAGCCTTGAAACCAGTGGACTCAACGGTCATGATGAATCTCCTCTACGTATCATTTCGGTGCGGGTTTAGCCCTTGTGAGGCCGTGCCCTTCGGACACATCTATGATGGTCCCTTGGTCCCACAATTTCTAGTGCTATCCACCAGTTAGTCAAATGTTTCACGATTATGTCAAGGTCGGGAATAGAGCCGTCGTTTTAGGCGTTTTTACGTCATCGGGACCTTAGCCCTATCGAATAGGATCGCCTAACCAATCTTCCACGAGGCCGTGGTTACCCCACACGTCCGAGCGCAGCCAACACGCCCCGACGGAGGCGCCGCGACCACACACCACCCCGGAAAACCAGAGGGGCCCGAAGCGACACAGATTAAATCAGCTCTCGAGAGTTAGGTGCAGGGAAGGTCGAGGCCATCACGCACAACCGTTCCCATCCGACCAGTCTTGCTCAAGCATGACAGACCACACCCCTTGACTTCTTCTCGTGTCACTTATCAGTGGCTAACAATGCCACTCCACTGAGACAACTCTTCCTGAACGATGCGCCATACCTTTCTGGCTGCGTCGGCATTTGCCGCAACTGACCCACCGAAATCGAAGGCGAGAGCTGAAGCGGGCTTGAGAATACACATTGGCGGCAAGGTGGGAAGAGCATAGGGGAACCCAACAAAGTGCCCTGCACCAGGCACACACTCAACCCTCACAGTGCCCGGCCAATCGAGGTCCTTCAGCCTGCCAGCAATGCGATCAGCATATTCTTGAGACGGCCACAGCCCATCATCATCCCCGACAATCAGAGTCATGGGACCCTTGCAGTTTTCTACCTGAATGGTTGATCTTTCGACAGCCTCGACGTTCTTATTGAGAGCGCCCAGGAAGCCGCGCGTCTGACGCATGGGCTTTCGTCGGATGACGGACGATAGGAACAACAGCATCATTCCAAATCCGTTACCACCATGCACCCACTCGAGGGGCTCCCCATTTCGGACCCATGCGGGATCCTTGAACGAGTAATTCTCACCCATCCCAGCTTGCCTGATGGATGACGGCGAAAGGGCAATGGTCAATCCCACGTTAGCGTTATGCGCAGCCACCTCGAGCGCCAGCTCAGCGCCGCGAGACAGGCCAATCACGGCAATTTTGTCCCCTACTACAAATTCGTCATTGATCATACGTGTTACGGCACAATCAATATCATTCAGGTCAACGTTGACCATATGAGGAGGCCGGTCCTCGATCCCAAACCACCTGAGGGCCAGAACGGAATAGCCTTCAGACGCGAGTAGTGTGGCCGCGCTAGCCAGGTCGACAGAGTCGGAACCATGCAGCACAAGGACGCCTGGATGTGGCAAGCCATCGTTGGGGTGGGCAAATGTGCCGACAACGGGAGGCTCATGCACCTGCCCCCATATGACGCCATCACCGAAATGCCTACGAAAGCGGGTTGAAGCGATAACACTATCCCCGCGACATAGCTCAGAGTGATACTCCAACTCGACAGGAAGGTTGCGTGTGAAAAATTTCGACCGATCAGGCCCCTGCATTGACCACAGCGGCCCCTCCCCATCAACACCCCGATATGTCGAGCCTTCAAGAGGAGCCATCCGGGACAGATCGACCGCACCGGCATCGTCAGCCTCGACAACAGCGAGGGACTCCCACTCCCTCAGCGCGCCGTCCATAACCTTTGTTCGAATGGTGACCCGTTCTCCAGGAACGAGGCCTGCGGCTGTTATATGAATGGGGCTATCAATGCGCGACCTCACTGGGGCAACAGTAAATACTGGCTTCACAGCTTCTGCATCCTTTCACTTAAAACAAAATACGTCAGCATCGATTGCGAGATGCAGATACGATGACCCCATTCATGTTGCTTTGATTCTCTCGGACACCACACTGGTTCTACTCTGGTTTTGCGATGGCGTGGAGTTATGGCTCGCCCTGTACATCCATATAATTCCGACTAGACTTTGCACACTGAACACAATTACCGGAATTAGTATAGAAAGAATCTCGTGGTAGATTCCTTGGAGGATAAAGAGGAAACCTGAATCTGCATAAGCAACGGCTAAGCACATGAGTGGTACTGAACCCGCTCGTTGAACCTGATACCAGGACGACTCCGACTCTGATGCTACCTTCGTCCTGATTCCCGCCCACATATTCGGAGGCAACTTGTCATTTCGCATCGCTCGCGCTAGACCAACAAAGCAGCAAGCGGTAGCAAACGTTAAGAGTCCCAGACCAATTGAGATGAGTCCATCCATCAGATGAGTCCCTTCCAGACTTAGCTCCATTGCTAGACACAACCGTTGTATAGCATGATTCACACGATGTCAAGTGATTTACATCAGCCGCTCACCCTCTCATACGAGCATGGGTCCGATACGTCGGCGACTCGCCGCCAGACGGATTCGCGTGGAGAAAACCCCACCAGCGCCAGTGCGGAGGCTGCCAGAGGGACAGGCTGCGGTGCCCGTGGGCGGCGGCAGGGCCTGGCCGGGCTTCGAGCCGACGCGCCGAGCGAAGCTCGCGGCGCGGACGGCGAGCGGGCGGGCCGCCGCCCACGGGCACACCAAGCAGCCCGGCCGCGATAGCGGCACCAACCCGGGGCACCCGCAGCCACGTGCGCCCGCAGCTCGGGACACCCCAACCCCTATAACCCTAACCCGCACGCTCGCCCACGCACTCAGCCCAGGCCTCGCACATAGACGAAAACGCCCACCCGGAACCGGGTGGACGCTTCTGAGCCGCCTGTGGGAATCGAACCCACGACCTATTCATTACGAGTGAATCGCTCTGCCGACTGAGCTAAGGCGGCCGCGCCTGCCGTTCCACCGTCTCCGGGGCGTGCAGGCAACGGCATCACTCTACTGGACGAACCGGCGTCAACGCAAACCAGGACGTCCAGCAAAGTAATGTCGTGGGTCACGAACTACTGGCAGGTGAGTCCGTCGGTGGGGACAGTGTCCTTGACCAGGTAGTCTTCGACGGCGCGCACGACGCACTGGTTGGCGCCGCGCCGGTAGGCGGTGTGGTTCCAGCCTTCGACGGTGATGAGGACGCCGGAGTCGAGCTGGCTGGCCAGCGCCTCGGCCATCGGGTAGGGCGTGGCCGGGTCGTGCGTGGTTCCGATGACGAGGATGGGCGCGGCACCGGTCGCGTGGATGGGTGCCCGCTCGGCGTGCTCGGTCGGCCAGGCTGACAGCCCGGCGGAGGGGTAGCCGACGTAGCGGTCCAGGATGGACAGTTCACTCTTGAGCGCGTCGGCGCGGGCGATCCACTCAGCGTCCGTGCCCGCGGGCTTGTAGTCCAGGTTGTTGATCGCGTTGATCGCGTCCGTGGAGTTGTCCGCATAGGTGCCGTCGGGGTTGCGCGAGTTCATGAGGTCAGCGATCTCGAGCATCGCGGTGCCGTCGTTTCGGCGCGTGGCGTCCGAATAGGCGTTGGTGAGCTCGGGCCACCACTGGGTGTTGTACATGGCGCCGATCATGGCGGTCACGGCGAGCCCCTCGGTGAGGGGGCGGTCCGGGTCATTGGTCGGCAGCGGGCTGGCCTCGAGGGATTCGAGGAAGCTTCGCACGTTGGCGATGCCTTCGTCCTTGGTGCGTCCCATCGGGCACGAGGCCTGGGTGGCGCAGTCCGTGATCCACTGTTGGAGGGAGGCGTCCAGGCCGCGCATCTGCATGGAGGAGACTTCGTCGACGCTCAGGGAGGGGTCGAGGGCGCCGTCGAGGACGAAGCGTCCGACCTGGGCCGGGTAGAGGTCGGCGTAGGTGGCGCCGAGGAAGGTGCCGTAGGAGTAGCCCAGGAGGTTGAGCTTGTCCTGGCCGAGGATGGAGCGCACCATGTCGAAGTCGCGGGCGGCGCTGACTGTGTCGATGTGCTCGAAGATGGCGCCGGAGTGGTCGCGGCATCCTTGCGCGAATTCGCGCGAGTCTTCCTGCACTTCGGCGATCGCGGACTGCGGGCTGTCGGCGTCCGTGCCTTCGGTTTCGGAGCCCGCGTTGTATTTGTCCTTCTCCTCGTCGGTCATGCAGAAGACGGGGGTGGAGTCGCCGACGCCTCGCGGGTCGAGGGCGACGATGTCGTAGGCATTGACCACGGCCTCGCCGATGCCCTGGCCGGCGTAGTAGGGCAGCGCGGAGACGACGGCGCCGCCGGGGCCGCCGGGGTTGACGAACAGCGCGGGCGCGTCCTTCTTACCGGAGCGGTGGATGGCCAGCGCGAGGGAGATCTGGTCGCCGTCGGGGTTATCCCAGTCCAGGGGGGCCTTGAGGAAGGCGCACTGGTATTCGCTGGGGTCGGAGCTGTCGACGCCTCGGTAGCTGTCGAAGGTGCCGGGCGCGCACTTGCCCCACGTGATGCCCTGGTCGTAGAAGGCTTGTACGGAGCCGCCGTGGACGTCGATCGGGGCGGACGAGGCCGTGGCCGTCTGGGTGGGAACGGGTCCCTTGCGGCGGTGGATACCGAAGTACCCGATAATGGTCAGGACGATCGCGACGACCGCGAGGATCGCGACGGCTGCGGCCGCGATGGAACGTGTTTTCATGGCCCCGATTGTAACGGAGTTTACGCGTGGGGTTCCTATGCCTGCGGCCGCAGGGAGATCGCCATGTCTTCGAGGACGAGGAGGGGGTTGCCGTTGGCGACCAGGCGCTTGCGGGCGGTTTCGATGTGGTCGACGCGCGCCAGGGTCTGGCGGGGCGTGGAGTCGTCGGCGATCTGGCGCACGAGGTCGGTCAGGTCGGTGTTGATGAGCTCGCCGTCGCCGCCGACCTGGACCATGAGGACGTCGCGGTAGATGGCGAGCAGGTCGATGAGGGCGCGGTCGATCGCGTCGGTGAGGGCCCGCTTGGAGCGGCGCTTCTGGTCTTCCTCGAGCTGGCGGATCATGGTGCGCGAGGCCTTGGTGGCGCTCTCGCCTTCCTCCATGCCCAGCTGGCGCATCAGTTCGGCCTTTTCACGGGCGTTGCGTTCGCTGACCTGCGCGTCGGCCTGTGCTTTGGCGGTTTCGAGCAGGCGGTCGGCCGCCATGACGGCCTCGCCGACGCTGCGCACGGAGGCGGGCGCGGTGATGATGTCGCGGCGGCGCTCGCGCATCTGGGGGTCGCGGGCGAGGGCCCGGGCCAGGCCGATGTGGGACTGGGCGGCGCGCGCGGCCTCGAGGGCGACCTCGGGGGAGGCGACGCCCTCGCGCACGAGCAGGTCGGCGACGGCGGCCGCGGTGGGGATGCGCAGGCCCAGGTGGCGGCAGCGCGAGCGGATCGTGGCGATCATGTCCTCGGGGCTGGGGGCACACAGGAGCCACACGGTGTGCTCGGGTGGCTCCTCGATGGCTTTCAGCAACGCGTTCGCGCCGGATTCGCCCAGGCGGTCGGCATCCTCGACGACGATGACACGCCACAGCCCCTGGGAGGGCGAGGACTGCGCCTGAAGCACGAGGGAGCGGGCAGTGTCCACGTTGATGATCGAGGTTTCGGTGGCCGCGAAGAGAACGTCCGCGTTGGTGCGGCCCATCGTCGTGCGGCACCCGGGGCACGCTCCGCACCCGGGGGTCTCGCCCGTGCACTGCAGGGCGGCCGCGAAGGCGCGGGCTGCGACCGAGCGGCCGGATCCGGGCGGGCCGGTGATAAGCCAGGCGTGGCTCATAGAGCGCGCCTCGTCGGTGGCACGCCCGCTGCCCCGGGAGGCGACGATGGCACGGGCAGACGCCGCGGCCTCGCTGAGCTTAGCGACCGCCGCGTCCTGACCGACCAGCGAGGACCAGACGCTCATCATTCATCCCACAGCGCGCCCTGGGACTCGCCCAGGGCTCCCACCATGGTCGCCGGCTTACGCGAGGACCGTTTCTCGGTGCTGCCCTTGTGCGAGGCCTTGGCGGCGCGGTGCTTCCGGGTGGCGGTGGCCTCGGGGGTGTCAACGAGGACGGGTTCTGCCTCGTCGGTGGCGGTTTCCTCGCCCGCGGTGTCGGGGGCCGAGGCCTCGGGGGCGTCGGCGAGAGGGGCTTCCTCGGTCGACGCCTCGGAGGAGGCAACCTCGGAAGCGGTATCCTCGGTCTCAGCGGGAACCTCAGCAGGAGCGTCAGCGGGAGCCTCAGCGGAAGCGTCAGCGGGAGCGTCAGCAGGAGCGTCAGTGCCAGCGCCCGCGACGATCACCGATCCGGCGGAGCCGTCCACGGCCTCGTCGATGGTGGCCACCCCGCCGTCAAAGCGCTCGACGAGGACGCCGCGGATCTCGGAGAAGACCTCCTCGATCGTGCCGACCGCGTCGATGACGACGATGCGCTCGGGCTCGGCGTCGGCGAGTCGCAGGTACTGGTGGCGCACGCGCTCGTGGAAGTCCATGGACTCGCGTTCCATGCGGTCCGGGGCGTCGGTGCGGCGGCGCGCGCCGACCTCGGGAGGCAGGTCCAGGAGGAAGGTCAGGGAGGGGTACAGGCCGCGGGTCGCCCAGGCACTCAGGGACGCGATCTCGTCCACGCCGAGGGAGCGGGCCGCACCCTGGTAGGCCAGGGAGGAGTCGATGTAGCGGTCCCCCAGCACGACGGCGCCACGCTCGAGGGCGGGGCCGATGACCGTGGCGACGTGGTAGGCGCGGTCGGCGGCGTACAGGAGGGCCTCCGTGCGCGCATCGACGTCCTCGGGGCCGTTTTGGACCAGGCGGCGGATCTCCGTGCCCAGCTCGGTGCCGCCCGGCTCGCGGGTGACGACGACCTCGCGGCCCCGGCTCTCGAACCAGTCGCGCACGGACTGGATCTGCGTGGACTTCCCCGAGCCGTCGCCGCCTTCGAAGGTGATGAACACTCCTCGCGCTGCCATCAGCTGTCCTTCTTCGTCGCGGCCTTGGTGGTGGCCGTCTTCTTCGCCGCGGTCGTCTTCTTCGCCGTGGTCGTCTTCTTGGTTGTCGTCTTCTTGGCCGCCGGCTTCTTCGCGGCCGTCTTGCGGGTGCGCTTGGGGGCGGGGCCCTTGGCGCGCTTATCCGCCAACAGCTCGTAGGCGCGCTCGGCCGTCAGGTCCTCGACCGTCTCGGCTCGCGGCACCGTCACGTTGGTCTCGCCGTCCGTCACGTAGGGGCCGAAGCGGCCGTCCTTGACGGTGACCTTCTTGCCCGAGATCAGGTCCTCGACCGTCTCGGCTCGCGGCACCGTCACGTTGGTCTCGCCGTCCGTCACGTAGGGGCCGAAGCGGCCGTCCTTGACGGTGACCTTCTTGCCCGAGATCGGGTCCTCGCCGAACTCGCGCAGCGGCGGGCGGGCGGCGCCGCGGCCGCGGGTCTTGGGCTGGGCGTAGATGGCCAGGGCCTCGTCCAGGGTGATCGTGAGCAGCTGGTCCTCGGAGGCCAGGGTGCGCGAGTCCGTGCCCTTCTTCAGGTAGGGGCCGTAGCGCCCGTTCTGCGCGGTGATGACCTCGCCCGAGGCCGGGTCGGTGCCCACCTCGCGCGGCAGGGACAGCAGCTTCAGGGCGTCCTCGAGGGTGACCGTGGAGATGTCCATGGTCTTGAACAGGGACGCGGTACGAGGCTTGGCGGCGCTCTTCTTCGCCTTCTTCGCGCCCTCCTCGGCACCCTCGGCCGCCTCGGGCAGGACCTCGGTGACGTAGGGGCCGTAGCGGCCGTCCTTGACGATGATGGTGTGGCCGCTGGCTGGGTCGACGCCCAGCTCGCGACCGTCGTCGGCGGCGCGGGCGAAAAGCTGGTCGATGAGTTCGTCCGTCAGCTCGTCGGGGGCGACCTCCGGCGGCACGTTCGCGCGCGTGCCGTCAGCCTTTTCCATGTAGGGGCCGTAGCGGCCCACGCGCAGCGTCACGCCGCGACCCAGGTCGATCGAGTTGACGGCGCGCGCGTCGATGTCGTCACCCAGGGAGGCGACGTCGTGGCGCAGGCCGCCCTTCTCGCCCGTACCGTCGGGTCCGAAGAAGAATCCGGTCAGGAAGTCCGTGCCGTTCTCCTGGCCCGCGGCGATACGGTCCAGGTCGCCCTCCATCGAGGCCGTGAAGTCGTAGTCGACCAGGTTCGCCAGGTTCTCCTCGAGCAGGCGCGTCACGGAGAAGGCCAGCCACGTGGGCACCAGGTACTGGCCGCGATGCGTCACGTACCCGCGGTCCCCGATCGTCTGGATGGTGGCCGCGTAGGTGGAGGGACGGCCGATGCCGAGCTCCTCCATGGTCTTGACCAGCGTGGCCTCCGTGTAGCGGCCCGGGGGCTGGGTCTCGTGGCCGTCGGGGGTGGCCTCGGTCAGCGTCGCGGGATCACCCTCGGCGACGTCCGGCAGTGTCTTCTCCGCGTCGTTCTTTTCCGCGTCGTAGCGGCCCTGGTCGCGGCCCTCCTGGTAGGCCAGGCGGAAGCCCGGGGAGGTGATGACCGTGCCCGAGGCCGAGGACAGCACGTCGTGGCGCTTACCGTCGACCTCAATGCCGGTGAGCACGCGGATCGTCGCCGTGTAGCCGAGGGCGTCCGCCATCTGCGAGGCTACCGTGCGCTTCCAGATCAGGTCGTACAGGGCCAGCTGCTGCTTCGACAGGGAACCGGCAACCTCGCCCGGCGTGCGGAAGTGATCACCCGCGGGACGGATCGCCTCGTGCGCCTCCTGCGCGCCCTTCGACGTGGTGCCGTACATGCGCGGGGACTCGGCCACGGCCTCGGCCCCGTAGAGCTGGGTGGCCTGCTCGCGGGCGGCGTGAATCGCCTGGCTGGACAGCGCCGTGGAGTCGGTACGCATGTAGGTGATGTAACCGGACTCGTAGAGGGACTGGGCGGTGCGCATCGTCGAGGAGGCGTTCCAGTGCAGCTTGCGCGACGCCTCCTGCTGGAGGGTCGACGTCGTGAAGGGGGCGGCCGGGCGACGGCGGTAGGGCTTGCGGGTCACCGAGTCGATGACCGAGGCCGGGGCATCTTCCAGCGCGCGGGCGTAGGCGTGGGCCGTGGCCTCGTCCAGGTGGAGGACGCCGACCTTGGCGGCCTTCGCGCTCAGCTCGCCCTTCTCGGAAAAGTCGGAGCCGGTCGCGATGGCGTGGCCGTCCACGGAGGACACGCGCGCCCCGAAGGCCTGGCCCGCCGACGTGAACGCCGTGTCGATCGACCAGTACTGGGCGCTCACGTGCGCCATTCGGTCGCGCTCCGGGCGACCACGAGGCGCGTGGCCACCGACTGCACGCGCCCCGCCGACAGGGACGGTCGGATTTTGCGCCACAGGAGGGGCGAGACCTCGTAGCCGTAGAGGCGGTCGAGGATGCGGCGCGTCTCCTGCGCGTCCACGAGGTTCGTATCCAGGTCACGCGTGTTGTCGAGCGCGCGCTGGATCGCTTCCTTCGTGATTTCGTGGAACACCATGCGGCGCACAGGAACCTTGGGCTTCAAGACCTGCAGGAGGTGCCACGCGATGGCCTCACCCTCGCGGTCCTCATCAGTTGCCAGGAAAAGTTCGTCGGACTCCTTGAGGAGTTTCTTAAGTTCGGTGACCTTTTTCTTCTTGTCCGGGTTCACCACGTAGTAGGGCGTGAAGCCCTCGTCGACGTTGACGGCGAAGCGGCCGAATGGCCCCTTTTTCATGTCCTTGGGCAGCTCGGAGGGCTGCGGGAGGTCGCGGATGTGGCCGATGGAGGCGGTTACGTGGTAGTCGGGACCCAGGTATCCCTCGATGGTGGCTGCCTTCGCAGGAGACTCCACGATCACGAGCTTCGTCGCTGACATTACCTGTCCCTTCCCCGTTACTTCCCCAGTATTTGTAGCACCTCGTTGGCGAGCGCACGCGTCGAGGCATCTGGGATGGACCTTACCGCGTCCCGCCCACATCTGGGTACCGGGGGCGCTTCCGCGCGTCTCACGCCACTCGGTTTGACATTGACGAGGCCGTGGCTGATTCTCGCGCGCGACGACACCCGGCGCACGCGGCCACAAACGGCGTTTCGCCTGAGTTCCGGGACGAGAGGCACAGTGCTAACAAAATTAGACCGTTATTATCAGATTCATGAGTTCTCGTCACACAGTGCCTGATGCTCAGCCAGTGTCGGCTGATCCTCCGTCGCGCTCATCGCGCCCGTTCCTGCGCCGAGCATGGATATGGATCGTGGCGTTCATCGTTCTGGGAGCCTTCGCATTCCTATATGTCATGAGCGATTCACGGCTGGTCACCGCAGGAGCCACCCCCGGCTATCGCGGGGCCGCGCAGGACACCGGCTACCTGGCCGATGGCTACGCAAACGGCGTCGGCGTTGCTTGGCAGATGAACGCGGCGGACGCTGGTCTGGACCGCATCGACGACTACGCAGCGGCCGACGGACGCCTCTACCTGACGGGGTACAGCGGCACCCAGCGCGTCGCAATCGGCTACGACGCGAGCAGCGCGAAGCCGCGCGAGCTGTGGCGTACCAACCTCACCGACGACGAGCCCGGCAGCTACTGGTGGGAGGGGGACCTCCTCGTGGGCAACACGCTGGTGTCCGTCGCGGACGGAACAACGACCACGGGCTGGCCGACGCCGACCGCCCGCTTCGATCACTCCTCGTACTCGCGCCCCACGCTCAGCGGGTGGACGAGCGCGCCCGTGGGGTCCGTGCGCCTCAACTGCCCCGACCCCTCCACCCTCCAGTGCGAGGCCTGGGATAAGAACGTGACCCGCGCGTGGGATTTCGACGCCTCGCGCGGCGACTTCCCCACGACGGATAAACCACTGGAGGGGTGGGTTCCGCTCAGACGCACGACGTACGCGATCGCCCGTGTGGAGACCCGCGACGCAGGGGCTCTCGTGGGATTCCTCAACGTCAACACGGGCGAGCGCGTCGGCGTTGACGCCATCAACGAGGCCTGCTCCCCCATCGAGATCCGTGGCCTGACCGAGGAACATCGCTGCCCACTGACGGGAACGGGATCCTTCAAGGTCGCGATCATCCGAGCCTCGGACGGGTGGCTGATCGGCGACGAGGATGGAAACGTGGCGACCGTGGCCCCCGACGGGTCCAACGCACAGCTCTTCCCGATGAGCAGCGAGGCGATCGAACGCCTGCGCTACCTGGAAACCTACTCGGGCACAAGCCAGCCTACGCCTCCCACCACCGAGGAGCTGATGACCTACGCCTCGACGGGCGCGCACCCCTGGGAGACGACGATCAGCCTGACCCCGGCCACGTCAGACTCGTTCAATGCCGCCATCACAATCAACGATCGCGATCCCATCGTCACCTCACAGAGCATCTTTCCCAGTTCGAGGAATTCCCCTGAGACATGGTGGCGCCGACCGGCCATCAGCCGCGACACCTCCGTCATCCTGCTGGCCTCCATCGACCAGGAGAAACCCCATTCGCAGTCCAAGCTGCCCGAGGCGCGCCCTCTGCTGCTGAACGTTACGGCGCATGAGGACGCGCCCGCCCCGGCCTCGGCCCTCAACGAGTACGCGGTCCCGGCGTGGAACGACTACCAGGCGACCGAGGCGATCCCCCTCTTCGACGACCTCATCATCGCCCGCATATCCCCTGAGACATCACCGTGGTACAAGCGCTTGCTTGGCCTGACTCCTTCCTCCGGCGACCACATCGTCGGCTTGATCCCCACCACCAACACCACCCGGAGCACGCAATGACATCCACCGCCTCCCACCGCCCGAACAGGCGCCGGATCGGCACCACCATCGGCGCTGCGCTCGCGGCGGCCGCATTCCTCGCGGCTTGCGCGGGAACGCTCCCCACCCCCGGAGCCTCGGACTCCTCCAGGTCCGCCCAGTCCACCGGATACTCGGGACAGGCCCTGCCCTCCAGGTTCCTCTCGACCGACTTCTCGGGCGGCTTCGAGGTCGCCTGGGAGATGAGCGCCACGGACCTGGGTGCCAACGAGACGGTCGCGACGACCGCGGTCGTCGACGGGACTCTCGTCGCCCTCACCGGACCCTACGGCTCGGAGCACACCCTCATTGGCCTCGACGTCAGCGGGCCGACACCCACCGTCCTATGGACCCACCAGTTCACAGGCGAATACCCAATCGTCCTGGCGTGGGGCGACTCGCTCGTCGCCGGAAACCAGACGATCCGTGCCTCGGATGGGACCGTCACCGCGACGTGGCAGACACCGCTGCCCAGCGAGGCCAGCAGCTACATGCCCGGCCAGCCCCTCCTGCTGGTCGGCGAGCACATCGTCGACCAATACGAGCCGCGCATCGTCCCCGTGGCCTGGCCCCTCGCCGTCACCTGCCTGGAGTCAACGAGCTCCTCGGGCCGACACGGCGCGGACTACGACTGCGCGGGCTGGCGCCAGGACGGCACCCAGGCATGGACGTACACGGCGACCAGCACCTATTCCAACACGTCGCTGCCCGGCTTACCCTCACATACACGCGCCGCCAACGGGTACATTCCGATCTCCCGCACCGGCTCCGCAGACATCGCCCCCATCTCCCAGTACCTGCGCCTGGAAGACGGGACCATCACGGAAGGAGCAACCCTTGAGGCGCGCCACTACCTCATCGCCAGCGACGGCTACATTTCCAGCGGCGTGACGAACAGGCAGCCCCGCGAAACCGCGCTGGTGACCGTCTCGCCAGACGGGACCGAGCAGTCGACGAGTGCCGTCGCCTCCACGGCCATGCCCCCCGAGGATCTGGCCGCCCTCCTGTGCTGGTCGGAAGACGGCACCGAGATCATCCCCACGGTCGAACAGGCCACCGAAACCATCGCCACCGGCCAGGCCCCCTGGGCTACCCTGTGCGCCACGCGCAACGGAATCGGCTCCCTCTTTGAGATCACGGCCATCAACGGACGCGATCTGACGGTCACGAGCACGGACGGCAAGCCCATCAAGGGCGCCTACGCCACCGATTTAATTCCCTCGAGGGACGGGTCCCTCATCCTGTCGCGCGAGCCTGATGGCGCCGGTGAGAGCGACTCTGTCCTCCACCGCCCGCACAACCTCTACGCAGTTCCCTCCGGCAACCAGCTCGCGACCCTGGAGGAGTTCGGGGTTCACGGCGTCACCGCCGTGTACGAAGACCTCCTGGTCGCAGTACCAACCCCGAGCTACGCGACGCGCAACTCCCCCAGCCCCTCCCATCGCGAGGACACGGTCTTGATGGGGATCACGCCAAAGCGGGCGGGCTGAGTTGTCGTCATCGACGAGGCCTGGGCCCCTTGGGTGACGCGGCTGCCCGTGCGCTCATCTCAGGGGTGGCGCCCTTGGCCCTTCACTGCGCACGTTAACCCTATGGGTGGCAGTGTGGGCAGGGCGCCCACACCGCCACCTCAAGGGCCCAGCTGCGCACAAACGGGCGGGCACAACCACCTGTCGCGACCCCTCACGCGCGACGACCCACCACACCCGGCCCCGGCCTCGTCTGGCCTGCGACGCCAGCACAATTACCCGGTTGCTAGCGGATGCGGTTACGATCGGGTCCATGAGATTCCCAGACGAAGACGCCTACAGGTACGCGGGTGGATTGAAACGCCTCTGGTACAAGATCATCTGCCCCTTCACCTTCGGGGCACGCCTGTGGATGGTGACAACGTCGATCCTGTGCGCCCTCGCGGTCGTCCAGTCGGCGAACGGACCCAGTGGCTACCACGGCAGCGCCCAAGACACCGGTTTCCTCTCCGGGAACTTCGTCAACGGCGTGCGCATCGCCTGGGAAATCAACGCGGAGGACGCGGGCCTGGACCGCATCGACAACTTCCGCGTCGGTTACGAATACATCTATCTGGTCGGGTATAAGGGGGCTCAGCGCAGCGTCGTCGCCTTCGACGCCTCCTATTCCACCCCGCGCGAGCTGTGGCGCACCAACGTCGACGACGAGGAAGGGGTGAACTGGTGGGGCGATGATCTGCTCGTGGGTAACACCCTGGTGTCGACCGCTGACGGATCGACGACCACCATCGGGCCGATCCCAACGCGTCGCATCAGTGAGTCCCCCTACCATCACCCCACAGGAAGCGGACCGGGCACGGGGCCGATCGGGCCGGTTCGCCTGTACTGCCCCACCCCCTCGTCTGCTCCTTGCCAGGCCTGGGACAAGACCGGGACCCACGTGTGGGACTTCGACGCCTCCACCGGTTCCTTTCCCGACTCCGTCACCCCGCTGGAAGGATGGGTGCCCCTACGCGCGTGGAAGCCATCGTCGGCCGGCCCGGCCATGGGTTATACGCTCGACGAGCTTACGGGCTTCCTCAATGTGGACACTGGAGAGCGTGTCGGCTTGGAGGCCATCGAGGAGGCATGCGGGCCCGCCACGCTGGAGGATTCGAAGGGCATACCCTATTGCCGCATCACCAGTGATTTCAAATACCAGCACCTGATCCTGCGCGCCTCCGACGGGTGGATCGTCGGCGACGGCGTTGGATACATCGCGACCGTCGCTCCCGACGGCTCGAACCCGCAGGTCATGCATCTGGAAAATCGAGCCTCGGAGCGCCTCCTGTTCCTGCGAACATACCCCGATCTGGGTTCCGCGCAGACCCCTACGACAGAACAGTTCATGCACTTTGCGGCCACGGGCGAGGCATCGTGGGACTCCTCGATCACCCTGGCGCCGGGAGGCCGCGACACCCCGCTCGTCATCAACGAGCACACAAAGTTCAACACGGGCATGGAGTACTACGGATCTGACATCGACAACCCCAGTGTGTGGCTGGGTAACCCCGCGCTCAGTCAGGATGCGTCCGTCGTGTTGCTCCCCCACGTCAACGTGGCCCCCACCTCCTTTATCCCGCAGTACGAGTGGATTCCGGTTCTCGTCGACGTGAATGTGGCCGCCAATGCCACCAGCACCGCAGCTCAAGCAGCCACGTACGACATCAGCGCCTACACCGTCCCCGGGTGGAAGAACCTCCACATGACGGCGGCGACAACAATGTTTGACGACCTGATCGTCGGCTTTGCGTCGCCCACGCAAGCCCCCTGGTACAAGCGCCTCGCAGGCTTGTCGGCTGCCCCCGGCGAGCGCATCGTCGGCCTGACCCCCGCCCCCGGCCCGTCAAGGAGCGCCCGATGAACCTCCCCAAGAAGCTGACTTCCTGGCGCAAGGCCCTCCCGATCCTCCTGCGCTGCCTCGCCATCGCACTGGCCGTCGCCCTCGTCGGCGCGCTAGCCGTCGGTGCCTCCTGGCGCGCGCACAGGCCCATCGGGTACTCGGGCAGCGCTCGGGTTTCCTCGACGCTTTCCCCGGACTTTGCCTCCGGTTTCGACGTCGCCTGGGAGCTGACGGCCTCGGACCTGGGTGTGGGCGGATCACTGCACGAGTATCAGGAGGTCGATGGGCTTCTCGTCGCCGTCTTTGGGGAGAAGGGTCAGCCCTCCACGCTCGTGGGCCTTGACCTGAGCGGCACGCAGCCTTCGGTCCTGTGGCGCCGCGAGGTGCCCACCTTGGAAGGGCCGATGCTCGCATGGGAGGACTCCATCGTGGTCGCAGGCCAGACGATCCGCGTCTCAGACGGGGAGGTCACAGCCACCTGGGACACGCCGCTCCCCGCGGACGCAACCACGCGCTTCGTACAGTACGACACGGCGCCCTTCATCAACGTGGGAGGCGACCATGTCGATCCCGGGCACACACGTTTCTCACGCGTGACGTGGCCCGTCGTTGTCGTCTGTTACGCGAGAGACATGGCACGCGCCGTTCAGAATTTCGACTATCTGTGTCTGGGCTGGAACAAAGACGGCACCGAAGCGTGGAGATATGAAGTGACCTTGTCCTCCGAGAACCTTCAGGGTCCCGGCATCCCTGTGAGCGCCACGCCAGTCGACGGCTACGTTCCCGTCTCCCGGAATTTCACGTACACGACAGTCCCGGTCGCCACCTTCCTCCACCTGGCTGACGGAGTCCTCGTCGAGAGCGCCACCTACAATGCGGATGCTCTGGTCCCCGTTGCGGACGGATGGCTGCTGGGGGGAGCGATGACGGACGATCCCAACCAGCGCGCCCTCGTCACACTGGCCCCTGACGGAACCGAGGTGTCACGCACTCGCCTCGCCGATCCGCTCATGCGAGTGTCGGACGTCGGGTCCGCCAAGTGCTGGGATGAGGAAGGCCGCATCGCGCTCCCAACAAGCGAGCAGGCGGCATCCACTCTCACCTCTGGGGAGATCCCCTGGGCGTCCGTGTGCGTACAGAGGGATCAACACTCCAAAGAAGGCTTCTCCCTGATGAATGGCCGTCGTCTGATGGCAACGAATGGTGCTGGCGGGGCCGAGTCCGGCACCTATCCAGAGAGCCTGATCCCCGCGACGGACGGCTCCCTCATGCTCTCCCAACCCCCGAAGGATAAGGACTCGACGGACAAGAACCCGCCGATGAACCTGTATACCGCACCCTCGGGCATCCAGCTGGCCTCGCTGGAGGACGTTGGAGCGCACCACGCGACGCTCTTCTACGATGATCTGCTCATCGCTTACCCCGCGCGATCGGATTCGTGGAGCGCTCGCCTGTACTCCTACTTGGGTATGTACCCCCACCCGGACACGGTGCTCATGGGAATCACGCCGAAGCGGGCGGGCTGAGTTTTCGTCATTGACGAGGCCTGGGTCCCTTGGGTGGCTCTGCTGCCGGTGCGTTCATCTCAGGGGTGGCGCCCTGGGCCCTTGACTGCGCACGTTAACCCTATGGGTGGCGGTGTGGGCAGGGCGCCCACACCGCCACCTCAAGGGCCCAGCTGCGCACAAACGGGTGAGCACGACCACCTGTCGCGAACCCTCACGCGCGACGACCCATCATGCGGGCCAGTAGGTAGGCGTTTGCGGCGGTCGCGACCCCTCACGCGCGACGACCCACAACACCCAGCCCCGGCCTCGTCGCGCGGGCTCCAAACCCACGCCGCCGCTTGTGTGACGCACGGATCATCGGGCACAATCGTGACCGTGTTAGAAAGCATCCTGTCCGCGATACCCCCGCCTGTCGCCTTCGCGATCCTCCTGGTTCTCCTGTGCCTGCCCTACGTCCTCATCACGAGCGCCATCGAGCGCGCCAAGGGCCTGCCCGTTCCGAAAGACGTGCAAGAAGCCGGCACAACCAAGGAGTGGAGGAAGCTCAACAAGCACCACGAGCTGACGATCAAGGGCTCGCGCAAGGCCCTGGCCACCGACGTCCGCGCGAGGCTCCTCGCCCAGCGATGCCCTACGCCCTGTGCCAGGGCAACCCGGTCAACACCTTCACGCTGACGGACCCCACCTCCATGAAGCAGATGCTGCAGCGCGACTGGTGGCTCTCCGACCGCAACGGCCTGCTCACCCAGCTGTATTCCCTGCTCAAGGGCGGGCACAGAGAGGACTTCGAGAACCTGCGCAGGCAGTGCGCCAACCCCGCCTGGGTATCGTCGACGCTCGCGCGCCTCGACAAGAAGGCCGACGAGGACACCTACGCGTGGGAGAAGCGCTGGCGCATCCACCGTCTGCTCAATAACGACCGACGCGTCCAGAGCGTCGACTTCGCCGCGTGGGACTTCATCCGCGCGGCCATGCTCACGCGCATCGGTGCCGGCCTGGGCTGGCTGACCGAGGACGAGGCATGGGACACTCTCGCGGTCATCAACCACGCGCTGCAACTGAGCTACTCCTCGTGGGACGAGGCCTGGGATGCCTTCCGCACAACCCGCTGGTTCTGGGCGGCCGAAGGACAGGCGCAGGAGGCCACCAACGACCTGCACGACCGCCACCGAGGCGAGATCCTCATCGGAAAGAACGGCCTGTGGACATCGATCCCCTGGAACGCCCCCTACCCCGCGCCCCGATTCCTCATCCTCGACGCGCTCGCGCCCACGAAGCAGTTGAGAACGCTGTCTCGCCAGAAGCGTGAGCGCTCCTCGCGCTGGGAGCTAGAGCTCGACGACCAGACGAAGCTACGGATCGCCCCTCGACGCTGACGCACCTGCGGCCCCGGCCGAGCTCCACCACCCGGAAACCGGTCGGGGTCCGCACGCTCAGCCCTGGCCTCGTCCCCACCCCACCCGCCTTGAGGTTGTGTGGGCGGCGTTTCATCGGGCACAATCGTGACCGTGATTGCGAATTTTGTGTCCGACATTCCCTTCCCCGTATGGTTCGCCATCGGGTGCGTCATCGTGTTTTTGCTGAATTACTACGTCAAGCAGGCGATCGCCCGCTCGAAAGGCGCCGTTCCCGCGCCGCGCGATGTGCGCAAGGCCGGCAAGGAAAAGGACTGGAACAAGCTCAACGAGCATCACACACCGAAGCTACGAGGCTCGCGCAAGGCCCTGGCGACCGACGCCCGCGCGCGGCTGCTCGCCCCGTCCTTCCCCTACGCCCTGTGCCACGGCAACCCGGTCGACGCACTCGCAGTCACCGAGCCCGGCTCGACCAAGGACATGCTCGCGCGCGACTGGGGCATCACGAGCCGATCCGACCTGCTCCACCAACTCTATTGGCTCCTCCGGGAGGGACACCGCAAGGACTTCGGACGCACGCGCGAGCAGTGCAACAATCCATCGTGGGTGAAAAAACGCCTGGCGCGCCTCGACGAGATTGCCGACAAGCAGACGGACGCGTGGGAGGAACGCTGGCGTATCCACCGCTTCCTCAATAACGACCGCAGCATCAACGACGTGGACTTTGGCGCGTGGGACTTCATCCGCGCGGCCATGCTGACGCGCTCCGGCGCGGCCATCGGGTACCTGACGGACGAGGAGGCCTGGGACACCCTCGCTCTCATCAACCGCGCGCTGTGCTTGCCCTACTCTTCATGGAACGAGGCCTGGGATGCCTTCCGCCTCACCCGCTGGCTGTGGGCCGCCGAAGGTGTGGAGCAGGAGGCAGAGAACGACCTGCACGAGCGTAACCGCGGGGAGTTCCTGATCGGCGCCAACGGCCTGTGGACAGCGATCCCGTGGGACACTCCTTCCGTCGCCCCTCGCTTCCTCCTGCTCGACGCGCTCCAAGCTGACAACGGTCTGACCCTGCTGTCGTACGCGAGGTGGCAGGACGCCTCGGCGTGGGAGCGTGAGCTCGACATGCAGGCCCGCACCCGGGCACCCCTGTCCATCGGCGGCAAGCCAATCGTCCAGTAGCAACACGCACCCTTGTAGGAGGCCGCAATGTCCGACCAGAACAAGCCTGTCTACAACGACGGCCACAAGCCCGGTGGGAACACCGGTTCCGTCCACGGCGAGATCCCGCTCATCCGCAAGAAGGAAGACCTGACGCCCGAGCAGTACAAGCGCCAGCGCAACAACCTGATCTTCTCGGGCTTTCTTATCGTTGTCTTACTCGTGCTCACCTACTTCATCCTCTCCCTGAAGGACTCTCTGCTGGGCGGAGCCGCATTCGTCACCCCGGCCTCGGCGGTGTTCCCGCTGCTGTTCTAAGGATCTCTCAGCAGTCACTGTTTCCTCCCCCGCGGGCCCCAACGAGGGCTCGCGGGGGAGTACTTTGTCCGGGTGTCCTCCCGCATTCATGTCGTCCGTCGGCAAGCCGTTAGTCTTGTCAGACAGCCCCGGGAGGACGCCCCCATTTCCGTGCAGAACTGCCGCACCTGCGCGCCTTTGCCGGTATAATGTCCCCATGGACTCCTGACA
>QFCH01000133.1_pt1 | contig 23389 bp, 23 predicted proteins | sample 5346071 | NCBI WGS metagenome assembly QFCH01 (sample SAMN09062255, study PRJNA434731) | Human gut metagenome, whole genome shotgun sequencing project. | isolation source: stool timepoint B chromium assembly | host: Homo sapiens | collected 2015
CGGTGCTGTTCATCTTAGTATTTTTCATTTTTGATAGATTTGATTTCCTGATAAACAGCAAGAAAAAAATACCAATAACCACAATAAGGATTTTGTGGTCAACATCGATTGTCTTTCCGTTGAAATGCGGGATAATTGAAAAATACGCATTCAATATTGCCAAAATACTGATTAAGCAGTTATATTCTTTGCTAAAGCTCACATCATTCATACATCTTCCCTGAAAGTTTCATATATAGCGCAATGTATTTTTCATATCCAATCGATTCGCTGAAGTTTGTTCTCACGTAATCAATACAAGCACGACTATATTGAGCCTTTCCCTTTCTCGTTATTTCAAAAATACACTTTTGCAGCCCTTCAATATCATGCGGTTCCACAATTCTACCTGTATCGCTACAAATCAGCTCTGGACTCGCTGTAGAGTTGTAGACAACTGCTGGTGTTCCACACGCCATCGCTTCGATAGTTGTCAAGCCAAAAGTTTCTTCCATAGATGGGTTCACATATACATCTGCGGTCGAATACAATTTAATCAACTGCTGAACATGATCAGTTCTGCTGATTCCAATGACATTGTGAGGCAGCTCCTTCTTCTGTGCATCTGATAATCCAACCAGAACAATAAGATAATCGTCACTCAGATGTTTACTCAGTTCAATAAAGTCCTTCAAACCTTTTCTCGGTCCCCAATTATTTGCTACACCGAGTACCACTTTTTTATCACGAATAGGAACACCTCCAATTTGAGACAGCCGTTCCGTAGGCATAAATACCTCCGTGTTGATTCCGTTTGGAATCACTTCAATCTCTCTGCCTGACAAAAGTGCCGATTCCTTGACTTGCTCTGCTAACCAGTTTGAGACAGTTGTCACTGTCATTGAGCGAATATTACAATATAGTTTATTTTTCCTGTCAAATAGTTCCGAAGAACGATCTAAGAATAAGCTATATGGGTATTCTTTTTTCTGAGGACACGCACGGCAGTGTGTTTTCCACTTATCGCACTTTACTGCTGTAAAATGCGAACAATGTCCAGTGAATCCCCAGCAGTCATGAAGTGTCCAGATTACAGGCTTGTTCGCCCTACTTAAGTAGTCAAACAACACCTCCATATTCAAATAATAACCATGCAGATTATGCAGATGAATAATATCCGGATTGATTTTTTTCAGTTGTTTAACTAGTTTTTTAGTGGAAAAATAAGAATGCCATCCCTGATCTCCAAGCAAGCGAGAAAGAACCTGATGGATTCTGATGTCTGCTTTGCTATTGATCAAAAATCCATTTTGAAATGTATTCTTTTTGAATCCACTATAAAAAATGTAATTTTCTATTTCGTAACTATCCAGCATACTACTGATTGCTGCGCATATTTTCCCTGTACTCCCACTTCCACATGACGAATTGATTTGAACTACCTTCACACTTATCCACTCCAACTATTTCAATTACCAATAACAAGCATTTTCCACTTTCTCTGCTCCGCTAGGCGTTTCATCCTTTGAGGGTCTAACCCAATATTCATTCTTTAACTTACGAATCGGCTCTACAGTTTCCCATCGGGCCCCCCATATACCAAACAAAATCTGAGTTGCACCGCCAAGATGAATTGCCTGTTTTCCTGCTTTTTTAAGTTTTGCTGCAAGAGGGAAACCATATCCCCCGCAACCAATGATTGCAACATCAAAATCTATTTTCATTGCTTGGTCATACATATACTCCAGTGCAGCGAACCAATCATCAAATTCTGTTTCTGTTCCGGCAATGGATTGAACAGCTTTTAATACACACAAATCAAAGTCAGGCAAAATATCCTGATTGGAAAACAAATATCTTCTTTTTTGATACTGACTGATAATAGAATCTTTAAACGGATAGATTACTAAAACCTTCTTGCCTTCCAGTGCTTTGCTCCAAGGCTTTGAAAAATAATATGGTTCAAGATTCCCAATTTCAGTCATCATTGCTGTATGTGGAAAATGCTTCCTGAGTAAATACTCCTCGTTATTTGTCGGCATAGAACCTAAAACATCAACCTGCTCAATGCTATCTTCAATGAGTTCAGAAAACCTCTTGATATATTCTTCGGTAGGTGGGAAAAAACCTGCATTGACTTGCGCTTTTGTCATAATTCTTTCAGACATATGACTTTTTAGCCTCATATCAACTTTTATTGCTTCCAAAGTGTTCAAGCTCTCAACGCCGCCTAACCTACCAACCATAAAAGGTTTCTCGCTCATTATGAGGTTATATATCTTATTTTGTACAGTTTCCAAGTCTACAAAATCATACCCATACAATGATGTAATGAATTGATCCCGTATATGTAAACGCCTTCTAAGTTTGCGATTTACTTTTCTTAAAATATATTTACACTGATACCATGTAAATTTCACTTTTTCTTGATATGTATACATCTTCTTCTCTCCGAATTATTTAAGCGTCAACTTTCTATATACCGAACGCACAGCAACATAGCATTTTCGTTTTAATGAAGAACAGCACTTGATTCTCATATCCTGAAAAATATCTCTTTCCCCAGACTTTTTCAGTTCTTCAAATACTTTCTGTGCGGAGGCATCGAACCCATTCTGTACAAGTCCTTCAGCTAATGCGTATTTCTGCTTCTTAGAAATTCCCACATTCAATAATTGCTTTGTTATCTTTTCCATCAACTCAGCATGCTCTTTTTCAAACAAAACCATGCTTCTATTACCAACTTGCTGCTTATGCTGACGACTCATTACAATTACTTCATCTAAATAAAAGAAATTATGTCCTGCCAACATCATCCTATACCAAAGGTCGGCATCAGACACCGTTCGAATACTCTCATCAAATCCCCCCACTTCATCCAGAATCTCTTTACTCATCAACACTGTACAACCACCGATGCTATAACTCTTTATATTAAAAATCAAAGAATCAATCGGAGCCATCTGAGAAGGTACGACAATCGACTTTTTCGATATAAACTTTCCATCCGCATTTATTCGTTCTAACGCAGCATAAACGCAGATATCCTTTATATTTTTTACTTGCCTATCTTCTATAAGTTTATTTAAGAAACTAACTTGCTTTTCGAGTTTTTCCGGCTTGTACATATCATCATGAGAGAGCCAGGAAAGCCATTCTCCCTTCATATGATGTATTGCAAGGTTAATCGCTGATGATACCCCACCGTTTTTTTTCGCATAGTATCTGATTTTATCACCGTAAGAAAGAGCAATTTTTTCCGTCTTACCCTCATCTGTCGATCCATCGTTAACCACTATAATCTCAATATTTTTATAAGTTTGGCTCAAGGCAGAATCAATGGCATCAGTCATAAAGTTACTGCCATTATATACCGGAATAACGATAGAAATTAAAGGTTCATATCTCATACTTTATTCCTTTCACACATTGTCTATGTAATGCAATTTTTCTCTTAGTTCTGTTGAAGAGATTCCCTTTGTTCTGGATAGATACAGCACATCAACGCCCGCTGACCGCATCTCAACTTCTGTTTGAATCCAGCGTTCGCTTCCTTTCCAATCATCACCAATGAACAGAACATCGAATTTATATTTTTTAAGCGCATCCATTTTATCAAGCGTAGACACAATGACCGCTTTGTCCACAAAACGAACCGATGCAACGATCTCCCTTCTTTCATTTTCACTAATTACCGTAGACTTCTTCTTATATTGACGCACCAATTCGTCACTATTGACACCTACCACAAGAATCTCACAGTGTTCCTTTGCCTGTCTGAGCAGATTCAAATGTCCAATATGAAACATATCAAAAACGCCAGCAGTATAACCAATATAGTATTTCTTCATAACTTAAAATCTTCTTCCCTCTGTATTCACCCTATTCTCAAGATAACGAGGTGCTTGTGTGACAACAGTGGTATTATCTGGTACATCTTTAAACACCGTGCAGTTAGCACCAATATTACAGTTATTTCCCACACGAATCCCACCAACAATTACCGCACCAGCACCAATTACACAATCATCTCCAATTACCGGTGCTTGGCCTTTGCTTGAACCAATCGTAACATTTTGAAGGATTAAGCAGTTTTTACCAATTTTAGCTCCATGAGCAATAAATATACCTGCTATACCATGAGGTAATTCCGGTGGTGTTTCAAAAATTGCTCCAGTATTTAATGCTGTACCCATAGATGCCGCATTTTTGGCCTCTGTCCTTTTTAAATATATCAGCCAAAGCATCTTAATCAACTTAGGTGTCTTGCATTCAGGGTCAACGACATCTTGTCTTAACTTCCAATATCTTTTCTCATTGTATCCAAACAAAAACGCATATAGGCTATATGCAATTCGATTATTATATCTATTATATGACATCGTTACTGCCCTCTTTTTTGTACATATTCTTTGTTGATTCGATTGGCCTTCATACTAAACAGCACAAAAACAGCAACGCACGAAACTCCAAGATATACACAGTAGAATAATCCCATGATATCGAAACACTTAAAAATCGCACATACAATCAAGAATGGCATGAATAAACCTGAAGTGCCAATCTGTCGATCAATTACAAGCCGGAGATATGTCAACCCCTTTCTCTTACTGGGATCGTAAAAAGAATCGTTTTCAATCTCGATTTTTCCACTACCTTCAGAAAGCGCCATTGTCATTACAGTATATTTCTGATATACAAGTCTCGGCAAAATATTAAACGAACACGCTAATGCTCCAATAATGATATTCGCTATTGCCTTTTCTTCAAATAAAACACTGGACCAGTTATACGCAGCAATACCTATTGCAAGAAAATCGAAAGCACAAATAATAAATCCATAAGCGGCGTCAAAAAATTCACCCATACGAGTAGACTTATGCGTCACTCTCGCAATATTGCCATCAACACAATCTAAGACAATCCAAAAATTGATGAGTACGACTCCTGTTACCATTGCTGCTGTGTTCGGCACTGCCAATAAAACGCAACCAATGATCGATACAATACCAGAGAGGACTGAAATAAAATTGGCCGTGCATTTCAAATTGACAAATATAAAGGTGAAGAAAAACGACAATGGTCTCGCAACTGCTTTCACCCAAAAAGAGCTGACACTACTCTTATTCTTAGGTAGCGATTTTACAATGTACTCATATGTATACATATATTGTTATCTCCTTACTATTTCAAAATTTCGTCATAAATGTCCCACATGACTCTGAGTGCATTATGTAGTTCAAATGGTTTCACAGCTTCTATACACTTTGTTTTCATACTTTCTCGAAGTTTGGCATCATTTGCCAGTCTGTCTATCGCTTTTGCAAATTCCTCAACGTCATCTGGATCACAGGCATAACCTGTTTCTCCATCAATAACGTAGTCAAGTATTCCATGAACATTCGATGATACCAGCGGTACTCCGGCAGCCATTACTTCGATTCCTGCTAAGCCAAGTCCTTCAATTCTCGACGGAAATGCACTTATATCTGCGGTGTTACAAAGCTCAGGAATATCTTTTCTAAATCCCAAAAACATAACATTATCTGCAATTCCTAATTGTATTGCCAAATTAGATAAATACTCTTTCAGCGGTCCCTTCCCGCAAATTACATAATATATGTTCTTATTTTGTAAACTACCTAACGCACGGATGATTATCTCATGGTTTTTTCTTTCTATCATTTCCCCAACAGACAACAACATAATGCAATCTTCGGGAATACCGATGCTTTTTTTATATGATTCTTTATCTACCACGGTATCCTTAATGCGCCCAATATCCACCCCTACTCCCGGAATATATCTGACATTCTTTGTATGAAAGTGTTTCGCTCTATTAAAGTCCTCTTTGTTAATCGTGACAATGTAGTCACAAAAATAAGAACAAAAGCGTTCTATCGGATAAAAGATCAACCAGTTTTTCTTCGGTGCCGCATTATGGAAATGGAACCCATGACAAGTATACATTACTACACAGCCAACTTTTCTTGCTTCCCGAGCAGTTAATCTCGTTAGTATCGAAGCGGTCGGTGTGTGGCAGTGAATCAGATCAAATTTTTGACTATATATTATTCTTTTTAATTCTGAATATGCAGTAATATTGTCCTTGCTCAAAGGGCTTCGTGCGAAATGAATATTATGGAGAATTACTCCTGATGCACTAATTCTAGCTAAATATGCCTTTGTTCTATCTTCATCGGTATCATCCATATAATCAAAATTACAAGCAATATGTACTTCACATCCCAAGTCATTTCTGAGATACTCCACATTCTCTTTATTAAACCATTCGATAAAAGACACAACACTTGCGACAATTAACACTTTCTTCAAGCAATATCACCTCACATTTTTAACAGGCTTTTAACTTCTTCTTGCTTTTTTTCATACTCCTCTTTAGTCACTTTCCCTTTCTTTAGCAGCCAATCATCATAATCATATGCCGTAGCCATATTACCATCAGTAATACCTTCTTTCTTTACAAAGGCTTTCATAACCGTCTGAAAAATAATCTTTAGATCTCCAATGAAGCTCACATTCTCAATATACTTCAAATCCCAAGACAGCTTTTCTTCCCAGCTAATATCGTTGCGCCCATTCACCTGTGCCAGCCCACTCAGACCAGGTTTAGCCGTATGGCGCATTCTCTGTTCATCCGTCATAAAGACCATATCACGGACAAGCTGGGGTCTAGGACCGATTATACTCATATCCCCCTTCAGGATATTAAAAGCTTCGGGCAATTCGTCCAAAGAGGTTGCTCTGAGTGCCTTTCCGAACTTGCCCAAACGAACATCATCCGGCAAAAGATTTCCGTTCTCATCCCGTTCATCAGACATGGAACGGAACTTATACATATAAAAGATTTTTTCCCGTCCTGTTTTGGGATCAATCTTACCAGGACGGGGCTGTTTGAACAGAACTGGCGAACCGAGCTTCATTCGAACCAGAACTGCAACAATGATGTAAAGCCAGCTAAACACGATAATTGCTGCCAATGAGCAGACAATATCCATCAGCCGCTTAATATACAATTCGTAAAACCCACACTTTCTTTCCAATCGAATGTGTTTGCCTACATCGTCAATATGCTCCTGCTGCATCATTCTCTCCTATCACGCAAAACAAGCCCGGATCACTTCAATAATCTTATCCTGCTCCTCTGCCGTCATTTTATTATCACTTGGCAGACACAGACCTCTCTCGAATATATCCATACCCACATCCTCACTACCACCTTCGATATACGCATTGGTTTTAGCCCGACCGCTGCCCTCTCTTGTGATAAACGGATTCATTCGGAAAATGGGCTGTTCGTGCATCGGTTTCCAGATCGGACGGCCTTCTGCATTGTACTTCGCCAAAGTTTCCAGAATCTCTGTCGGGCAGCTCTTGCCCGCTTCGCTGATGTAGAGTGCTTTCTGCTCTCCACGAACCTGTTGACACATAGCAGCCTTGTCTATAATCATGCAGCTCAGCCAGAAGTTCGGTTCGCTGTTCTTCTCGTCGTAAGGATTCATCTGCACCGGAAGGTCTTTTAATCCTTCCTTATATCGCATATAGATTGCTTTTTTCTGTGCAATATGCTCCTCCAGATAGGGAATCTGGCCACGTACAACACCGGCAATCACATTACTCATGCGATAGTTATAACCCAACTCCTCGTGTTGATACCACGGAGCGGCCTCACGACTTTGGGTTGACCACTTACGAACTTTTTCGGCATCTGCCCTGGAATCAGTCAGGAACATTCCACCGGAAGAACCTGTGATAATCTTGTTTCCATTAAAACTGATGCAGCCATAGTCACCAAAACTACCCGTCTGCTTTCCTTTATATGTAGCTCCCAGGGATTCAGCCGCATCCTCTATAATCACGGCTCCGTGGGCATCAGCTATGGACCTTATTTCATCAATTTTTCCCGGTGTCCCATACAGATGGGCAACCACAATTACTTTCACGTCCGGGTAAATCTCAAATGCTTTTTCCAGAGCCACTGGATCCATATTCCAGGTATCATACTCTGTGTCAATAAACACAGGGATACCGCCCTCGTAGACCACAGGGTTTACTGTGGCATCAAAAGTGACGTCTGAACAGAAAATTTTCCTGCTGCACAATGCGCCCTTGCCAATTTCCGGTTGACCATACACAGCCTCCCCGGCAAGCTTCATGGCAAGATGGAGAGATGCCGTTCCTGCCGATAAAGCCACTGCATATCCAACCCCAACTTTTTCAGCAATCAACCGCTCTACTTCATTTATATTTGCACCAACTGTGGACATCCAGTTTGTTTCATAAGCTTCGGTAACATACTTCAATTCATCCCCATGCATTGTGGGCGATGACAGCCAAACTTTATTTTTAAACGGATTAATTATCATCTCTTTTTCTACCTTTCATATTTACTTTCTTCTTACCCCATCCCAGGGCATGCTTCGCCACTCTGTCTTCATTCAGGCAGATTCATCACTGCATCTATTACAGTTTTGCCCACAAACGCGACGAAGCGACGATTTATAAGACAGCAAAACTTTTTACTTTCCTATGCTTACTTTGATCCCAGGGGTAAACTAAAGTATTTTCAAAAATTATTCAAAAGATGTTACAAAACAATGCGTTCCATCTTGAAATTATCCGGCTCGTTTTGTTTTTTTACAGTCTGAATTCCAAACCATACCTATTGCGTTTAATTTCTCTATTTTTTCCGGACTCAGCTGTTCTTTGTCTGACTGTTGTTTTTTCAGCCATTTTTTCAAATCCATGGGCATGGAAGCCGAATACGCTAAACTGCCGTACTGCTGATAGTAGTCTTTCGCTGTCCTAAAGGCTTTGTCCCATTTATAGTTTTCGATATCCCAGATCATTCCAATAGCATTTAAACGCTGAGTCTGTTCTGTGCTTAAAACACCTGTTTTATAGCTGCTTCTCTGTTTTTGAATCCAGATCCCCAGCTTGCTGCCATCAGCGCTTATATAGCGTCGCGGGATATTCAGGTTCCCTGTTTCCAAATAGTAGGTTCGGGCCAGCTCATATTGACAATTCCAGACTTCCTCTTTACGGGAAATTCCCTTTTTTATACCAATCTGTGCTAACTTTTCAGTTTGTTCGAACGTCAGGGTTTTGTTTTTACGCCGGCCATCGATAATAAGTTTCTGTTCATTCAGCCATTTTCCCAGCCATACGCCTTCTGAAACATAATTTCCAGGCACTCTGGCATTTCCATGATCTTCAAAATATCTTTTGGCCAGTTTGTATTTGTCTTCCCACGAATTTGTTTTCTCCCAGATCATTCCAATAGATTCAAGACGCTGCCAACGCTGCTGCCATACCGAATCCTGATCCAAACTTTCTTTGTGGAGAAGCGATTTTTTATAAGTGTCTCTTTGTGCCCGCAGCCATCGGCCCAGTTTGCAGCCGCTGTCTGTCACATAATTGGAAGCAACATTAAGATCACCAAACTGTTCTTTGTATTTGCAGGCTTCCTGAAATGATTTTTCCCAGTTGACATAGTGTTTTTTCTCCCAGATCATTCCAATTTCATCCAGTCGCTGAATCTGGTTTTCTGTCAGTTCTTGACGCCTGTCCATATTTTTCTGGTTTTGATCTGATACTGTATACGCTTGCTGTCTGTGCCGCAGAGTCCTCAGAGAAAAAATCCAATTTCCTAGACGTATCCCTTCATCATCCACGTATCCGGCCGGTACATCCAGGTGGCCATTTTTTCGAAAATATTTCAGAGCCGAGTAATAATTCTGTTCCCACAAATAATCAGGCACATTCCATACCATACCCAAAGCATCCAATGCTTTGATGCGGTCTTTTGTGAGGAATCCGCTTTGAATTCCGCTTTTTTTATAGGTTCTCAGCTGAGTCAGCCATCGGCCCAGGTGTATACCATCTTCTGTTACATAAGTTGCTGTAACAGCCAGGCTGCCATGAAGGCGACTGTATGCCTTTGCAGCTTCATAGTAACGATTCCATGAAATATCTCTGAGATTATCCCAACGCATGCCGATCTCATTAAGCTTCTGAATTTGCTCCGGTGTGAGCGTGCCTTTTCTTCGTCCGCTGTAAACACCGCGCTGGGTATTAAGCCAGGCTCCCAAAGAATATCCCTGAGATGTTATAAACCGTTTAGGAACGTCCAGGTTACCGTAAATTTCATAAAAATGTCTGGCCTCCCCATACATCAATTCCCATGATGCCCCCAGGGTGTCATTCAGCTTTCTAAATAGAGAAATACAGTGCCTGACCTCATCGACAATTCTGAATCTTTCATTAACAATTTCATTTTCGCAGCCACGGGATCGGTAATAGGTAACTGCAGCCTGCATTTCCTCCTCGATTGTTCCAATACTAAACAGGTTTTCAATATTTAAAACAATATCAAAAATCACCGCATTTCTTTTTCCGCCAGCCGAAAACGCCCGTCCGATCTGTTGCTTATATACAATTGGCGATACCGTAGGTCTTAACAGAATCACACCGCTAATGTCTGACACATGTACGCCCTCATTGAGCATATCGATGCAGTACAATAGTTTTAAATGGTCACTTTCATCGGCCTTGAAATCTGAAAAAGACTGTTCTGTTTCAGGGTCCTCGGAATATACCCTATATATATGGGGATGGGAATCAATCTGAACAAACCACTCCGAAGCCTTTTTGATCATTTCTTCCATATGTTCCCGACCTGAGCAAAAAACAATATATTTGCCTTTAGGCTCTGTCATATGCTTTTTAAATACCACATCAAGACCGTCAGCTTTTTCAAGAGCCCGGCGCATAGCTTCTAAGTATTGCTCTGCCTCATCTCTCACATGTTTACTTTTAGCTGAACGTACCTGCATTCTGTATTTTTGAATGTCCTGATCAGCGCCATAAATCGATAGAACATACTTAGGCGGTTTTAAAATACCTCGTACAATGGCTTCCCCCAGCGACAGCTCCGAAGCGATATTGCCATCAAATAATTCCTGTGCCATATCTCTCTGATTATCCAGATATCTGATTTTTGTAGCCGACAGCCCTAAAACCGGCGTCCCATCATACATTTGAATCAGACGTTCAACGCCCTGGCCCCATACAGCGCCGCCGCATCGATGAAATTCGTCCAAAATAATATAGTCCGGGGATATCGAAGAAAGTTCCGCAGTAGTCATAAGCATCAATTTTGCATAAGTATAGAAAATAATATTATCCGGAAGGCTTGCGCCTGCCGTCCTCCAGTTTTCCATTTGAGTCCGGAAAATATAAGCCGATGGTGATAGCCAGCAAATTCTCTTTTCCGGATGTTCCTCACACAGCTTGAAGGCAATAAAAGATTTTCCTGTACCGGTAGGATGAACCACCGCCGCCCGACCCGTACGCTCCAGCATAGAAACCGCCGATGTATAGGCAATCTGATTATGTTTAAACAGTTGGATACTCATGACGGCCTCCTTTCTCCCAGGGTGTAATGAAGTAAGATACTTCATTACACATTGATGATTTTTCGGGGATTTACAGGGCTTTAACGAAATTTATACTACGGTTTTGACGGCTTAAAAATTTATAACTTCTTGAAAATACTGTATGATTTCAATAAAATCAGTATTTTTCATTTTTTTTAAAATTAATGATATACAAAAGGATCCTGCAGAATACTTTTTAACGTTCTGCAGGATATTTATATAGAAGAAATAGGATATTTATTCAGAAATAGATTTGACTACAATTCTGACTGCTTATATGTAATAAAAAAGTGGGTTTTATTGACAAGATTTGACAGAAGTGATATTATGATGAAGAAATTGGACAGGAACAGTGAAAATTTTCAGTTTTTACGGCAGTAAGATAAATCGCTAAATTAAACCAGATGCCAACAACTGTTGTAAAAAACCATATTTGCCTATTGATACAGATATTATAAACAAAATAAACCTGTGTTTTATAAATTTGCCCCAAAAAAGGATGTAATGAAGTATCTTACTTCATTACATCCTTATCTTTTTCCGGCTTTAATCAATTTATACGTCCCTACACTTTTTTCACACTGCCACAAGTATCATTCATATGAATGTTTATATAAATGCTTCTGTTTCTGTACAGTTTAGACTTCTTCTTTCTTTAATATTTTTAATTCATAACCTACAATTATCACTGCAAGAATAAATGCAAGTGTGTCTGCTGCTGGTCCTGCCCACAAAACACCTGTAATTCCCATCAGGCTGCTTAATATGAACTCTGCTGGAAGCAGAAACAGAATCTGTCTGGACAGAGAAATGACTGCTGATTTCACTGCTTTTCCAATGGACTGCATAAACAAGGCCGCAACTGTCTGAAATCCATTCAGAATTGTGGCAAGTAAAAAGATACGAAAACATAATTTTGCAAACTCATTGTATAATCCGCTTTCTTTTCCGAAAATTGAAATAATTTGAACCGGTGCAAACTGATATGCCAAAAAAGCAAATACTGCCAAAATTTCCACACATATTACAACACAGCGAAATGTCTGTTTTACCCTTTTCACATTTCCTGCACCATAATTAAATCCAATAATCGGCTGTGCACCGGAGGCAATTCCCACAGTTGCAGCAATGACTAACTGGTTTACTTTTATAACAATTCCAACCACTGCTATCGGAATTTCGGAACCATATTCTGAAAGTGCACCATACTTGGTAAGCAGATTATTAATCACGGCCATAACAATCACAATTGACATTTGTGTAATAAAACTGGAAACGCCCAGTCCCATAACCTTTTTACAAGATTGCATATCAATCTTGTAATCCTCTTTTGTAAGTTTGATTGTTTTAAAGTGACCAATATAATAAATTCCCATTAAAAATGTAAAAATCTGTCCGATAATCGTTGCAAGTGCAGCACCTTTAACCCCCCAATGAAAAACAAAAATAAAGACAGGATCTAAAATTGTATTCGTCACTACACCCACAAGCAACGAAACCATGGAATATTTGGGATTTCCATCCGCCCGCTCAATAGCAGTAAAAACAGTTCCGACCAAAACAAATGGCAGGCCGATAATGATAATTCTTCCGTAATCCATAGAATATTGATACAATGCTTCTGTGCATCCAAACAGATAAACCAAATCTTCTAAAAAGATGGACATGATTCCTGCAATCAATATCCCCACTATAATGGAAAATGTAATGGTGCTTCCGATTCCCTTTGCACCTTCCTGCTTTTTCTCTTCACCTAAACGTATGCTTAAAAAAGATGCGCCTCCATCTCCCAGCATCAACGCAATGGCCAGTACAATCACTGTCAACGGATATATAATATTGGTTGCACCATTTCCAAGATATCCTACGCCCTGTCCAATAAAAATCTGGTCTACCATGTTGTACAGAGAATTTACTAATAACGAAATCACACAAGGAACCGCATATTTCCCAAGTAACTTCCATATAGATTCCTCTGCAAGTGGATTTTTTAACGTCTCACTCTTTTGCATTTTATTTCTCCTTTAGTCGTTTGCGACTTATTTGGTTTTAAAAAATTTTTCTATTCTTTAAAATAAATCTTTCCAGTGACTTACTTTGTTTTCCCAGACATAACTGTAAGAATCTAACAAATCTGAAACCTCCAGTGGTTTTCTTCCCGTCAGCAGTTCGACGTCATGTGTGACAACCCCCATCTGTCCTTCAGAGATTCCGGCTTCATTTGTAATCATATCGTTACTGCAGAATGGAACCGGTGCCTGAGAAAAATCACCATCTGTCGTTCTTGGAATATGTAAGGCTTCCAGGTAATCTCTGAATTCTTCTTCTGTCATTGGTCTATATTCAAATGGAATCCCTGACTTTTCTGCAATCATATTGCAGATTTCCCTCTGGCTCAACGGAATTGTACTGGTGAGGTCATAAGCCTTACCCGGTTCTCCTTTTCCGAGTAAAAGAGCTGCACCACACCGCGCACTGTCGTCTTTTGCAATACTGGTAACCTTACCCTCCCCTGCAGTAGTTCCCCATACGTTATGACTCAACATGGCCAACATAACTGAGGTAGTCAAATAATTTTCCATATATAGATTGTTTCTCATAATGTTATGTGCAATACCTCTTTCTGCCAGCATCTTTTCTGTGGCCCTGTGGTCTGGAAGTACATACTGGTGATACCCTTCACGGTCAGCACCCAAAAAAGATGTATAGGTAATATGTTCTACCCCCGCCTTCTTGCACGACTCGATTACTTTCCTGTGCTGCTCTACTCTCTTTGGACCGTTAATAATACTAGAAATAAAAAACAGACGGTCTACACCTGAAAATGCTCTGTTCATCTGCTCTTCATCATCATAATTGGCCTCTCTTACCTCAACGCCTCTTTCTTCCCATTCTTTCTTTTTTTCAGGAGAAACCCTGCTTAGATCCGGACACGTTAATACCAAATCCTGCCCTTTTATCTCTTTCATCACAATTGCTGCAACTCTTCCTGCAAGTTTTCCATCTGCACCTGTTACTAAATACTTCATGCTTATCCTCCTTTAGTCGTATGCGACCTATTTACTTAAAATTTTATGTTATATTTTTTATCAGCTTGCTTATAACAGAAGAAAGTTTTTCTATTTCTTCTTCACTCAGACCTGCAAAAATTTGTTCCGCGATTTTCCCAATTTTCTCTTTAATAGCAGTTGCCATAGAAGAACTTTTATTGGTAAGAACAATTTTTTTATAACGTCTGTCACTCTCTAATGGTTCTGTTCTAATCAGCTTTTTTTCTTCAAGACGGTTCAAAATGCTGCTTACGGTAGGATGTGTCAGTCCCAGGCCATGCTCGATATCCTTTTGACATATTTCACTTGCCTGATTTCTATTTAAGTAGCCAATTACGGTAGCCTGTGTATAGGTAATATCCAGTTCCGCCATTTCCTGATTTAATATCCTCTCAATAGCTGTATTAAGAATTTTGAAATCCATAATATCCATTTCTAACCCTCCAGTTCAGTCGCTTACAACTTATTTTAACAGAATTCCTTCTCTTATTCAAGATATTTTTATACGAATTGTTCCCTCTAGGCTTATTTTAAATATATTCATTCATGATAAAATTGATATTCTTTTTGATTTCAAAGATAATGTTCCTGTGTGTAACGGTTTTCTATATTATAAAATCACGCAAGTTCCCGTTTACTCTGGCGCTTTCTTTCGATCACCCCCTCTCCTTAAAGCAACAAAGATAAATATAGTGTACATCCTGTTTCTGCAGCCTTTCTTTACACTAACGTTTATAAGTCCTTCGGCGGCTGATTTAACGCCCAGTCCAAAAAGATTTTCCGTTCTCCGATCGTCAGATAATGAGCCTCTCCCACACCTGTGTCATGACTGCCTGAAGGAAGGACTCTTAGCAATACCGGAAGCTCACTGCCGCAGGCCTGAAGACGGGCTGCCATTTTTTTGCCATGATATGGCGGCACATTGTTGTCACACTCCCCGGTCTGGATATATACAGCCGGATATTTTACACCGTCTTTGACATTGTGATAAGGTGAGTAACTGCGAATATATCTGTACATATGTTCATCGCCAATATCTCCATATTCTGTGGTATACATAGGGCCACGATCATCATTTTTAAAATGGAGCATATCCGTATGAGGCACCGAAGCAATCACGGCCTGATAAAGATCCGGACGCATAGTTAAAAGGGCTGTAACCAAAAGGCCGCCGTTGCTTCCGCCGATAATCGCCGTTTTTCCCGGACTGGTATAGCCTTCCCGATGAAGCATTTCCGTGATAGCAATAAAATCATAAAAACAATTTTTCTTTTTGTCCTTGTAGCCCTGTTCATGCCACCAGGAACCATATTCCCCGCCGCCTCGTAATGTACAAAGTACATAAAGATTGCCTTCGTTGACCCATTGGCCCACACTGCCAATATACGGACATGTATAGGACGGAACTTCCATGGCATTGTAACCCCCATAACCATACATCAGAGTCTTGACCTGTCCGTTAAAAACTGTATCCTTCCTGTAAACAAGAAACGCCGGTACACGGGTTCCGTCTGCACTCACTGCAAATTTCTGCTCCACTACTAAGTCCGGATAAGCATCATCGCTGGTACAATAAAGAAGATCCATATGATAGTCATTAAGATCAAATCGATATACCGATTTGGGAATACCAAAAGATTCGTAAGAAATAAACATACATCCCCTGTCATTCCATACATTTCCCAGCCGCTCGATGGATGACACACAATAGCTGCCATAAGCACATGGAGCCTCCACAGTCTTTAAAAGCCGGCCTTCCCGGTCATAAACCTCCAGAATCTCGTTGACATCCTTCATCCTGACAACCACCAGGCGGCCGCAGGCACTGGTCACACCCATAAGGATGCTTTCGGTTTCCGGCAGGATTTCATGCCCCTCTTTGACACTGACCGCCTGCAGATCGATTCCGATTACCCGGCCTCTCGGTGCATTTTCATCGGTAAGAATATAATGGCACCCATCGATGGTTCCCACATAATGGTAACTGTTTAAGCGGCCTTCGGTCAGCGATACCCACTGGACATCATCTGAATCTGTGTGATCCAAATTTATTTTAATCAGCTCCACATCATGGTAATTCAGCCAGACCTCTCCAAACAAGGTTTGCCCGTCATCGGAAAGCGCCACCTGAATCAGCACGGAGTTATCTGGATATGTATAAAGCAGCTGAGATTTTTGTGTATATATATGATAGGCAATAATATTGTTGTAATTCACCCGGTTGACCTTGTCGATGTTGACGCTGCCGTAATAAATCACCGAGCCGTCTTTATTCCATGTATAGCTGAAACTTTCATTAAGCCGGGCCATAGATGTTTTGGTCTTCCAATTATAAACAAGAATACTCAGCCGGTCCTGTCCCGGATAAAGAATATAGATGGCCGCAATCGCCGGATCTGCAGGGTTTAAAGATACCCCGGCCAAATGCGCTGCAGGGTCAATTTCATCCACATCCAGAATAGTTTCCAGTTCCTCAAATTCCGGACTGATTCGTACAATGCTTTCATGCCCTTCACCATCTGTCTTTTTGCAGGCCAGTATCCCTGAAGAAACCGAAATGTCCGAATATCCCCCGTATTCCGGCTTTTTCTTTTCATTTCTAAGTGCAGCCATGGCCATGGGCAGCCGGTTTCCAAATTGGGCAAAAAAGTCGTCTGTACATGCATTTTCTTTGCTGACCCAATCAAGTACCTTCACATCCTTAGCCTTCTCCAGCCAGGCATATTCATCTGTAACCGACTCATGATGATACACATCCACATGACTGCATTTTTCTGTATACGGATAATTCCAGTTTTGCATAACACTCATTCTCCTTTTGACTTATTGACTTCAGATTTTGTTTTTGACTTTCTTTAAAAACTATTCTATACTGAAATCAAACGATTGTACAGCATAAAGCCCAAATATACAGCAAATTTCAGCTGTAGGGCCAAGTTGTTAAATGATTTCAAAAAACTTTGGGAGGAATAAAAAATGCAGAAGCCATCTTTATCCAGTGAAGAACAACAGCAGATTTATGGGAAATACTACAGTCTTGATTTATATCCCGCCGCTTTTGGTCTGAAGTCTCTGATTACAGGCCGCCAGCTGTCACCTGAAAATACGATTTCCATCACAGAAAGAGAAAAAATTCTCAAATGTGATATTAGTGACAAAATGATCGGCTATGCCACCATGCCTGACGGTACCGGCTATATTTCTACTTATACCGTTATGCCCCATGTAACACCTGAAATGATTGACTGGTGGTTTGTATGGCACGGCCAGGAAAGTGGTCGCTATGTAATCTGGGACAAGGAAGATCATTATTCGGTCAAATCCACACAGCTTGAACGGCTCACGGATGCGTCTATTCCTATGAACGAAAGAATCTGGGGTGTTACTCACACTGTTTTAGAGGACACTGGCTGCGGTCCGGAAGAAATTGTCATCAATTTCAGAAACCCCGCCGAACTATTTAAACCGGAAGATATTCAGGCATCCCCTGTAAAGACCATCATCTGGGGCAATGGCTCCACAGCCGTGATGTGCCACACTGTATTTCCCAATCCTGAAGGAACAGGTATTATTCTTGCTTCCCACTTCTGGTTGGGATACAATGTCAAAGAAGACGGCTCCGTTGTTAAACTGATTCCTGATGGCATTCAGATTCCGGAGATGCCCCTTAAAGGGCTTTCCCTTCACAGCATTAAAGAATATGCCAATTTAGGGCATTTTCTCCCATACCTATATTCAGAAATTGTGGAAGGAAAAAAAGTTCGTCTTTTACCTGTTTATGAATAAAAAAATATCGCCCCGTCCGTCATTCATCGGCCTGGGGCGATATTTTTATGCAACACTTGTCTTTTCTACATAGTAATACAAAGCTTCACGACCTGCGTCTTCTTTAAGGGATTGTCCACATTCATTTCCGTACCAGAACCAGCGGACATTCTCTCTGGAAAACCAGGGTGCACCGGAAATAACAGAGACAATATGGCGAAAATCGGCCTCATTGTCTGTCCGGCTGCTGCCGAAAAAAACCATAGTTCCGTCCGGGCGTTCCTCCTTACACATGCCGCAGGATGAAAACAGACGGTTAATTGTGTAATAAATCATGTTAATATCATACCGGTGTTCTTCAACGATCCTGTAATTGTCCATTTTGATTTCCAATCTAAGCATATTTATAAGTCTCCTTTATATGTATTGTGACATTATCTCTTACATTGAAATCATATCATTTTTAAGTTTTGGACGCCATTAACAAATATCGCACAAATCTACGGATTGTTTCATATATAGACAATTTATACTTTTTATCTCTGACTTCTTCCGATTTCAAGCCCTTTTTCAAAGGCAGTCTTATTCAGAGGGAGCAGCTTTGGTTTTTTGCCCAGCTTATGTTCAATGGTATGCCATACGATTTCAGGAGCAATAACTTCTGTATATCCCACATAAACACCAAGCATGATGACATTTAATACTTTTGCATTTCCCAATTCCAGGGCCAGTTCTGTCACCGGCGCCTTAACAACCTTGACATCATCTCTCGGAATATCGTCAGAAACAATAGAGCTGTTAATAAATAAGGTGCCGCCTGTTTTTAACATTCCAATAAATTTGTTTAATGAAGGCCCATTCATAACAATCAGGTCATCCATCTCATCGCCCACCGGCGTTCCCACCATATCATCGGAAATAACAACATAACAGTTTGCCGTACCACCACGCTGTTCAGCACCGTATGACGGGAAGAATGTAACGCTTTTGTCTGTGGAATCACATGTTGCTGACGCAAGGAATTTACCAAGTGTCATGACACCCTGACCACCGAAACCGGCCACAAGTAAATTTGTTTCCATATTTTCTTCCTCCTATCGATCTCTGATGACGCCCAGAGGGAATTCCGGAAGCATCTTTTCTTCAATATAATCCAGGGCATCCAACGGATCAAGTCCCCAGTTTGTAGGACAGCTTGTAACAATCTCAACCATGGAGAAGCCTTTACCGTCGATCTGGTTCTGGAAAGCCTTCTTAATCGCTTTTTTAGTTTTCATAACATTCTGCGGTGTATTGCAGCTTGTACGTTCCAGATAAGCCGGTGCTGTCAGCTGATTTAAGATTTCACACATATGCATCGGATAACCGTGTTCTTCTGCAATACGTCCCTTCGGTGCCGTTGAAGCTTTCATGCCAATCAGCGTTGTTGGTGCCAGCTGTCCGCCGGTCATACCATAAATACCGTTGTTGATAAAAATAACGGTAATGTTTTCACCGCGGTTTGCCGCAGAAATCGATTCAGCCAAACCGATGGACGCAAAGTCACCGTCCCCCTGATATGTAAATACCAGTGAATCTGGATTGGAACGTTTAATACCTGTAGCTACGGCACAGGCACGTCCATGAGGTGCTGTTGTATTATCATAAGTTATATATTCCATATGAAGACCACAGCAGCCGATTCCAAGAACACAGCTTGCCTTATCAAATAAATTCATTTCTTCAAGGACTTCACCGATTAATTTAATAACTGTACTGTGCATACAGCCAGGACAGAATCCGTCAACCATATCGTCGCGGATACCGATTGTTCTCGAATATACTTTTTCCATGTGACGTATCCTCCTATTCAAAAAGTTTTCTTGCTGCTTCTAAAACAGCTTCACGTTTCATCACATTGCCGCCGGAGCAAAGGCAGGTTTCAATCGGACAACGATCCTTCACAGCCAGCTTCACATCATAAATCATCTGTGCAGGAATGGACATTTCCACATCCAGAATCGCTTTAACCTTGCTGTAATCCAGTTTTTCAAACGAATGGTACGGGAACGGATGAACGGTAATCGGACGGATCAGGCCGATCTTCTTGCCTTCACTGCGAAGGATGTCCACAACGGATTTGGCAATACGCGCTGAAATACCATACGCAGCAATAACAACCTCTGCGTCCTCAATCTCATATTCCTCAACCTGAACATCTTCTTTTGCCCAACGCTCAACATCTGTGCCGCATCTTCATTGGCTTTTTGCATATCCTCTGTTTTCCAGTGTCCAGGCTGAATCCAGGAACGCTCCACGTCCAGACTGTGTCCTACACAGGCCCATGATTTTTTGGATTCCTTGATTGCGGCAACTTCTTCATCGGATTTCATTTCCGGAAGCACAACAGGCTCCATCATTGTTCCGATCACGCCATCGCAGAGAACTAAAACAGGGTTTCTGTCTCTGTCTGCATAATCAAAAGCCTTGTATGTCATATCGACAGCTTCCTGTACGGTAGAAGGTGCAAAAACCATCATTTCAAAACCACCGTTTCCAGATGCCTTTGTGGCCTGAAAATAATCCATCTGAGCCGGCTGAATAGAACCAACACCTGGGCCCCCACGAGATACGTTGGCATAAACCATCGGAATACGTGCGGATGCACAGTAAGAAATCCCCTCACTCTTTAAAGCAATTCCCGGGCTTGATGAGGATGTCATGGAGCGGGTACCTGCACTGGCTGCACCATAAACCATATTTACAGATGCCACTTCACTTTCACCCTGAACAAATACACCACCCACTTCAGGCAGTCTCCTTGCAAAATATTCCGGGATTTCATTCTGGGGTGTAATCGGATATCCGGCGAAAAATCTACAGCCGGCTCTGACAGCTGCTTCTGCGATTGCTTCACAGCCCTTCATAAATACTCTTGCCATTTCTTTTTCAACCTCCTTATTTATATACCTCGATTGCAGCATCCGGGCACATACGTGCACACATACAGCATCCGATACATTGATCCGGATTTACCGGCACTACATATTCGTAACCTTTTGAGTTTACTTTGTCACCGACTGCAAGAACGCCCTTTGGACAGAACTTAATGCAGTACTGACAGCTTTTACAGCTTTCTGATCTAATTGTAACCTTTGCCATTTAGATCAAATCCTCCTCTCGTGATGATTATTTATGGTAACGCCGCCATAGGCAGCATCGAAAACAGTCCTTATTCCAGGCTTTCCAGCCACGGATAAGTCAGGTATAATTGAATCGGCAGCAGGGGAAAATCCACCTTCCGGCAGACATCAGCATACAGAGATTCCATGACACAGGCAAAATCCACAGTCACATACGCCCCTACCATTTCCTCCATTTTTTTGCAGCCTTCCAAAAACTCCTCCGGCGTTGTGGTCAGTCCCATATTAGGATTATTGATCATGTGAATCCGATCCAGATGAATGTGAGATGTACCCAAAATAGCCGACAGCGTTCCGTCAATAGCCTCCAGATTTGCCGACCATGGACGATAAGCATTCAAAACATAATAAACGATCGTATTGTCCTTATTAATTTTAGGCGCATAACCGCCAATGGCACGGGCGCCGATATCATTGCCGCCCACATCCATCACCACATAACAGTTATTATCCTTCAGATGAAGATTCACACCGCCCACCAGTACCGGAGCATCGTAAAACTGAACCTCATGATGGAAGGTTATGCCCATGGCTTCAATTTCATCCATCACGTCTCTGGAGCGAAACAGGGGTTTTGTCATATCCATATCAAAGAAATGGACAGGTTTGTCGCCGATCTGTGCAAGATACCTGGCAAAATTAATGGCAATCTCACTTTTACCGCTTCCGGCTTCCCCTATAAATATAAAATTGCATTTATCTCCAATAAACTTTTTGATCTCAGCTTCCATGATTATTTAACCACTTTTTTAAACTGTTTTGCAGTTTCTTCGCCTCTCAGTACACGAAGCCCGCCAAGAGCCAGAGACTGCATTTCATTTTCTCCTGCATAAACGGTTACCGGCGCAATAAATTCAACCCGGTCTTTAACCATTTTTGTAAACATTTCTGAATAAGCAATGCCTCCGGTAAGAATAATGCCTTCAATTCTGCCATTGACAACCGGAGCTTCTCTGGCAATATTTCTGGCAACATTCAGCGCCATCGCTTCATAAATAAAACGGGCGTGTTCATCACCATCGGCAATCATCTTCTCGACATCTCTTGTATCATTTGTTCCCAGGTGAGCCACAAGCCCCCCCTGAGTCTTTACCCGTTTCATTGCGGATTTATGATCATATTTTCCGGTGCTCATCATTTCAATCACCTGGAACAAAGGCAGAACGCCGGAGCGTTCCGGAGCAAACGGACCATCCTCATCATTAATAATATCAGCCACCTTACCATCATGATGAAGACTGACCGAAATACCGCCGCCTAAGTGTACCACAATTAATGTACAGTCTTTATAATCTTTATGATGTTCTTTGGCATAGCGCATGGCTGCGGCACGCATATTCAGGTTATGTCCCATTCCCTTGCGTTCCATATCCGGGAAACCGGTAACTTTAAGCATTGGCAGCATCTCGTCGACGGTTACACCGTCATAAATATAGGCAGGAATATGTTTTTCGGAAGAAATCGCATAAGCGATCAGTGCGCCCAGATTTGAGGCATGTTCGTGTTCCGGTGCATAACGAAGCTGCCATACCATGTCTTCATTAACCTCATAGGCTCCGGCTTCAATCGGAGGAAGCAGTCCGCCTCTGGCCACTATGGCTGTCAGATCATCTGCGGAAATGCCATGTGCCTGCATTGTCTGGATAACCAGATCTTTTCTGAACTCAAACTGATCCACAAGGGCATCATACTTTGCAATTTCTTCAGCACTGTGAGAAATGCTCTCTACAAAGAGCTGTTCCTCTCCGTCATATACTGCAATTTTTGTAGATGTGGAACCTGGGTTTATAATTAATAATTTTTCCATCTTATGCCTCCATTATTTTGCCGCTGCTGCGGAAACAACGATTGAAAGATATTTTTCTTCAGCAGAAGAACCTCTGGATGTAAGGACAATCGGGCATTTCGCACCTACGATGAAACCAGCCATTCTGGCTTTGCATGTGCAGGCCAG
>QFCH01002253.1_pt1 | contig 23338 bp, 21 predicted proteins | sample 5346071 | NCBI WGS metagenome assembly QFCH01 (sample SAMN09062255, study PRJNA434731) | Human gut metagenome, whole genome shotgun sequencing project. | isolation source: stool timepoint B chromium assembly | host: Homo sapiens | collected 2015
CCATGACCGCCCTGAGGGTAGATTTCCAATTTAAAGTCTGCCCGTTTATTTTTCAGGCTCTCTGCCATGCGCTGTGCGTTGGACACAGGCACAACCGGATCATCGGCACAGGCCCAGATAAAAGTTTTCGGATAATCTCTGGACGTCAGCATTTCTGCTGACAGCGTCTTTTTTTGCTGTTCATCTGCATCTGCCCCCAGATGATGCACCATACTGCCTTCATGATATTCTTCCACAAAACTGATCACCGGATATGCAAGGCAAATTTTATCCGGTCTGGCCGAAATTTGTGCATATCGTTTAGTCTCATCCTCTATATGATCATAAAGTGCGCCTACACAGGCACACAGATGTCCACCGGCTGAAAATCCCATAATTGTTACATTTTCCGGATCAATCCCCAGTTTTTCATGATTGGCACGTACAAACCGAATGGCCCGCACCAGATCTTTTTCTCCCTGAGGATAAAGTTCAGGGTAAACTCTGTAATTTAAGATAAATGCTGAATATCCTTTTTCATTAAGTGCTCTGGCCACAGGAATCCCCTCATTATGACTGGCCACCCGGGTATAACCGCCACCTGGACAGATAATCACACATGGGGCTTTTTTATCCCCCATTTTCAGAGAATCCCTGTTAATTAAAAATGGAATTAAAACTACATTTTGGGCGGATTCAGCCTGACCTGGCGGCAAATCCTTCCATATAGGTATGGACGTCATCTCTCCCTTCTCTCTGCGCTCAATTAAAAAATTGGCACACCGAAGCAGCCCCTGCGCAGGAAATGGACTTCCCCATGGCGTTTTGACAAGTTTAATCATATGCTTTAGCTTCATTTTTCTAAACATTGGCCGAATGGATCCATAATAATCCGGCGAAAAAAGATAATGGAGTTTTTTATTAACCCGTTCATTATTCAGTATTTCATTTAAAGTTGAATTCATCGAAAATAATTCACTCATTTGTTTTTGCTCCTGTATTGATCGGCGGGTATTTTTGGAAATATGACCGCCTGCACTGCCGTATTTTACAATGCACATTATAATATAAAAAGTCTTGGGGCGTCAATCATCGGCCCCAAGACTTTCCGTTAATGGCAAATTTATCTACTTCAAAACATTTTAAATTTTTACAGACGCTGAATCAATTCTTCAACAATTTTAACACTGGCCGTAGAGCCGATACGTCCGGCTCCTGCATTGATCATTTCCAACGCCGTATCCAATGTACGAATCCCTCCGGCGGCCTTTACTTCTATACAATCTCCTACCAAACGTTTCATTAATGCCACATCTTCCACAGTGGCACCGCCGGTTCCAAATCCGGTCGAAGTTTTTACAAAATCCGGACGGACTTCCCTGGCAATCGCACAGAGTGACTCTTTATCACTGAGCGTAAGATAACAGTTTTCAAAAATGACTTTCGAAATAACACCATGACTTTGGCAGTATCCCACGATTTCATCCATTTCTTTTTCAACCATATCAAATTTCTTCTCTTTGAGCATCGTTAAATTCACAACATAGTCAATTTCATCTGCACCGTGATCGATTGCGGTTATTGTTTCAAAACGTTTAACTTCAATGGGTGTCTGTCCCAGAGGAAAGCCAACAGCAGCACCTACATGAATCGGTGTGCCAGCCAAAAGTTTCTTACACAGTGAAACCGGCGCAGGGTTAATGGCAACCATTTTAAAACCATATTTTTTACTTTCCTCACACAAAACCTCAAAATCTTTTTCTACAGCATAGGCCCGCAGCTGCGTATGATCAAAATATGCAGCCAGTTTGGCCGGTGTTAAATCTTTATAATTCATATATTCTCTCCTTGTCTGATTTTATGTCATTATGTTACTACAAAGCAAGTTCATATATTGCTTTTACATCATCTTTCTTCAATACCTTAAAGCTGCCCAACTGTCCATTTCTGCAGGCTTTACTGGCCATAAGTTCAATCTGATCCGCTCCAATACCTAAATCCGTAAGATGAATAGCCATACCAAGACTTTCAAAGAATTTCTCTGTCGCCTGAATTCCTGCCAGGCATGCTTCATCCTCACTCATTGCCGAAACATCAATTTTCCATACTTTTTCTGCGTACTGTACAAAACGTCCAGGATGTTCTTTATAAACATAACGCATCCAGGCAGGAAAAATTACGGCCAAACCTGCGCCATGAGCAATATCATAAAAGGCACTTAATTCATGCTCTATATTATGGCTTGCCCAGTCATCCCTGCGTCCCTTTCCCAAAAGTCCGCTGTGTGCAATATTTCCGGTCCACATCACCTCTGCCCAGGCATCATAGTCCTTCTGATTTTTTAATACCCTTGGAAGATTATAAATAACAGACTGCATAGCCGCTTCACACAGCCGGTCTGAAACATCTGTTTCTGTATTAGGAACAAAGTACCGTTCCATAACGTGTGATAAAATATCTACACCGCCCGCTTTAATCTGATTTTGCGGCAGCGTATAACATAGCTGGGGATTTAATATGGCAAATTCCGGAAACATAAGATCACAGCAGCAGGAAAGCTTTTCATGGGTTTCTTCTTTTGTAATAACAGAACCGTCACTGCTTTCACTTCCCGCCGCTGGAATTGTCAGCACAACGCCAACCGGAAGTTTTTCCTCAGGCTGTTTTGAAGTGCTGTAAAAGTCCCAGACATCTCCATCGTAACATACACCAATGGCAATGGCTTTTGCAGAATCGATCACACTGCCTCCGCCTACCGCCAGAATCATCTCACACTGGTGTTCACGGCATAGTCTTATGCCTTCGTATACAAGTGAAAGTCTTGGGTTCGGCAAAACACCGCCAAGCTCCACATACGAAACACCTGCTGCATTAAGAGAATTGACCACTGCATCATAAGTGCCTGCGGTCTTAATACTGCCACCGCCATAAAGAAGCAGTACCTTTTTGGCGTATCCGGCAGTCATCTTACCCACTGTATAGTGGGTATCTTTGCCAAAAATAATCCTGGTGGGATTATACCATGAAAAATTTTCCATAAATATTCCTTCCTTTCAAAATCCGGCGATCGCTGCGGCCTGCTCCATAAGGAGGTAAAAAGCCTGGCCTTCCGGTGAAAAACCTGGATGATCAAAAGTGGGGGCACCGCACACGCCTTCAACAAAACCAAACAAATTTAATTTTTTATTGGCAGCCTGCCGCATCTGCGCTGCCGCCCTGATCCAGCAATCACCGCTCAGCCAGCCATCTGCCAGCCCACGGTAAATCGTATAGGCTGCCATCTGTGACAAATTGGTTTCAACAAAGCTTTCCGAATCATCCACCACATCATGAAATAATCCGTCATCTCTCATCCACGGCATAAGATTTTCGAGAAGCATTACAGCAAATTTTTGAATTTTTTCTCTCTGCATTTTATCCCCATTTGCCGCCAGCAGTCCAATCATTCGGGCAGATGCCGCCAGTGCCCATCCGTTTCCGGTTCCCCAATGAGCTCTTCTCTGCCACTTTTTCGCTTTGTCATCCCACATATGTCCCATGAGTCCGGCCTCACAGTCATATAACGCATTCACATAACCCCAGAAATTTATTAATGCCTGATCCACATGACCTGCGGCAGCAAGAAAAGGCGGCAGCATATAAAGAGAATCGACCCAGAAAGACGGACTGTCCGCCAAATGATACACCACGCCGTCTTTATTCCTGGGTGCTTTATCAAGGGCCCACAAAAGGAGCTTATCATAGCCTTTTTTCAAAACAGGACTCCGGCTGTAATTACAGGCAGCCAGCAGCGGCTCCCCGACTGCACAGGGGTCTGTGGATCCATGATCATTATCCATCACAGCCGTTCTTCCATCTTCAAGCGCTCTGTATACAGCCTCCCAGGCCATAGCCGTCACGGTTTCCATGTCCCCCATTTCATAAAAAGCCTGCATTGCACCCCCCTGTTCCCAGGAGTGACGCTGCATGGACAGCAAGGCTCTTTTCGCTTGTTCAACTCCGGTCATACTGGCGCTCCTTCACTGAATTTTTTTCTGTAATCTGACAACTGCTCATATACGGGTACAAGTGCCTCATAGGCATGGTTAAAAATCTCATAAAGCTCTTGATACCTTTGCTTATATTCCTGACGGGGCAGAATTATTTTTTCAACGGGATTTATTTTTTCCGCCACTGAAAAATTCTTATAAATTCCCACACCGACACCGGCACATACCGCAGCCCCCATGCTGGTTGCTTCCTCCAAAAATTGGGGAACAACAACTTTTTTCTGCCATATATCCGAAAGAATCTGCAGCCACAATGCCCCCTGGGCACCGCCGCCAATCAGTGTCAATTCTTCAATTGGATGCTGGCTTTCCAGAGCTTCCAGAATCACTTTAAGATTAAACCCTACACCTTCCATAACTGCCCGGGTTAATTCCCCTTTTCCGGTTGTAATATTCATGCCAACCATGGCACCTCGGGCATTGGCATTCCATCTGGGCGAGCGTTCTCCCAAAAGATAAGGCAAATAGACAAGGCCTCCGGCCCCCGGCACAGTAGCCGCTGCTGCCTGGTTTAACACCTCATAAGCACTGGTTCCCAATACCTTTCCTTGTTCGCTTTCCCATGTGCCAAGGGTATCTTTATACCAGTGATAGGAATAACCGGCAGCCTGCATTGTCCCACAGGGTGTATAAAGTTCCGGATCCAAATGAACTCAGTTAAAAGTGCGCATGGTCGGGTCATATACAGGAACACGGCTGGCCATTGAAATCCACGAAGAAGACCCCAGCACATTATACGCCTTTCCCTCAGAAACAACACCTGCACCCACACAGGCGCAGCTGCCGTCACCGCCGCCTAAAATTACCGGTGTACCCTCAAGTAAACCTGTCGCCTTTGCGGCTTCTTTTGTAACGGTTCCGGCCTGATGCGCGGAAGGATACAGATCCGGAAGAATATGTCTGGGAATTTCAAAGGCATCCAGCAGCGTCTGTGACCATTCCTTTCGGCTGATATCTAAAAGATTAGTTCCCGAGGCATCCGAAAAATCAGTCATCAGCTGTCCGGTCAGACAATAAACCATATAATCTTTGGCATGAACCATTTTATAACATTTTTTATAGATTTCCGGTTCGTGATTTTTAACCCATAATAATTTTGCAGCAGAATAAGAAGCGCTTAGCCGGTGGCCTGTAATCTTATATCCAAAAGCCATGCCGACCTGCTCAATCATCCAGGCCTCCTCCGCCGATGATCGGTTATCGGCCCAGATCAGCATATTTCTTAAGGGGATCCCCTCTTTATCCAAAAGAAGGCAGCCCATCATCTGTCCACTGAAAGAGACTGCAGCAATGGAGGCCGGATGAATTCCAGATTGCCTGAGAAGCTGGCGCGTTGAACGACATACTGCATCCCACCAGTCCTGGGGATTTTGTTCAACCCACCCGGAATTCGGATAATACGTTGGATATTCACATAATACACTGGCTGCAAGCGAACCGTCCGCTTTATATAAAACGGCTTTATTACCACTGGTACCAAGATCATGGGCCAGTAAATAGGTTTCCATAGATTTCCTCCTATACCTCAGGTATTTCCATCCAGACCAGCGTTGCCGGCATCTCGTGCTTGAGATTAACCTTATCCGGCCCGGTCACAAGATCAAAGCAGGAAGCAATAATTTTATTATCCCATACAATAGGCTCCCCTGGCTGATCCAGCCCTCCGTCGACCCCTGTACAGTCCGGACTCTGTGCAATACGTGTAACCGTACCGTCTTTGTCTATTTTCGCAATGGCATTTGCCGAAAAATCCGCAACATATAAACAGCCTTTCTCATCAAAGAACATTCCGTCCGTGCTTTGAAGCTGGTCACGATTCTGGGCAAAAACCTTATTTTCTACAACATTTCCATCTTTATCAAAGATCAGTCTGTAAACAGCACCGTCTCCAAAATTCCCCACATACAGATTGCCCTGGGCATCAAAAACAATGCCATCTGCACCATACTGACAATCAGGATTTTGCGTAACAAAAGTTGCCAGAATATGATCATCATCCAATGTATTATCAATCACAACATTTTTCTCATCTAAACCAAAACGATACACACAGCTGACAAGTTTACCGTCTTCACGTTTAACCGGATGAAGGTAGCTCTGGGTTACATACATATAATTGCCTCTGATACGGATACCGTTGGGGTGTTCCATATGTGTCGCCACTTCGATACAGTCGGAAATATTTCCGTCATCATCAACAACAATTTTTAAAATTCTTCCTTTATATAATACATCCGGTTTTTCACTCCACCCCTGGTTATCACATAAATAAACATTCCAATCACTGTCAAAGGCAATTCCCATATTTCTTGCCACACCGGTTTCCGGATGTACCGGCACATCAAACCATTTTTTTACATGACCATTTTTATCAATCTTTACAACGCACCCGGACAAATCATCCTGCGCATAGTTTGGACAGGATAAAACAAGATTTCCATACTGATCTACTGCCATTCCGTCCGGTGTACACACATAATCCGGAAGGACACAAAATAACTTGCTCTCTATCATAAAATCCCCTGCTTTCTAGTACTTAATAACGATTTTTTTAGTGGACTGCTTACGGGCTTCAACCAGCTTAAAAGCATCCAGAATGTGTTCAAAATCAAAAACATCCGAAATAAAGTCCATGGGATTTAAGACCCCCTGATTGATCCATGCCATAATCTGACTGTGCGCTTCCCCTTCTTCCTTTTTGCTGGGCCACTGAACAAATTGCAGCGTCCAGTTATAAGGCGCCTCAGACCAGTCAAGATCCATCCCCAGTTTTGGAGAGATCCCATAACAACAGATTTTTCCATTATATTTAATCATAGACATGGCCTCATTAATCAAGGCATTAATCCCCACGGCATCCACAACATAATCAATACCATCCGGGAATATCGAGCGAACCTCAGAAACAATATCACATTTAGATGTATTAAAGGCATAATCTGCACCAAATTCAAGTGCGGCTTCTACTTTTTCATCGACAATATCTGTGGTAATCACAGTCCCCATTCCAAGTAATTTTGCAAATTTGGTAAAACAAAGCCCTACCGGACCGGCGCCATAGATCAGGACATTTTCATTCGGTCTCCAGCCAAAACGGCGGATCGCACTTAAAACCTCCCGAAACGTGATAATCATCGATGCACCCACGGCATCCACATGATCCGTTGGACGTATCACCGTCTGAGCCAGATAACCTTCATTAAAAAATGGAGTGCCTTCGCCACGACCGTACTTTGCGCAGGCCAATGCATCACCTACAACGGCATACTCCGAATAAGCACCCCACCCTGGTGTCAGTTCTCCAACTTTTTCTTCAAGAAATGGCAAAAGCACCATATCTCCTATTTTCAGGTTCTCTGCTTTATCTCCGACTTCTACCACGACACCCACACCTTCATGGCCCAATATTGCCGGATAGGAATTGAAATTTTTAAAATTCCCATGGATCAGTTTCATATCTGTTCCGTTACATACGCCACAGCTTAGCATTTTTACAAGTGTCTGATATTCATTATATGAAGGTTTTGGAACTTCCTGTATGGAAAGCGCTCCTTTTTGGTCCACAACCAGTGTTCTCATAACTCCGCCCCTTTACTTAATTTTATGATTGAAAACCACTGCGATTCCTGCAGTAAATACAGAAATCGCAGTGTACCCATTATACCACGCCCGCAGAAAAGGAAGCGCCCACAGGGCATTTCCTTTTCAAGCCGTGGATTGCTGGTATAATATGTGACGGCAAGCTGATAAAATCAGCTTGGATTGCACTTTGTGCAATCATTATACCATGATTGCGCTGCAATCACGACACCTGAGAGGATAAATTTTTTAACTTATTTTAAAGAAGCAACATACGCATCTAACTGTGCCTGAAGTTCAGCCCTTACCTCTTCAATACCGGCTGCCTCCATCATTTTCTTGTATTCTTCCAGACCGCTTTCTGCTTCTGTATAGCCCAGTTCCAACGGCCACCAGTACTGCTGATGTGCATTTAAACATGCAGAATACTGAGTTTCAACAGCGGAAGTATCCGGAACAAAGGAACGGTACTTCTGAGCGCCTTCGCCTTCCTTAATCTGGCTGTCCCAAGTTTCTTTAAGTGCCTCATAAGAATCCGGTGTACCTACAGAATCCAGTACAAAATCACTGTTTCTTACAGCCCACATCGAGGATGTGCCAAAATTATCCGGATCAAGCATTTTCACCTGGTTTTTATCATTAACTTCATAGGAAACGCCTTCAATACCATAGTAGAACAGATTAAATACTTCCTGATCTGTTGTCAGAAGATCCCAAACAGCCAGTGCTCTCTCCGGATTTTTAGATGTATTGGAAATAACCATGGCATCCTGCGTAAAGGATAAGTTGGAAATATCTTTGGCAAAGTTTGCATACGTCACATTCCATTCCGGATGTTCAATTGCACTGCCGACATAGCTGTCGTTATTATGGACAAGCATCGATGCAACCCCGTTTTTGAACTTGGAAGAATCGGTATCCGAAAGGGCTGATTTAGGGAAGAATCCCTTTTCATTCCACCGAGTCATCATTTCAAGGAATTCAGGTGTCTTTTCATATTCATAATAGGTCATAATCTTTGGATTTTCCTCAGATGGATCAATCCAGAAGAAATCATTCTGTGATCCTTTAATCGGATACATTCCATTAAAATACATAAATGCATCGTCAACCTCGGAACCCATGGAATAAATGGATAATGGCTGCATTTCCGGATAATTTTCCTTGATAATATCCATGTATTCTTCCATATCTTCGAAGTTTTCAATCTCTTTGTCAAATCCATAAGGCTCTACCAGGTCTTTTCTGTAAATCGGACCGTAAGCAGAATATGTTCTGTTTAAAGAAGGTACACAGTACGTCACACCGTCAAGCTGAGCCTGTTTTTTGGCGGTTTCTGTAGCAAGGGCATAGTTATTTGGTGCATATGTAGGCCATAACTCATCCAGTTCCATAAAGGCACCTTTCTTTGCAAGAGACGGATAATTCAGCCAGCTGGCTGCATAAGCTATATCAAATTCTTCGCCGGAGGAAAACAGCAGCGGATATTTATTTGGATAATCAGCAAAACTGATATAGTTCACTTTCAGTGTACAGTTAAGTTTTTCCAGCAAAATTTCATTAAGCTTATCCCAGATCTGCTGCTGCCCTGCAGGTTCTGTACCAAGACAGTACATCACAACCTCTACCTGTTCGGAAGTATCCAGTGCCGGCAGGCTTCCTGTATCCGTTCCTGTGGAGCTTTCACCGGAAGCTGACGCTGCATTTGTTTCCCCACTGGCATCCGATGACGGTGTCCCCGTATTGCCGCCATTAGATGATCCGCTGCCCCCACAGCCTGCAAACACAGTCACTGCCATGGAAGTGGCCAATAACAATGATAATAGTTTTTTGCTTTTCATAATCAATTCCTCACTTTCAAATAATTGTTTTATATAGTTTCCCCGGGATCAGCCCTTCACTGATCCCACGGTAATACCCTGTACAAAATATTTCTGCACAAACGGATATAAAAGAACAATCGGTCCTGTGGCCACAACAGCCATTGCCAGTTTCATTGTATTTGTAGGCAGACTCTCCACCTGTATACCGGCCTGTGCCGCAATGCGGGCCAACGCCTGAGCCTGATTAAGTAAATCATAAAGCATGTACTGAAGCGGATATTTCTCGGCTGAATTGATATACAGCATGGCATTATACCAGTCATTCCAATAATGCAGCGCCATAAACAGCCCGATCGTTGCAAGCCCGGATTTCAGCAAAGGCATAATGATTTTAAGGAAAATACGAAACTCTCCGGCTCCGTCAATCTTTGCAGATTCAATCAGTGCCGTTGGAATGTTCGATACAAAACTGCGCATAATAAGCAAGTTAAATACACTGAGCATTCCAGGGAAAATCAGCGCCAGCAGGCTATCTTTTAAATGAAGATACTGGATGAAAAAAATGTATGTACTGACCATTCCGCCGTTAAACAGGGTTGTAAAATAGAAGAAAAAGGAAAAGAAATTCCTGTATTTAAAATCCTTGCGGCTGATCACATAAGCAGCCATGGTCAGACAAAACAGACCAATGACCGTTCCTACAATTGTAATTAAAATTGATACCCCATAAGCACGAATAATTTTTTCAGGGAACTTAAATACTGTGGCATAAGCTTCCAGTGTAAACTGTCTGGGCAAAATACTGTACCCATGCAAAATAACTTCTTTTTCAGTGGAAAAGGACCCTGAAATCATAATAATAAAAGGTAAAAGACAGATCAGAGCAATCAAGCCCACACCGCCGTATGATAAAATATTAAATGCAACCATCGCTTTGCCGCGTTTAACTTTTCCCGATTTCATTTTTCAGCCACCTCCTTAGAACAATGCCATGTCTTTATCAATCTTTTTAACAATCGCATTAACGACCATAATAATGACAAAGCACAAAATAGACTGATAGAATGTGGCCGCTGCTGTCATTCCCAGATTTGCACTGGTTGTAAGCGAACGGAAAACATATGTATCGATCACATCAGTTGCATTAAAGAGCTGACCGTTATTACCAACAATCTGATAGAACATCTCAAAGTCACCCCTGAGAATACGGCCCACATTCAGCAACAGCATGGTAATAATTGTTGGTTTAATTCCGGGAATCGTTATATAACGGATTCTCTGAAATATATTGGCCCCATCAATCTGTGCCGCTTCGTAGCATTCTGTATCAATGCCCGTAATTGCCGCAATGTATATCACGGAGTTATAACCGCTCCATTTCCACGCATTGAACACACATATAATAATCGGCCATACCCATGGCATCGAATAAACATTGACTTTATCAGCGCCAAAGGTTGTTAAAATTGTATTCAACAGTCCTGTCTCGTAATTAAAAATATTATAAACAAATGTACCTACAATAACCCATGAAATAAAATATGGGAAAAAGATCACTGACTGAGTAACTTTTTTAAACGGAATCACTTTCATTTCCGTAATGGCTACTGCAATTAAAATAGCTAAGCCCTGGCTTGTCACCAGATTCAGTAAATTATATAAAATCGTACTTTTGGTTATCAGCCATCCGGTTCCTGATTCAAAAAGGAATCGAAAGTTTTCAAGTCCGTTCCATTCACTTCCGAAAACGCCCAGATTATACCGATAATCTTTAAAGGCAAGTACCAGACCGGACATAGGCAGGTAAGAAAAAATAATGATAATAATTGCAGCTGGCAGGATCATCATAAACAGTGCCCGATTTTTTTTCAGTTCAGCGCCAAAATTTTTTAAACACTTTTTCACTTAGGTGCGCCCCCTTTGAAATTACACACTTCTTGCAGCTTCAATTACCCATTTAATTCGTTTAGGATCAATATCATTGGGCAGACTGCAGTCAGGTCCAAGCATATAGCCTGTCTTCGTGCCCTGCTGAATCAAATTCAAGGCTTCTTCCTTGATCTGTTCTTCGGTTCCCTGATAAATCAGACCGCAGGTGCGATTATCAAAGCCGCCCCAGACCGGACGCCCATTAAAAAATTCACGAATTTCGGAAACACTTTTCTTGTCCACAAAAGCAGCCCAGCTTACAGCTGCAGACGGATAATCTTTCCAGCTTTCCAGATGATTATGAGTGTTGGCCTCATCGGCATCCCAGCCGCAGCAGTGCAGCACATTCATGTCACTGATACTGTTGGTAAAATCCAATACCTTACGGTCACTGGGTTCTACCCATGCCTTATATTCTTCCAGCGTAAAACGAGTGACTTCTGCATTCTGAACACTGTAGAAAATACCATCCACACCAGCTTCCAAAATCAATGCCCGGATCAGTTCAATCTCATCATTGGCAATCACATCACAGGCATACTTTACAGCTTCAGGATCGGCTTTCATACATTCCATCATTTTATCCCAGCCTACCTGAAGACGGAAAATCGAAAGCGGACAGAATAATGTATATAAAGTACAGCACTCACCATCAAGGCGTTTTACAATCGCTTTGGCCCGTTCAACCTGCTCCCGGATAAATGGACTGTTTGTTCCAATAGATTGCATATGATATAAATCTTTAACATTTTCCAGATTCTGAAGTGTTTTTTCAGGCCATCCAAAATAACCATCACTGGATATTTTCAGTAAATCTACATCTGTATCTCTATAAAATTTTAAATGGGCCTCAACGACATCCTCGCCCCGTTCCAGCTCCGGCGAAAAATGGCGCCAGAAACATCCAGGCACATGATCAACCGGTTCATTGTGAAAGGCTGCAAATACACGTTCTCTCTTATTCATTGTTATATACTCCTTCTCCTGTTTTTTAATCTATTGGCAGCCCGGTTTCTATAAGTTTAAGCACAGTGTACATATAAACTTTCCAGGCCATCAAAAGCGTATCAATACATTGGGATTCATCTGGCTGATGACATTCGCCATGACCTGCAGGCAGGCCCAATACCGTTAAATCCTTAGGCAGTCCCGGGCCAAAACCTACGGCATTGGGAACTTTTCTTGCGTAAGTACCGCCGCTCATTGTATAAGGCTCCTGACGTTCTCCCATAACTTCTTCAAAACACTCTGTCAAATATAAAATCCACGGATTCTTTGGATCCTCTCTGTTTGGCTTACTGTCTTCAACCAAAGTTACGCAAAGTCCAAAGTCCGATGCCTTTTCCGACAAATCCTTCACAATAGCATCGCTGGTCATTGTAATTGGGTAACGAATGTTAACGGTTACACCCATGCATCCGTCTTCCATATACAGTCTTGTGGGCGCACAAGTCATCGCTCCGCTTGGCTCATCGCTCCGATCGATACCAAGCGCCCGTCCGTAACCATCGCTGCCAGCCACACTTAAGAAAGCGAATGCCTTTGTATCTGTTTCGGGCAGATCCATTTGTTCAAAACAGCTGCCCAGCTTATGAAAAGCATTTTCCAGTCTATCTGGATAAGCCGAATGGCCTCCGATGCCTTCGAATGTCATCTTTTCTCCGTCAACCACCGCAGAAGCATGGGCAGGGATGGCATTATCCGCTTCGCCGCCTTCAAGTAAAGTTATCCGTTTGGATAATGGTGCGGATTTAAGCTTCACTTTAAGGAATCCTTTTTCCCCGTAACACACAGGGAAACCACAGTCCGGTACAAAAGAGCAGGTTGGCGCTTTTTCCATTTTCAAATACTCTGCCACATCTTCCATGCCGCTTTCTTCCTGGCATCCATAAATCAGGCGAATTTCAAATCCAGGGTCAATGTGATGTTCCTTCAAATAACGCAGTATGTATAAAGAACCAATATCCGGCCCCTTATTATCCTGTGTACCTCTTCCCAAAAGATAATTTTTAATCTGTTTCATTTCAAAAGGCTTGTAAATCCAGCCGTCTCCCGGAGGCACAATGTCCAGATGTCCCCATATGCCCAGCTGTTTTTCACCCTTTCCATAACGGATACTGATGCAGTGCCATTGGTGATTCTCCCATTCAAAACCATATCGGTCGGCAAGGCGGCTCATCTGCACAATAGCCTTTGCCAGATTTTCTCCGTAAGGATATCCGCCCTGTCCTTTCTCAACAACTGTTGGAATTGCCACCATAGATGCAATATCTTCAAACATTTCTTCTTTATGGGCCTCAAGCCATAGATCAAAATCTTTTAAAATACGAATATCCATTTTTTCATCCCCCATAAATTACTGTTTCTAATCATTGACCATTACATTTAAAATAACCTGATCCGTTTCTTTCATTCCCTCACGGGCTATTTTCCCGACCTCTTTAACCGTATCATCAGCGTCATCTTTAATCACACCCTCACCTGGGCAAAATGATTTTCCTCTGAATGTCAGGTTTATAGCCATAATCGCAGCCTCCACACTGGATGCGATTTTTGCGGCACAGGAAGCCTTTGCACCGTCACATATAATTCCTGCCACATTAGCCAGTGTATTTGTGACAACGGATTCCACATCTTCAACGCCGCCGCCCATCAGGTAAGTAATGCCCGCACCTGCGCCTGCGCCGGCACTGACGGCACCGCAGTATGCAGACAAACGGCCGATCTGACTTTTCTGATAAATGGAAGTCAAATTGCTGATACACAATGCCCTGTAAAGCTGTTCTTTATCTGCATTTAACTCCTTGGCATAAGCGATCACCGGCAGAGAAACGGTCATTCCCTGATTTCCGCTTCCCGAATTAATGACAACCGGCAATTCACAGCCAGCCATTCTGGCATCAGATCCGGCAGCCGGAAGGGCTCTGGCCAAGATCTTAATATCATCACCGTAAATTTCAACCAAGGTTGCCCCCACATTAGCCCCGTATCTATGAGTTAAACCGTACTCCGCAATTTTGGTATTATACTCAATCTGCCGGTCAAGAATCGGAGCCACATCATCAATCCGGACATTTTGTGCGAAATCAAAAATCCGGTGAAAGTCGAGAAAGTCCGGTGTATCCTCCGAAACATCTCCATCAGACGAAGCTGCACTGAAAAGTACATTTCCATTTTTTTCAATCCGGACAATTTCTGTGTGATGATGTTTTAATTCAACCTCAACCGTATCATCACCCTGCTGCATCCGAACAACAATATGGAGTTTTTCAGTGCTGTCCAACAGTTTTACTTTACATATTTTTTCTTTAAGAAGTTGTTGTGCCACTCTGCGGTCATCCTCAGTTATCCGATGCAAAACTTCCAGCTCGCCGGAAGCATCGCCGCCCACTGCTCCAATCACTGCAGCAGCCTCTATGCCTTTCATGCCACCCGTTGCCGGAACAGTAACCCCTTTCACATTTTTGATAATATTACCGCTGCAGGCCACCACAATTTTTTCCGGAAGTTTTTCCAGAACCGCTCTGGCCTTTGCTGCCGCATAGGCAATCGCAATGGGTTCTGTACATCCAAAGGCCGGAATGAGTTCTTCCCGAAGCAGTGTCAGGCACTTTTGATAATTATAATTGTCCATAACTCCTCCAAAAGCCATACTATTTGATATTTCGACATTTCTTTACAATATTATTATGTTATGACAAAGTATCGTTTGTACAGATATAGATACTACCCTTAAACAAGACTTTTGTCAAGTTCTTTTTAATATTTTATTATCTATCTTATTTTTTTTATAAGTTTTGTCCAATAACTCTCCTATAATTTTCATCATATTTTTGCTTGCCATTTTTTATTATTATATTATAATAAAAATACATATACACAGTTATGTAACTGAAACTCTACAAACAGAACGGAGGTTTTTTATGATTTCAGACCATAAATTAGATAAATCAGTTCCCATACCACTTTATTATCAGTTAAAAACAATCATTCAGGAAGAAATCGACGCAGGAAATTACAGTCCTGATGATATGATTCCAACCGAAGAAGAGCTTATTAACATGTTTGGCATAAGCCGCACCACTGTCCGTCAGGCCATATCCGACCTGGTTCAGGAAGGCAAACTTTATCGGATTAAAAGCAAAGGTACTTTTGTTTCTCACAGTAAAATCAACCAGGATTTTATCGTCCACCTGGAACCGTTTAATGATCAGATTAAGCATCAAAATAAAGCGCCAAAAACCGAAGTCATTGCCATGGAAGTCATTACCGCACCGCCCCAGGTTATCTCTGCCCTTCATCTTGACGCCGGTGAAAAAGTGATTTACCTTCACCGGAAACGATTTGCTGACAGCTGTCCCATTGTTGTCGTCCAGACGTATCTTCCCTACAACCGCTGCAGCTTTGTTCTTAACCACAATTTTACAGTGGAGTCTTTATACAATACCCTGGAAAAACAAGATCCCTCTTATAAAATACGTTATGTCAAACGTATGATCGAGGCTGCAAAAGCCAGCGCAGCTAATGCCAAATTACTGGAAATTAAAAGCGGAGACCCTGTTCTTGTCTTCACCTCCACCGGATACAACCAGGCCGATATTCCTCTGGAATACTCCACCGCATATTACCGGGCTGACTGCAATAAATTTGAAATAACCGTTATGGCTTAATAAAAAACAGTGTATATAAAAGACGAAAACTTTTATATACACTGCATTTTTATTGTCTTATTTATATTTTTACTGTCTTGTTGAAATCTGCCCGTTTCGAATATACAGACCCAAACCTTTTACAAAATAATTAATTTTTTAGGACTGCATGTTAAATCTTCAAAGCCGTCTTCCCGGATGACCACCATGTCTTCAATACGCACACCAAAACGGCCTTTTAAATAAATTCCCGGTTCTACAGTAATGACTGTGCCTGAAACTAACGGATCTGTACATGTTTCATTAAACCTGGGATTTTCGTGAACATCTATACCGACCCCGTGTCCCAGTTCATGAGAAAAACACCCCTTGTATCCACACTCATAAATATAGTTTCTTGCTGCAGCATCTACATCCCGACACACAGCACCTGCACGAATTTTTTCAAAAGCTCTTTGCTGAGCTTCATAAACAATATTATAAATCCGCTCCTGTTCCTCACTGACAGACCCCAACGCCACGGTTCTGGTCATATCTGCAAAATATCCATGAACCACAGCCCCAAAATCCATCGTAAGGAAATCGCCTTTTTCAAGCACTTTATTTGTTGCGAACCCATGAGGCAGCGCACTGTTTTTTCCGGATGCTACAATAAAATTATAATGATGGTCATCTCCACCTAACTTTTCCATGGTATATCCCAATTCTCTGGCCACATCCAACTCTGTTATGCCTGGCCGGATAAAGTCCAGAATATGTTCAAAAGCCATATCTGTAATATGCTGAGCCTCTCTATGATATCCAATCTCTGTCTCATCTTTTTCTGTTCTCAGTTTCTCAATCATACGATCCAAATTGCAGCTGCAATCCACCTGAACCGGCGCAAGTTCAACTGACATACGTCTCCACGCTTCAACGGTCACGGCCCCGGATACAATACTGACCTCCCCGATGTCTCTGGACTGAAGCATTTCTCTAACCTGATCATACAGATGAACTGCCTCCATAACTTTGCAGTTTTTCACTTTCTGCTGGGCCTCTTCCAGGTATCTGAAATCTATGAAAAGCCATGCCTCCTCCTGGGTTACAAGCACCGCACCAGCCGAAGACTTCATGCCTGTCAGATAAAATCTGTTGGAGCCATCAATAAATAAAGCGGCCTTTAATTTCCCTTTCATGCATTTTTGTAATCTTCTTATTTTCTCCATGGTAAATCCCCCTGTTTGTTTTTAATTTTTTAATATTCTATGATCTATTCTATGTAGAAGAATTATTTTTTCAATACACGATGTGGCTAATCTTTTCCAGAACTTTTTAAACAGAACGACGTTTTTTTAATTTTGATCATACATAGACTAAATAAGTATCCCGACAGATCTGCCAAATTTTTTTTGAAAATTTGTATAAACGCCAAATAAAGGGTCATACTATAACTATTCCAGGAAACCTTAGTTTCCGGGAATCATTGGATTCCCCCTCCAATCATTTAAAAGAGAGCAACTAAAGAAAAATTTTATGAGTACTTATCCTCCCCCTTGAACGCGCACAGTGCTGTCATCAAAACATATGGCATTGTGCGCGTTATTTTTATTTTCTCCGTCAATTTTTCAGGATTATTGGTAAATTCTTAACCTTTCATAAAATCACGCTGCATGAAATATTAAGATTTGCTTTATATTTATTTTATCTGAAGGACAAAATTTGTTCACAATTTTCGTATATAATAAAGCCATAGTAATCAATGATTACTTGCACAAAACAGTTTGATTTTTTCATAACATTGCCTGGCAGACCGCACTGCCAGGTCTCCCTCGTCTCTTATTCTTTGAATTACGGCAAAGCCCCTGTACCCGACCAGTACAGGGGCTTTGCCCTTTACAAAATAAAAAAAGTCTATTATTATAAACACATACGCACTTACAATGTCCTCGGCGTATAAAAGTTCCATTCACGATATGCCTGAAGGAAACATTTCAGGAAAGGAGTCTGACCTTGAAAATTAAACGTATTCTGGCACTCATCGGAGTCATTTTACTTGTTCTGATGTATCTGTCCACCCTCATTTTCTCACTGATGAAGGGTGAACTTGCTTTTGGATTGCTGAAAGCATCTGTTTTCTGCACAATTATTATTCCCGTAATGCTGTATGCTTATATACTGGTGTACAGATATTTAAAAAACAGGAAATGAAAACGCGAAAGTTAAAACGTACGAAAAAATCAAAACGTGTTAAGTTTGGGCACTCAAATATATGCGCTTAAACTTAACACGTTTTATGATTCTTCCATACTTTTATCACAGTAAATCTTCTCTTTCTGAAACGTTACTCACAAAAGCGGGGGCTGATTTCCTTCTTTTTCTTCGCTTTCACGAATCACTCTAAGCAAAGCACCCAGAGCCTCCTTCTCGTCCCGGCCCTCACACTGAATCTCCAATTCGTAACCATTACGAATGCCTAAGCTTAAAATGCTCAGAAGACTTTTACCGTTCACCTTTTTTTCGTTATGAACAAGCATCACACTGCTTTTATAACGCATCGCTTCCTCCGCAATGCTCCCTGCAGGGCGTAAATGAATTCCTGCTGCGTTATGTATTGTTATTTTTTCACTTACCATATGCTTCCCCCTGACATCGTAATTATTAATGCAATTATACCATAACCGGCACTGATCGCATAGGGGCTTTTCCTTAATATTTTGTAAAATCTCAGGCAGATGTAAGCGCTATCTCCCCATGACATACAGTAACTGCATCCCCGGTAAGCCACAGGTTTTCTTTTACTTTTTCTACGGTTAGCGTTCCGCCGGGCATATGCATGTAAACCCGCTGAAGCATACCTGATTTTGTCTGTTTTTTATTCAAAAACACCGCCGCCACGGCACAGGCACCGCTGCCGCAGGCCAGGGTTTCTCCGGAACCGCGCTCAAAAACCCTGACCTTAATATCCAGCTCACGGTCAGTGTCTTTGGTCATCGGATTCACAGCGCAAAACTCCACATTCACCCTTTCCGGAAATCCACAATAATGCTCCACATACCTGCCGGCCAAATCCATATTTTCCAGATCCTCCATCGCATCCATAAACAACACACAATGGGGATTTCCCATGGATATGCACGATGTGGAAATAGGCGCTTTCATTCCGGGAATTACCGCCGGCATCATCCAATCCAAAGGCTTTGCCTGGCCCATATTTACACTGACCAAAGCTTTTGACAAGCTCCACGCAAGAACCTTGATCTGATGGCAGCCCGAAAGGGTCTCAATCGTCAGTGTTTTCTCCCGCTGCGCCCCGAATCTTAAATAAGTTTCATACATATATTTTGCCGTACACCTTAATCCATTGCCGCAGGTTTTACCTCTGGAACCGTCAGCATTGTAAATATCCATAAAGCAGTCCGCTCTGGATGACGGACGAATGAGAATCAGCCCATCACTCCCTATGGAAAAATGTCTCCGACTGATCCTTCTGGCCAGTGCGGCGGGATTTGGCACCGTCTGATTCATACAGTCTATGTAAACATAATCATTGCCGGCACCCTGCATTTTTACAAACCTTAGAGAATCATCAAACTTCAAGATTAGCCTCCTGATCCTATCCCTGAAAGCAGGGAATCTTTGTTTCTCTGTAATCAGTTTATGAAAAGTCCCGGCAGTGTATGACAAATGATTTCAGAATAAATTCACCATATCAAGTGAATACTCAAACCTCACATTCCAGCTGACAGTCATAAGGTTCAGCTTCTACATGGTGCTGATGATAAACCTGGGCTTCCCTGCAGCCCATACTCTTATAAAAGCTCTGGCTTTCCACCGCCGAATGGGCAGATATATACAGCTTTCTTCCGCCTTTTTTGGCTGTCCATCGCTTCGCCAGCTCAAATAGTTTTCTACCCATTCCCATCCGTCTCATATCTTCCGAAACATGAAGACTGGTTAAATCCATATATCTGTGTTCACCTCCAAAAATCCGGGCTTCCACAGACACGAAACCTTTTAAAATATGATCACAAAAAACCCCATAAACAACACCGCCGGTATGAATGGTATTTTTAAGGCAGGTCACCAAAAACTCATAATCAGCCTCCGTCCAGTCATCAATAAATGGATCAGCTTTAATTACCCAGACACCGTTTTCCCGCCTCCAGCACTGATCCACGACCTGATGCCGAATAAAGCCGCCAAACAACTCCCGGTTTATTTCATCTTCCATTAATTCCCGATATTCAATCATCTTTGATCATCCTTTTTTGCTTATTTTATCTTTTTTGGCATCTATTGTCTATCATACTACACATCATCGATTGGCACAAAGTATTTTCACCTACACAGTTCACTTTCAAAGTCCTGATGCATACACTATAAAAAAGCCGTCAAAAAGGAGCTTTTATGAATCCAGAAACATTTCCGGTTTTAAGACCCGCTCAGGTCAGTACCCAGTCTCTTGGCCGGTTAAAAATTTCCCTGACAATTTCCGGTGAGCTGATGCCGATCCCGGGTGCAACGGTCAAAGTAGCTTCTACCGGCAATCCGGATCAGGTCATTGAAGAGCTTCGAACAGATGAATCCGGGCAGACCGAAACCATTGAGCTGCCCGCACCTAATGTAGATTATTCCCTGGAACCGGAATCTGCCCAGCCTTACAGTGAGTATACGATCACCGCGTCCGCACCGGGCTATGAAGACTTTGTCGTTTCAGGAAGTCAGCTGCTTTCAGGCCAGACATCCCTGCAAAATATGGCTCTGAACCCACTGTCGGCCCCTTCTGACAATCTGGATATTGCCATACCGCCCCACACCCTTTACTATGAATATCCGCCCAAAATCGCTGAGTCAGAAATCAAGCCTGTCAATGAATCCGGCGAAATTGTTCTCAGCCGTGTTGTTGTACCCGAAACAATCGTTGTCCATGGCGGCCCCCCCAATGACCGCAATGCCCCGAACTATTATGTTCCTTATAAAGAATATATTAAAAATGTGGCCTCCAGCGAAATATATGCGACCTGGCCCGAAAGTACCATCACCGCCAATGTCCTGGCCATTATGTCCTTTACCCTGAACCGGGTTTATACGGAATGGTACCGCAATAAAGGCTACAACTTCACAATTACTTCCTCTACGGCCTATGATCATTTCTTTGTATATGGCAGAAATGTATTTGAAAGTATATCTCAGGTTGTGGATAATATTTTTACAAACTATCTCTCCCGTCCCAATGTCCGGCAGCCTATTCTGACCCAGTACTGCGACGGCCAGAGAGTCAGCTGTCCGGACTGGATGAGCCAGTGGGGTTCCAAAACATTGGGCGATCAGGGATATTCACCCATTGAAATCCTGCGATATTATTACGGCGATAACATGTACATTAACTCCGCCACCCAGATCAGCGGTATTCCCAGCTCCTGGCCAGGCGCCAATCTGACTGTAGGTTCCAGGGGTGAAAAAGTGATGCAGATGCAGGAACAGCTTAACAGAATTGCCCAAAATTATCCGGCTCTGCCGACCATTGCCGCAGACGGTATTTACGGCCCAAAGACTGAGGAAGCCGTCAAAAAATTCCAGGAAATTTTTGATCTTCCGGCTACCGGAATTGTGGACTATTCCACCTGGTATAAAATCAGCCAGATCTACGTGGGTGTCAGCAGAATTGGAGAATTGAATTAAAAAATATCGATAAAAGCTAAAAACTGCCGGTCTCAGGCTGCCAGAGCAGCCTGAGACCGGCAATTTTCGTTGTACAGACAGATAAACTATAACTTCAGACAAACCTGTATTACCTGATCAAACCATGTATCCTGTAAATATCCGGTATGGTCTGTGATCACCATCCCCTTTCCTCTGATCCAGGGTTCCCATTTCTGAATACAAAGCCTTGCATATTCCGGTTTAAGGTTGGAAAATGGCTCATCCAGCAATATCCAATTCTGATTCATGGCCAATGTACGTAAAAGCCCAATCATCTGCTTCTCACCTTCGCTTAGTATTGTACAATCATGAACCTGAAACAAATCCGGTCTTGACCTGAAGATCTCTAAAACTAACGGCTCTATATAAGATTTGGAGCTTACCCCAAAAAGCGTAATATTTTCCCAAAGTCCCGCCGGAAACATACAGGTACTTTGAGGCATATAGGCTGCATCCGGCCAGAAATGATACATGTACCGCATGCAAATAGTTTTCCCGCTGCCGTTTTTCCCGGATAATTTATATTTAACACCGCTCTGCCATAAAATATTTTTACAAAAATCCGCTGCCTTTTGCTCAAAATTCAACATTTCCGGAGCTGCCCGACGATCTATAAAATCTGCAATTCTGATCCCCGTCTTTCCGGCAGATTGAATATCACTCCAATTTCTGGCAATAAAGCCGGCTTTATCGCCACATACCTCATAGGCCTCAAATCCGGTTAAAAAGAATCCTGCTGCGATAAGGTCATTGCCGTACAAAACAACCAGCACACATAGCACACAAAAAAGCATTAGATTTGTCCAGAATTTAATTCCTGTAATACAGGCAGTACGGTATCTGCCGTATTTAAGCAGGCATAATCCAGTTGCTTCAATCCCTTCATCGCCGTATTTTTTTAATCGTACGGATACTCTGGGGTCTGAAAAAACAGCATTTTCCAAAACGTCCTGAATCCGTCTGTTCATTGTATTTAATGCCCTCTGGTGAGCTTCTCTTAAATTGGCGTATTTTTCCCCAGTCAGCTGAGGAATAATTCCACAGCCTAAGCTGCACAAAAATACAGCAAGCGCCAGCCAGCCATTAATAAATAAAAGCATGACCCAATATGTAAAAAGCATACAAACGGATTTAATTAAATCCGTCAGCGGCATCAGCCATGCTTCATACAGCATCACGATATCATTATCTATCATCGTCCTGCATTGGACTTCATCCAATTGCTCCAGACTTCTCTTATCCATTTGAAATAAGGTATTCCATATTTTATCACGTACATTGACATAAAAATCATATTGCTTACGATTGGCAGCCCACCTGACCGCAAAATGTAAACCAACGGTCACAGCAGATGCGGCACACAGAAATAAAAGCCAACTGTAAATTTGTCCTTTCATCGAAAAATCCATCTGAAATAAAGCCCCTATGCCATAGGATAAAACCGCCGATGACACGGAAAAAAATTCATACAGAATGCATTCCAGATAAAAAAATTTCCCGGAATATTCCAGATACCGTTTCATCACCTCTGACCTCCTTTAAGTTCTCAGGCCCCCATTGGTGCAGCACAAGTAAAACCGTTCGATCATGATCATACAGCATCACGATATCATTATCTATCATCGTCCTGCATTGGACTTCATCC
>QFCH01001093.1_pt1 | contig 23254 bp, 20 predicted proteins | sample 5346071 | NCBI WGS metagenome assembly QFCH01 (sample SAMN09062255, study PRJNA434731) | Human gut metagenome, whole genome shotgun sequencing project. | isolation source: stool timepoint B chromium assembly | host: Homo sapiens | collected 2015
CGCACGAGTCACATCTGCCCTTATTTAGAACTATCTATTTCCCGATAGCCCCTTTGTGTTCTGATTTACAGTAAATCTTATTGTTTCAATCCACTGGTTTCCAATACGAACTTACTAGGATTCCAGACTTTTGTAGTATAACAAAATATGAATAGGGTTTCAATAAGGTTTATTTACATTTGAATATTATTATTTCAATAATATTTGATATAAAATATTCAATAACATTTAATGTAAAAATATTAAAAAGCTCTTGCATATAGCTCAAAATTATAGTATAGTTAAAATGTATAAAAATATATAAAAAATAAAACTGAGATTGTTGAAAATATCATAAAAATATGGTGAATTGATTTTGCAGCATAAAAATATTGTATATGCGCTGATTTCGGTAAAGAAAAGAATACATTCATACAAAATTATGAGGACAGAATGGAGGGAGATTATGGCAATAGGTGTCAAAGTTAAAGTTTGGGGAGACTATGCACTCTTCTCAAGGCCAGAATTAAAAGTGGAAAGGTGTTCTTATGATGTGATCACCCCTTCCGCGGCCAGAGGAATTTTGGAAGCCATATACTGGCATCCCGGGCTTCGATGGATTATTGATAAAATTTATGTGAATAAACCGATTAAGTTTACAAGTGTACGGCGAAATGAGGTGAAAAGTAAAATTTTAGCCAGCAGTGTGCTGCAGGTCTATAATGGCGGTGATAAACCTTTGCATATCAGCACAAAGGCGGAGATTGTTCAGAGGGCGTCGTTGCTGCTATGTGATGTGGAATATGTAATAGAGGCTCATTTTGTGATGACCAACAATGCCAATGAAACAGATAATCCAGGAAAGTTTAAGGACATTGTAATGCGGCGACTGAAAAGAGGTGAGTGTTTTCATATGCCGTATTTTGGATGCAGAGAGTTTCCGGCCAATTTTTGTTTATGTGAGGATGAGGAGGTTGAAACTGCCTATGATGATGTAGAAGAAAAAGATCTGGGACTTATGCTTTTTGATATGGATTATGCGGATAAAGAAAATATACAGCCTATGTTTTTTAGAGCAGTGATGAAGCATGGTGTTTTGGATCTGAGAAACTGTGAGGTGATGAAATGATTTTACAGGCATTGGTAAAGCACTATGAAAATCTGGCAAAAGAGGGGAAAGTTTCCAAAGAGGGCTGGTGTCAGGCAAAGATTTCCTATGCCATTAATTTATCTAAAGACGGAGAAGTGCTGGGGATTCTTTCTTTAATAAATGAAGAAACACGAGGAAAAAAGATAGTTCCCGTGCCTACATCTATGGTTGTTCCGGAAATGGTGACCCGTTCTTCTGGTGTTTCGGCCAATTTTTTGTGTGATAATTCCAAGTATATGCTAGGGATTGACGGTGAGGGAACAAATCCAAGGACTTTGGAATGTTTTCAGGCAGCCAAGGAAAGGCATTTGTCTATCCTGCAGGATACTCAAGGGGAAGCTGCTCATGCTGTTTGCCGATTTTTTGAGACTTGGAATCCCGAAAAGGCACAGCAAAATGAAGTAATTATGGATACCCCGGAGGAATTTACAAAAGGGGGCAATCTTATATTTATGGTGAATCTGAAGGAAGCCCATGAGGATGATTTTATAAAAGAAGCATGGGAGACTGCACAAAATCATTCAATCGGTGCTTGTGAAGGTGTTTGCCTTGTAACTGGAAAAAAAACGGAAATTTCCCGAATTCATAAAACGATTAAGGGGGTTATAGGCGCTCAGTCCAGTGGTGCTGCATTGGTATCATTTAATGCACCGGCATTTGAATCCTATGGAAAAGAGCAGAGCTATAATGCGCCGGTGGGAAGATATGCGGAATTCGCATACACAACGGCTTTGAATCATTTGTTAAGCCAGAGAGATTATGTTTTTCAGCTGGGAGACGCTATGATTGTTTTTTGGGCAGAAAACGGCGAGGAAGTCTATCAGGATCTGTTTATGGCTGCTGCAAATCCTAAACCGGATGTTGAGAAAGAACTTAAAGAATTGTTTACTAAACTAAAAATAGGAAATGCTGTACGGATACAGGATCAGAATTTGGATACCGGGCAGAAATTTTATATTTTGGCTTTAGCCCCCAATGCGGCAAGGCTGTCGGTGCGTTTCTTTTATGAGAATTCTTTTGGAAATATTTTGAAAAATTTAGCTGCACATTATCAAAGAATGGAGTTGGTAAAACCTGCCTGGGAAACCCGAGAATATTTGGGAATACGGGATATGTTATTTGAAACCGTGAATCTGAAGTCTAAGGATAAATCTCCGATTTCCAATATGGCGGCAATGGTGCTGCAGTCTATTTTATCCGGAGGTAAATATCCGGAAAGCCTTTTCACGGACACTTTAATCCGGATCAGGGCAGAACAGGGAAATGTAACCTGGGGACGAGCCGGTATTATAAAAGCATATTTAATTCAAAATCGTCATAGAGAGAGAGGAGAAAAATATATGGGACTTAATGTGAACCGTAAAGATGCGGCCTATGTTCTTGGTCGGCTGTTTTCAGTTTTAGAATCTATTCAGATGGATGCAAATCCTGGAATAAAGGCAACGATACGGGATCGATATTTTAATTCAGCTTGCGCTGCTCCAGCGTCGGTTTTTCCGGTTTTAATAAAATTGAAAAACAGTCATATGAAAAAACTGGAGCGCGAAAAGGAAAGTACAAAAATATATTACGAAAAAATTATAACAGAGATTATGGAAAAATTGGAACAATTTCCTAAAAAGTTATCTCTGGAAGGACAGGGAGATTTTGTTTTAGGATATTATCATCAGGTTCAGAAAAAATTTGAAAAACGGGAGGACAAGTAAATGAAAGAGGCTATTAAAAACAGATATGAATTTGTGGTGTTATTTGATGTGGAAAATGGAAACCCCAACGGAGATCCGGATGCAGGAAATATGCCTAGAATTGATCCGGAGAGTGGACTAGGCCTGGTAACGGATGTGTGTCTGAAAAGAAAGATTAGAAACTACATAGAAACAGTTAAAGAGGATGAAGATGGTTTTAAAATTTATATTAAGGAGGATATTCCTCTAAACCGAAGTGACAGAGAAGCTTGTCAAAATTTAGGTATTCAGGAAACCGATGAAAAGAAAGTAACAGAGGCTTTAAAAAAATTAAAAAAGAGTGATACGAATGTCGATTTAAAGCTTAGGGATTATATGTGTGAAAATTTTTACGACATCCGAACTTTTGGAGCTGTAATGACTACTTTTGTAAAAGCATCATTAAATTGTGGTCAGGTCAGAGGTCCGGTACAGATCGGATTTGCTAGAAGCATTGATCCTGTAATCAGTCAGGAAGTTACAATTACCAGAGTTGCCATTACAACCGAAAAAGATGCAGAGAATAAAAATACAGAAATGGGAAGAAAAAGTATTGTTCCCTATGGACTTTATCGTGCAGAAGGCTATATTTCTGCCAATCTTGCCCGCAGAGTAACAGGTTTTGGTGAGGATGATTTAGAACTTTTATGGGATGCTATCATAAATATGTTCGAGCATGATCATTCTGCAGCGAGAGGAAAAATGGCAGTTCGGGAGCTGATTGTGTTTAAACATAGCAAGGAACTGGGAGATTGTCCGGCCTATAAACTTTTCGATGCTGTAGAAGTAAAGAAAAAAGAAGATATAGTTTATCCAAGACAATACCAGGATTATACAGTTTATATCCACGAAGATCAGATTCCTGATTCTGTTGAAATGAAAAGGATGATTTAATGGCATATGCAGAAGAAGATTTCTTAATGATTTCAGGTATACAACATTTTAAATTCTGTAGGAGACAGTGGGCATTGATTCACATTGAGCAGCAATGGGCTGAAAATGAACATACTGTCGTGGGAGAATTGATGCATAAAAAAGTTCATGATCCTTATTTAACGGAAAAGCGAAAAGATTTGATTATAGCCAGGGCACTTCCGGTTGCTTCAAAAGAGCTGGGGATCAGCGGGGAATGTGATGTTGTGGAGTTTCATAAATGTGAGGATGGCATTAAACTTTATGGACATAGAGGGCTGTATTCAGTGTACCCTGTAGAATATAAAAAAGGAAAGCCGAAACTGACATTGGAAGATAAGCTTCAGCTTACGGCTCAGGCTTTGTGTTTGGAGGAAATGTTTTCTACACAAGTTCCCGAAGGTGCACTTTTTTATGGAGAAACAAGACGAAGAGAAAAAATTGAAATTACCGAGGAACTGCGCCGGGAAGTAATGATTATGTTTCAGGAGATGCATCATTATTATGACAGGAAGTATACACCGAAAGTCAAGTACAGCAAATCATGTAATGCCTGTTCATTGAAAGAGATTTGCCTGCCAAAACTGGGAAAAATATCTTCTGTTAAAGTCTATATCAGTCAGATACTGAAGGAGGAAGATGAATGAAAAAATTATTAAATACTTTGTATGTGACTTCTGAGAACAGTTATTTGGCTTTAGATGGAGAAAATGTTGTTGTTTTTGAAGATAAAAAGGAATTAGGACGATTGCCTTTGCACAATTTGGAGGGAATTGTATCCTTCGGATACAGGGGGACCAGTCCGGCTTTAATGGGAGCCTGTGCGCAAAGAAATATTTCTCTATGCTTTCTTACGCCACAGGGGAATTTTCTGGCTAGAATATTAGGAAAAACAAAAGGCAATGTTGTTTTGCGTCAACAGCAATATTTAAGTAGCTCTGACGACACAATAAGTTTGGAAATCGCAAAAAACTGTATTCTCGGAAAGGTATATAATTCCAGATGGGTACTGGAACGGGCAGTGCGTGATCACAGTTTACAGATCGATGTACAAAAAGTAAAGTTAGCCTCAATTTCTTTAAAACAGTCATTGCTGTATATTCAAAATGCATCTTCTAAAGATCAGTTGCGTGGGTATGAAGGCGAGGCTGCAAGTATTTATTTCGGAGTTTTGGATCAGCTTATTTTACAGCAAAAACAGGATTTTGTTTTTCAAGGTAGAAATAAACGTCCCCCTCTTGATAATGTTAATGCATTGTTGTCATTTGTATATACACTGTTGACAAATAGCATCACCTCTGCATTAGAAACCGTAGGTTTAGATCCTTATGTCGGATATATGCATACGGATCGTCCAGGAAGAGTATCACTATCTCTGGATTTAATTGAGGAACTTCGCCCGGTTTTAGCGGATCGTTTTGTATTATCACTGATTAATAAGAAAATAATTAGTGGGAAAGGGTTTTCAAAAAAGGAAAACGGAGCTGTTCTAATGAATGATGATATTAGAAGAAAGGTCCTTACAGAATGGCAAAATAAAAAGAAGGAAACAATAACGCATCCATATTTAAAAGAAAAGGTAGAATGGGGGATGGTGCCCTACATACAGGCTCTGCTTTTAGCCAGATATCTTCGCGGAGATTTAGATAGTTATCCGGTTTTTTTGTGGAAGTGAGGTGACTGGCTATTAGATGTCAATAGTTTTTGGATAAATATTTTTCTTCTAAAAAAGGTACCTCCTAAATATAATAGTTGCACTGATGTTTTTCACAAGAGTCTCGACTGTGTTATCACGTAAATATAAATGTCAAAGCGTTAACTAACTGATTACCAGTAAAGACGAAAGACAGTGGTTTGAGTCACCTACGAACAGTCAAAGCTGTAATAAAATAGAAACAAATCCACAGTGCTTAATTATTATAATGGCGTATTCAAGATTACCCAACTAGGTTGGAGAAAGGAGAATAATCCATTCTCCTCAAGAGAGAATAATTGGATTATACGTGGTAAAGGATGATGGTATTAATTACTTATGATGTAAATACCGAGACTGCTGCTGGGCGCACTCGTCTCCGCAAGGTTGCAAAACAATGTGTGAATTATGGCCGAAGAGTTCAAAATTCGGTGTTTGAATGTATTGTCGATAATGCTCAATGTATAGCATTAAAGTCTTTATTGACGGATATTATAGATGAAAATGTAGATAGTCTCCGATTTTATTATTTAGGCAATAAATACCAGACAAGAGTAGAACATATAGGTGTGGATCGAGGGATAGCTGTTGATCAAACTTTGATTTTATGATGTCATTTCTTTTTATAAAGGTATTAAGCTGAATTTAAGAAGTAGTGCGAACAGGGAATTCACATAAAAAGCCCGGACGATTCGCACCAGAAAAATAGACCAATTTGGCCGATAAATCCCAAATTATAAATAGAAACTAAAATAGATCTATTTATAAAACTTAAAAATAGGAACTATTAGACAAAATAAGTAGGACAAATTTGTCTAATATTGCTGTCACTCCCCTCGTGGGAGTGTGGATTGAAATATGTCCCAATATTGGATCAGTATCGATTTATCCATGTCACTCCCCTCGTGGGAGTGTGGATTGAAATTTTGTTGCTCCACGATATTGTCGGTATCACATCTGTCACTCCCCTCGTGGGAGTGTGGATTGAAATAGATTCGACGATGTATTTTTTGTAATAATCTTCAGTCACTCCCCTCGTGGGAGTGTGGATTGAAATTCGGAAAGAAAAACGCAAGAATCTGTGAGGAGTGGTCACTCCCCTCGTGGGAGTGTGGATTGAAATCTTATTTTTGGTATGTTTGGCTGGGGCGGTTATGGTCACTCCCCTCGTGGGAGTGTGGATTGAAATGTTGAAATAGTCGTGCTAGTGCTACCCATATGACGTCGTTCTCCTCGTGAAAACAATATCAAAATCCTATTGCATCATAAACCTTCCATGCAGTATACTGAAAAAAATAATGCTGGTGCTAAATGATTTTTGTTTTTCGTATCAAATAGTGTTGTAGACAAACGGTCTCTTGCTTCCAACTATACCATATTGCTTTGCATGTTGTGTTTTTGTAATCTTCAAAAACATTTGTAATACGCTGGTTTTTTATGAAAAGAGGCTGATTACTCATGTTTTTATGGATTTCAAGGTAAAAATCCTGGTATTATCATAGAATAAAATAAACAGAGGAGATCATTATGAAATTACTGATTATAAGACATGGAGATCCTGATTATTCCATTGACTCATTGACTGAAAAGGGATGGCGTGAGGCGCGGTTGCTTTCTGCTCGGCTTTCAGATATGAAAATTGACAAATTTTATGTATCCCCGTTGGGACGGGCAAAAGATACGGCTTCCTGTACTTTGGATATCGTTGGGAAAAAGGCCAAAATATGTCCATGGCTGAGAGAGTTTGCGCCTTTGATTCGCAGACCGGATTTAAACGGAGAAAAGATTATTGCATGGGATTGGCTGCCTCAGGATTGGATGGCCGAGGAATGCTATTTTACATATGATCATTGGATGGAAACCGATATTATGAAAGAAGGGGACGTGAAGGATGCCTATGACTGGGTTTGTCGTGAACTGGATCAGGTGCTGGCAGCACATGGCTATATCCGGGAAGGACATTCTTACAAAGTCCAGGAGGCCAATAATGATACTCTGGCTTTTTTCTGCCATTTTGGTGTGGAGTGTGTACTTTTAAGTCATCTGCTTAATGTTTCACCGATGATTTTATGGCATGGAACGTGTGCGGCACCCTCTTCGGTCACAACGGTTGTTACGGAGGAACGCAGAAAAGGTATTGCCAGTTTCAGAATGAGCAGTTTTGCGGATATATCTCATTTATATGCCGGCGGTGAGCAGCCTTCTTTTGCAGCCAGATTTTGCGAATGCTTTGATAATCAGGATGAACGCCACGACTGAAATGTGTCCGTGAATCAATAAAAAAAATATTTTTATACATGCTTTCTATAATAGCCTTAATATCAATATTAGAAATTGGCTGAAGGAGGCTGTACTATGGAAAAAACAGTTGTGCTTGATTTTGAATTTAATTGTATTCAGAAAAATAAAAGAAATCTCACAGAAATTATACAAATCGGAGCAGTTATGCTGGATGAATCTCTGAATGTGATGAAAGAATTTTTCTGTTATGTGAAACCGGTTTGGGAGCGGATCTCATCCTACTGTACAAAGGTCACCGGAATTCGACAGGCAGATGTGGCAGGGGCATCACCGCTTAAAAACTGTATGGACGATTTTTTTGCATGGTTGGGTGAAGATCTTTATACAGCTGTTATTTATTCCTGGTCATTGACAGATCTGAATCAGCTGAAAAAAGAATGTATGCAAAAGGCCATATTGGATGAACGTCTGACCGGCCTTTTTCAACGATGGGTGGACTTTCAAAAATGTTTTGGAGAAATGCTTCATTATAATTGGCAGCTGTCTTTGAGCAATGCATTGGCAGCGATGGATATGGAACCCGAAGGACAGATTCATAATGCATTGAGTGATGCGAAAAACACGGCAAGACTTTTTAGCCTTTCTAATAACTCTAAAGAATTTGAGAGAAGAAAAAAACAGATTGGCTGCCTTTTTCATGAGGAAGAAAATATCAGTCCTACACTGGGAGAGCTGTTTTCAGGCAAATTAATGGCATGCTGCATCAGGACTTGACATTAAAGTGATATCGTGCTAGTGTGAATGAGTGTTTTAGTGCTTAGGCTTATTCGATGAACCTGAGATTTGCCGGTTGATTGTGAAAGGGGTTTAAAAAATGGATTTACAAAAGAGATTATCTGAAATTTTAAGTTTGAATCTTGCAAAGGACTATACGGCTGTGTCATATGCCATAATGATTGACGGAAAGCTTTGGGCTGCCGATGCTCTGGGACATGACGGCACACAAGAGAACCTTCCGGTGACGACAAATCATACGTTCAATGTGTGTTCCATATCAAAGATTTTTTGTACAACAGCAGTCATGCAGCTGGTGGAGCAGGGAAAGCTTGATCTGGATACACCGGTGTGCATCTATCTGCCCAGGTTTAAGATGCTCGATGAGCGATATCAGGATATTACGCTGCGTCATTGTCTGAATCATTCCAGCGGACTTCCGGGCACTCAGTGGAAACATTTTTCTGCTACCCATGTGGGTGATCCGAATAATGAAGCTTATTATGAGGAGGTTTATGATTATTTGGCTAAATGTCATTTAAAGGCGGCTCCCGGCACTTATTCGGTTTACTGTAATGACGGTTTTACCCTGGCAGAAATGGTGGTGGCTGCTGTATCCGGCATACCCTTTGGAGCGTATTGCCGTCAATACATTACGGAACCAATAGGGGCGCATTCCACCCGCCCTTCGACTGTTCATAACAGTCAATATCCGCTTGTGAGAGAAAAGGGGAAAGTTCCGGAATACTTTTACCTTCAGGGCTGCGGCGGCTTTACGACGACGATGATTGATCTTTGTAAATTTGGCCAGCTGTTTCTTACAGATAATGATATTATCAGTGAGGAGAGTAAAGCTTTGATGCGCCTGCCCCAGGGTGTTACATTTCTTCCTGATGATACATCAAGTCCCTGCTATGGTCTGGGATGGGATAATGTTCATGTTAATGAGCCGGAGTTTGATCTTGGAGATCATGTTCAGAAAAAGGGCGGCAACAGTTTCCAGTTTACAAGTGCGCTTTATGTGATTCCAAAATATCATGCTGTTTTAGCCATCAGTGAAACCCATGACTGTCGAATCGATGTCAATGAAGCTATTTTGAATATGTTTGCTACGGCGATGCTTGAAGAACGCAATATTAATATTTTCAGAAAATACCAGCCGGTGCCTGCTCAAATGGCGGAAAAATTTGGCGGTACATATCTTGTACCGGGACGGATTTTAAATACCCATTTCTTCGGAACACACCTGACACTCACCAATGACGATACCCATGGCGGACACAGTGCAGAGTTTAAGGATTTGAAATTTGACGGTGAGAAATTTATCGGAGATAATGGGGAGCAGTACTTTTTCAAAACATATGGGGATGATACATATTTCTATGCTACATATCATGGACGAGTGGCGCCAACGGCAATGAAAGCCAAAGCTTATCCGTCCCTGTCAAAAAAATGGCAGCAAAGAATCGGTAAAAAATATGTGGCAGTGGATTTAACGGAGCAGGATATGGTGAGCCATGAAATGATGACCGGATTTACGGCAGCTTCACTTCCGGGATATGAGGGAATTTTTGTGGCATCCTTCAGTGCGATCCCTGACGGTGATATTTATGGACGTTTTGAAGGCTGTGCGGTTCCTGTGGATGATGATACAGCAAGAGGTTTTTTAAATACGCCGTCTAATGGCAGCCGGGATTTGATTGATCCTTATTTTGTTGTGAAGGACGGAATTGAATATTGCTATGTGGCAACCTATTTGTACAAGGATCAGGAAGCACTGCCTGTTTACAAAGGAGAAGGTTTTGAGAACGGGCTTTACAGCAAACAGTATAACAGTGTCTATAAACTGGGAGAAATGCTGTCGACTATTCCGACTGTTCCGGAGGGGCATCGTCTTATTGTCATGGATGATGAAATGAGTGTTGTTTATGACAGCCAGGTGAAAAAGGAATTTAAACCGGTAAAATCCGGATTTATTAGTTTGATTTAACTTATTTTTCCAAGCTTTTAAATATTCTCAATAGAAAACGGGCCTAAACATTGATGCTGAGTGTTTGATCTATGACTCAAATCAATGTCTGGGACCCGTTTTTAGCTTGTGGTTTGCTTTTACTTTTCTTTACCTTTTTCGAAAACCATCTCAACACCTTCGATATTCATGGTCAGTGCACCTTCAGTCAATGTGGCAGTGATTGTTTCATCATCGATCGTGAGATCGTAGCCGTTGTCTGTGGCTTTCCATGTACCGTCATCGGAAGTTTCGCTTTCCTCACCGTTGGTGACGGTGCCGTTGAATTTACCGTCATTGGTAAATGTAAATTCGGCACTGATTTCCATACCGGCCTGTTCTGCAAATGTGGCCAGATCCAGTTCAATACCGGCAGCCTTGATCTTAGTTGCTGACCAGTCACCGACAATGGGATCTGATTTACCGCCGGAGCATCCGGCCGCCAGCATTAAAAGCATGGCCATCATGAGTAATAGTGTAGTAAGTTTCTTTTTCATACATCATACCTCCTGTTTTTATGATAAAATTATACTTGAATTGCTCTTCAAAGTAAATTTAAAAAATATTAAAAAAATAAGATTATTGGATAATTCATAGAATTTTTTCCAATAATCGAATATAATGAAATTGGTGAAAAATTATGTTTCACAGGGCCCTCAAATAGACTATACGGGCATAAAGGAAAAGGAAAGGGTGGTCGTTTTATGGAATCAATGGAACTGAGAAATAATTTTTATTGGACAGGTATTGTGGATGACCAGCTTCGTGTGTTTGATATTATTATGTACACGGAATTTGGGACAACCTATAACTCCTATGTGCTTAAAGCCGGTGACAAGACAATTTTGTTTGAGACTGCAAAAGAAAAATTTTTTGATGAGTACCTGGCGAAAGTGAATGAAATTACAGACTGTGCTAAGATTGATTATCTTGTTGTGAATCATACGGAACCGGATCATGCCGGAAGTGTAAAGCGTCTGCTGGAATTAAATCCTGGACTTAAAATCATTGCCACAGGCTGTGCCATCGGATTTTTAAAGGAAATTGTAAATGGTGAGTTTACGGCCATCCCTGTTAAAGATAATCAGGAGATGAAAATCGGTGACAAAACACTGAAATTCCTTGTGGTTCCCAATCTTCACTGGCCGGATACCATGTATACTTATATTGAGGAGGAGCAGATTCTTGTAACCTGTGATTCCTTTGGTTCTCATTATGGATTTAAGGATGTATTGGCAAGCAAAGTGACGGATCATGAAGGTTATATGCGGGCTACAAAGTATTACTTTGATAATATTATCGGGCCTTTTAAACCTTTTATGAAAAAGGCACTGGATCGGGTGCGTCAGCTGGATTTGACCATGATCTGTACCGGGCATGGACCGGTATTGGATACACGGATCGATGAGATGCTGGACACCTATGAACAGTGGTGTACAGTGATTCATCCCAATTCGCGTAAAACCGTAATTATGCCCTATGTCAGTGCCTATGGCTATACGAAAACGCTGGCTGAAAAAATTGCACAAGGTATCACAGACAGCGGGGATATTGATGTCAGAGCATATGATATGGTGGAAGCCGATCAGGCTGCGGTTCTTGAGGAACTGGCTTTTGCAGACGGTATACTTTTAGGAAGTCCTACAATTTTACAGGAAGCCCTTAAACCGATCTGGGATCTGACAACGAATATGTACCCTCCGGTTCATGGCGGAAAACTGGCCGGCGCTTTTGGCAGCTATGGCTGGAGCGGTGAAGCTGTTTTGCATCTGACTGAGCGTTTAAAACAGCTGAAAATGAAAACTGTAGATGGACTTCGTGTTCGCTTTAAACCAAGTGAAGCTAATCTGATTGATGCTTATGAGTTTGGCTATAACTTTGGATGTGTGCTTCAGAATAAAGAAAATCCAAAGAAAGCACCAAAAGGTGCACGGACACTGGTTAAGTGTCTTGTCTGTGGTGAGATTTTTGATTCTTCCCTTGAGATTTGTCCGGTCTGTGGTGTGGGACGGGAAAACTTTGTCCCTGTGGAAGCTCAGACTGTAGAGTTTTCCAATAATACTCAGGATTTTTATGTGATTATCGGTAATGGTGCTGCAGGTTTTAATGCTGCAAAAGCAATTCGGGAGCGGGATAAGACCGGTTCTATCGTGATGGTTTCCAATGAGGCATACAGCACCTATAATCGTCCTATGCTGACCAAATCTATTATGGCAGATCTGGATTTTGAACAGATCGCTGTGGAGACAGATCAGTGGTATGAACAAAATGGTATTATTCAGGTTTTGGGCAAGGAAGTAACTCAAATTGATCCTCAGGAGAAAGAAGTGATTCTTTCTGATGGCAGCCGGTTTAAGTATACAAAATTAATTTATGCAGCCGGATCCGAGTGTTTTGTTCCTCCGATTCCAGGCGCAGATCTGCCGGAAGTTAGAGTGATTCGTCGTCTGGATGATACAAAGCGTATTGCACACCTGATGTCAGAAACTAAAGATGCGGTTGTGATTGGCGGCGGTGTTCTCGGACTGGAAGCTGCCTGGGAGCTTAAGAAGGCGGGATTGCATGTCACTGTTTTAGAGCTTGCACCGATGCTTATGGGACGTCAGTTGGATCTGCCGGCCGGAGAACTTTTAAAGACGATCAGTGAAGGCCAGGGTATTACGATTTATACAGGCGTACAGATTACGTCGATTGAGGGCGATGGACATGTTTGCGGTGTGAGACTGGGAAGCGGTGAGTACCTTCCTGCCCAGCTTGTGATTATGTCCACCGGTGTCCGAGCCAATACAGCGCTGGCTGCAGATGCAGGTACATCCATTGATCGGGCTGTTCTTGTCAATGACCATATGGAAACGAATCTGCCGTCTGTTTATGCCTGTGGTGACTGTGCTCAATTTGAAGGCCTGAATTTTGCAATCTGGCCGGAAGCTGTTGAGCAGGGACGTGTTGCCGGAGCAAATGCAGCCGGAGATGATTTGACCTATACAACCGTACCTGCAGCTTTAAATTTCCACGGTATGAATACGGCTTTATTCGCAGCCGGAGATAATGGAAAGAATCCTAATCTTGTTTATAAAACAATGGAATTTAAAGATTTGGGCAGAAAACAGTACGAAAAACTGTACTTTTTAAATAATCGTCTTTGTGGTGTGATTCTGATCGGAGATGTGAGCCGGATGGCTCAGTTAAGTCAGGCTCTGGAGGAAGGCGCCTCATGGCAGACAGTGGTGACGATTCCGGAGAAAAGGTAAGTAAGACATTTTCCGGGTTTCATGCAAACAGATAAATAGCTGTAAAATAAAAATCCGCTTTGGTGTGCGATATTTACGCTCCAAAGCGGATTTTTAATCCTGAAACGGATTTCTTCCTTTAGAAAATGATCCGTATGTGATAAAATAAAAACAGCCGTGAACCACAGGCAATATATTTTAACACAAATGATAGAACGTATATTTGAATATGGAAGGAAAGGCACTGAATCATTATGAATAGAGTGCCTGCAGGTATAAATGATGGAATATAAAGTGATCTTTATAATTATGATCGGAGCAGCCTCACTGCTGGTGGCTGTGTTGTCTGCCGGTGTGACTTACATGATTTACAGAAGTAAAGTAAAAAAAATTCGTCAAAAGGAAGATAACAAAGGAAACAGGGAAGATCATGAGCGATTCAATGAAGATGATCAGATGATATCGGAAGACAATGAAAGGACATCAGAATGAATAAGGCAGTAAAATTACTTTTAAAGGCACTATCCTATGACGAAATTGAAGTGGAGGCCTCACGCCGTCTTGCAGATTTGAAGCGTCTGGATCCTATGCGGATTTTTGTGAAAAAACTGGATGAAAAGATTTATAATGGTGATTATGAGGTTCCGGTTCGGATCTATTTTCCATCTCAGGAGGCGATGGACCAGGGGCTGAAGGAAGGGCATTCTTGCCCTGTGCTTTTGTTTATTCACGGCGGCGGCTGGGTCACAGAAAGCGTGGATAATTATGACAGAGTCTGTGCCCAGATGTCCCAGTCCACAGATCACATTGTGGTTTCCGTGGAATATCGTCTGGCACCGGAATTTCGTTTCCCTACCGGCCTGATGGACTGCTATGCTGTGGCCAGAGTCTTATTTACCAATCGTTTTATTTTAAATACAGATCCCGATGAGATTACAATTATCGGAGACAGTGCAGGTGGGAATCTGGCGGCTGCTTTGTGCCTGCTGTGCAAAGAAAAGGGAGAATTTATGCCCCAGCGACAGATTTTGATTTATCCTGCGGTGAATAATGATTATACAGACACTTCGCCTTATCCTTCGGTCAGGGAAAACGGGACAGACTATTTGCTGACAGCAGGGAAAATAGACAATTATTTAAACCTGTATCAGGAAAGTCCAAAGGATCGGGAGAATCCTTATTTTGCACCGATTTTAGCGGGAGATTTGACCGGTCTTCCTAAAACTTTAATTTTAACTGCAGAATTTGATCCCTTAAGAGATGAAGGTGAGGATTTTGGACGTCGTCTTATGGAGGCCGGAAATGAGGTGGAGATTCACAGAATTATGGATGCGCTTCATGGTTTTTTTGCTCTGGGCATCAAACATCTCCATGTTCAGGAAAGTTTTGATTATATTAATGAATTTTTGAAGGAGGCGTAGGCTGTGGCCGAAGAAAAGCGTTCCCGTTGGAGAAAGCTGGATAATGCTGCTCTGGCATTTCCGGCTGCAACGGGAAAAAAGGATACAAGAGTTTTCCGGTTTTACTGCCAGCTTGAGGAAATGATAGATAAAGAAAAGCTGCAGGATGCACTGGATCAGACCGTGGCGATTTATCCGGTTTTTCAGGCCGTGCTGCGTAAAGGTCTGTTTTGGTATTATCTGGAACACAGGGATTTGCGGGCTATCGTAAAGCCGGAGACAAATAAGCCCTGCAGTACCATTTATATGCCGGATGCTCAAAAACTTCTTTTTGAAGTGACCTATTACAGGGATCGGATTAATTTTGAGGTGTTTCATGCGCTCACCGACGGTACAGGTGCGATCCAGTTTTTCAGGGAGCTGATTAAAAATTATCTGATTTTGGCTCATAAGTCCGATGAACTTCCGGATATTGCTCTGCAGGATGAATCTGTTACCGGGATGGATCGGGAGGTGGACAGTTTTTCCAAATACTATTCAAAGAAGCTTCCCAGAGGTTCAAAAGGGGGACCGCGGGCCTTTCAGCTGTCCGGACCAAAGGTGGATCGGGATGATATTGAGATTTCAGAGGTAACGTTGTCGGTAAAATCTCTTTTGGAAAAATCCAGGGCTCTTGGAGTATCGATGACTGTTTATCTGACAGCGGTATTTTTATGTGCCATTCACGAAGAAATGACGGAGCGTCAGCAGCGGCGGCCGGTAACGCTTATGATTCCCATTAATCTGAGAAATTATTTTCCATCCCAGTCCATGACCAATTTCTGGGGATGGCTGGAGGTTAGTTACCATTTTAATGGACTGGCGGTGTTTGAGGATGTGCTGGAACATGTAAATACATTTTTTGCGAGAGAACTGGTTAAAGAGCGCATTGCCATGCGAATGAACGATTATATCCGTCTGGAAAAGCATCCGGTGCTTCGGGCGGTGCCTCTGGAAATTAAAAACCTTTTCCTTCAGGCTGGCACAAAGCTGGGATCCAGAAATATTACTGCGATTTTTTCCAATGTGGGAATTATACGTATGCCCAAACCCTATATGCCTTACATCCGCCGTTTTGGTGTGTTTACAAGTACGGATAAGATGCAGCTGTGCACAGCTTCCTTTGGAGATGAGCTGGTGCTGGGCTTCTCCTCAAAGCTTTTAAGCACCAATATTCAGCGGAATTTTGTCCGCATACTGAAAAATCATGGCATCACCTGCAGTATGGCAGATAATCCATATCCGGAAATAAAAAAAACAGACAATAAACTGGGAAGCAGGATGCTTCAGTGGCTGACTTTTATCTGCGTCATTGGCGCTGTCGTTTGCGGGATTGTTAATCTCTTGCTGACGCCTGAAAGCTGCTGGTCGCTGTTTGTGATAGGAGGGATTTTGTGTTGCTACCTATTTGCGGTTGTCGGCTATTATAAACGACGAAATATTCTCAAAAATATGATGTGGCAGCTGGTATTTGTAACTATTTTGGCAATAATCTGGGATGCACTTACAGGCTGGCACTGCTGGTCTGTGGATTTTGTATTTCCTATTGCGGCCATGGCCGTACTGACTGCTATGGCTGTTGTGTCTAAAGCCCGGAGACTGGAGCTGACAGAGTATTTGTTTTATCTGGTGATGGGTGCCGGGTATGGATTGATTCCTTTTGTTCTTTATCTTTTGGGGGTCACTGGTTTTGACTATCTGGCTGTTATCTGTGCCGGATTTTGCTTCTTATTTCTTGTGGGGCTGGGGATTTTTCGACACACAGAGCTTGCCCAGGAATTTCACAAAAAATTCAGGATGTAATCTGCTTGGAGAAACCAGACGGTCAGTCGGTGATAGGGCTGTCTGTGGCTCTGCTGGATAAACAACATAATCTAATCTGGAGGATTTAAAATTTTATGGATTTACAGGAAAAACTGGAAATTTATATGCCGGTGATCGAAGCATCCAATCTGTTTTATGCCATCGAAAGGTCACAGATCATCAGTCTCATGGACTGTCTTGGCGTTTATGTTCAGGTTTTTAAAAAAGACGATGATATTTATAAAAGCGGTGATCGGATTCGAAATATGGGTTTGGTACTTAAAGGGGCGGTGCTTATTGTTCGGGATGATTTCTGGGGAAACCGTTCGATTTTATCCCATATTGTTCCCGGCGGTATTTTCGGAGAAACTTATGCCTGCAGCACGGAAGCAGTGGTGGATATGATGGCCGTGGCCCGGGAGGAAACAGAGGTTTTGTTTATGGATGTCAGTCGGGTGATGCGTTTCTGTACCAATGCCTGTACGTTTCACAGCCGCCTGATTCAGAACCTGCTCCATGTGTTTGCCCATAAAAATATGGCGTTGACTCAAAAAATGTATTTTATGTCCGAGCGGACTACAAAAGACAAACTGCTGGCATATTTGTCTGCCCAGGCCGGTCGTCAGGGAAGTTCTTATTTTGAAATCCCATTTAACCGTCAGCAGTTGGCAGATTATCTGTCCGTGGAGCGCAGTGCCATGTCAGCCGTTTTGTGTAAGCTAAGGGATGAGGGAATTTTAGAATTCCACAAAAATCAGTTCAGACTCAAAGGCAGCTGATTTTTGAATTAAGACATTGAAAGCATTACTCGATAAAGCGGTATATACGATATAATTTCAAAAGATACCCAAAGGAATACGGTGTAGATTTTCATGGGGGATTTTATTAATTAAAGGAGAATTGATGATGGGGATTTTAAAAATTTCAGAAGACGGGCGGTATTTTATTAAGGACGGCAGGCCTTTTTTCTATCTGGCCGATACCGCGTGGAGTGCATTTGCCAATGCATCAGAATCGGCGTGGGAAACGTATGTTGCATACAGAAAAAGGCAGGGGTTTAATGCTGTTCAGCTAAATATTCTGCCTCAGTGGGACCGAAGCCATTCCAGGCTGAATATCCATCCATTTGCGGTGCGGAACGATGGAACCTATGATTACAGCCTTTATAATGTGTCTTATTTTGACCGGGCATGCCGGATGTTGGACGTGCTCACTGAGGCTGGCATGATTCCGGTACTTACCCTGTTGTGGTGTAATTACATAGAAGGCACATGGGGCGGCAGCTTTTCAAAACAGGGGCTTTTGACAATGGCAGAGGCCCGGCAATATGCGGATTATGTTACAAAACGATTTAAAAAATATACGCCGGTTTATTTTATAAGCGGGGATACCAATTTTTCACCAAAAGCCAATCCGTTTTATGCGATGGGGCTGGAAACCGTGAAAAAGAACAGCCCGGATTCTTTAACGGCCATGCATATTTCAGGGGATGAAAAAATGCTGCCGCCGGAGTTTTTAAATCATAAGCTGCTGGATTTTTATACATATCAGTCCGGCCATGCGGTGAAGCATCAGAAAAATGCTTATTTGACGGCAAAAAATTTTTATGATATACAGCCGGTTCGACCAGTGATTAATGCAGAGCCGGTTTATGAGGAGATGGGCTGGCAGTTTGCGTATGGACGGTGGCACAGAGGCGATGTAAGGCGTGCATTATGGCAGAGTTTACTTTCTGGTGCCTGTGCCGGTATAACTTATGGCGCTTATGGGATCTGGAATTGGAGCGATTTAAAAGATCAGTATGAGTATCTGCCGGATGAATTAAATTTTGGAGGCTTTGATCTGTCTCTGAATTGGAGCGATGCTCTTGGGCTGGAAGGCGCCGATGACTTTGCTTTCGCCAAAACTTATTTTGAGGCACATGAACTGTTTCCGCTGGAGCCTGTCAATGACAGGCTTGTGATTGAAAATACACTAAGCATACAGGGTATAAAGGAAAGCGGGGTACAGGATATTCGCGTGGCCCAGACTGGCGACCACGGTTGTATACTGATGTATCTTCCATATAATACTGTGGTCAGAGTAAAAGCGGACTGGTCGGCTTATGATTTTAAAATCATCGATTTAAAGCAAAGAAGCTGGAAAAATATTTCATGGAAATTCGATGGAACATATACATGGTTTGCCCTTAACAGCTGTACGGAAGATGCTTTAATGATTGGGTGCAGACCGTAAGGAGGTCTTAATTATGAAAGTTGCAACTATTGGTTCAGGAATGATTGTGGAGAAATTTATAGAAAGTGCATTAAAAACGAAGCACATTCAGCCGGTGGCAGTGTATTCACGAAGTATGGAAAAAGGTCGGGCCTTTGGCGGGAAATTTGGAATTTCCAGAGTTTATGACTGCCTGGAAACGTTGTTTAAAGACGAGGAAATTGAGTGCGTTTATATTGCATCACCCAACAGCCTTCATTTCCGGCAGGCCAGAGCTGCCCTTTTGGCGGGGAAACATGTGATTTGTGAAAAACCGTTTACGACAACCTTAAAGGAGGCTAAAATGCTTTCCGATCTGGCCAGATCCAGGGGATTGTTTTTACTGGAAGCGATTACAACCACCTATTCCCCAAACCTGGAGGCGATCAGAGAATGCTTGCCTCAAATCGGGCGAATCCGTCTTGTCATGAGCAATTTTAGCCAGTATTCCAGCAGGTATGATCTGTTTTTAAACGGGGAGATACCGAATGTGTTTAATCCGGCCTATTCAGGCGGTGCTCTGATGGATATTAATGTGTACAATATGTACCTTGTGATGGCATTGTTTGGTGCGCCCCTGTCGGTTCACTATTTTCCTAATCTGACACCCGTGCCAAATCCAGCCTTCGCGTCCGAGATTGATACTTCAGGAATTCTGGTCATGAAATATCAGGATTTTGTGTGCCAGTGTACCGGCGCAAAGGATACATGCGGAGAAAATTTCTTCCAGATTGAAGGTGAGCAGGGGTGGATCTATGTGCCGGGTTCACCCAATGCGCTGGAACAGGTTCAGGTTGTGATTCGCTCATCAGGACAGGTAAGGACGATGAATCGTCAGCCGGATGGTCATCAGTGGTATTATGAGCTGTTGGGGCTGTCTGAGCTGTTGGGCAAAAATGACCTGGATGAATGTTACAGGCGTCTGGATCTGACGCTTCAGGTGATGGAAGTTCTGGAAGATGCCAGAACAAAGGCTGGAATCATATTTCCGGCCGATCGGGAAGCCATACATTGACATAAAGTATGAAACATAGATGACAGGGGATAAAAACGATGGAGTATATCACAGAAAAACAGCAGATTTATATTAAAGAACATCTGGAGGAGAATATCAGCCTTTTGGCAAGTCTGGGGAAAATTCCTGCACCTTCCCATCAGGAGGATGCGCGGGCGGATTTTGTAAAAAAATGGCTGGAGGCCGCAGGTGCGGCGCATGTTTATATTGACAGTGCCAAAAATGTGATTTATCCGGTGAATATCACAGATGAAACAGAAGATATTGTGGTGATCATGGCTCATATGGATATTGTTTTTCCAGATACGCAGCCGCTTCCGCTATATATCAGCGACGGTAAAATGTTTGCGCCGGGGATCGGTGATGACACGGCAAATCTGGTTCAGTTGCTGATGTGTGTCAAATATATGATTCAAAATAATATGAAGGCAAAATGCGGTGTTTTATTTGTTGCCAATGCCTGCGAGGAAGGACTGGGAAATCTGGAGGGAACAAAAGCCGTGATGGAGGCCTTTAAGGGACGAATCCGTGAATTTATATCTTTTGACGGATATACAGGCGGCGTGACGGCCAGAGCCGTAGGCTCTCAGCGCTATAAGGTTACCGTAAAGACCGAGGGCGGACATTCCTATGGAAAATTCGGCAATAAAAATGCGATTTATTATCTGTCTTCCATGATTAAGGATTTATATACAAAAGAAGTACCTAAAACGGAAAAGACAACTTATAATGTAGGAACCATTCAGGGCGGGACAACAGTCAATTCCATTGCCCAGGAAGCGACCATGCTTTATGAATTTCGTTCCGTAGACCGGGACTGCCTTAAGGAGATGGAAGACTTCTTCTATTCGGTTATAGAAATGTACCGCCATATGGGTATTGCCGTGGAAGTGGAGGTTAAGGGCATCCGGCCGTGTAACGGGGATGTCAATGCCGCCAGTCTGGAAGCTTTTACAAAGGCCAATCTGGATATGATTTCTTATTTTACCGGAGAGACATGGATGCCAGGGGATGGATCTACGGATGCAAATATTCCGCTTTCTATGGGGATTTTGGCCAATACTTTTGGTACCATTCGGGGCGGCGGCGCCCATACAAGAGAGGAGTGGGTGAATCTGGACAGTGTGGAGGAAGGCTTTTGCATTGCCATGGCGGCGGTGAATCGATATTTTGAGGAAAAATTATGAATACTTTGTATATTTTCCCTTTTTGCGGGCAAAATTTTAGACAGGTTTGGTGAAAAAATCTGATTGACAATGATGCAAAGAGTTGGTATACTCAATGAGTGTGCGTAAGTAGACATATTTCATGCACATTCGAACCGAAGAAGAATGATTTTTCGGCAACCAGAGTTTAAAATTTCGCAGGAGGTGAAAATAATGCCAACATTTAACCAGTTAGTAAGAAAAGGAAGACAGACTGTAGAGAAGAAATCCACAGCACCAGCTCTTCAGAAGAGCTACAACTCTCTGCACAAGAAGACAACAGATATGTCCTCTCCTCAGAAACGTGGTGTGTGTACTGCAGTTAAAACAGCTACTCCTAAAAAACCTAACTCAGCTCTTAGAAAGATCGCCAGAGTTCGTCTGTCCAACGGAATCGAAGTAACAAGCTACATCCCAGGTGAAGGTCATAACCTTCAGGAACATAGCGTTGTTCTGATTCGTGGTGGCCGTGTTAAGGACTTACCAGGTACAAGATATCACATTATCCGTGGTACACTTGATACAGCAGGTGTTGCAAAGAGACGTCAGGCTCGTTCCAAATATGGTGCTAAGAGACCTAAGGACGCTAAGAAGTAATTGTTTTCAATCTGTACTATTGCGAACGAATGTAGCATTATTTTACCAGAGTAACAAAAAGGTTGCAGGTTTATAAATAGAGCAATTCGAGCGCGAACACATTTCGGTATTTAAAAATACCCTGTGAGTACCTATGATTTAATCACATTTATTAAGGAGGGAAGTAACGTGCCAAGAAAAGGACATATTCAGAAAAGAGACGTATTAGCCGATCCGATCTACAACAGCAAAATCGTCACAAAACTGATCAACAACATCATGTTAGACGGTAAGAAAGGTGTAGCTCAGAAAATCGTATACGGCGCATTTGACAGAGTTGCTGCAAAGACTGGCAAGGAAGCTTTAGAGGTTTTCGAAGAAGCTATGAACAACGTTATGCCGGTTCTTGAAGTAAAAGCAAGACGTATCGGTGGTGCCACATATCAGGTGCCGATCGAAGTCAGAGCTGACAGAAGACAGGCTTTAGGCCTTCGCTGGTTAACATTGTATTCACGTAAACGTGGTGAAAAGACAATGGAAGAAAGACTGGCAAACGAAATTATGGATGCAGCTAACAATACAGGCGCATCTGTAAAGAAGAAAGAAGATGTGCACAAAATGGCAGAAGCCAACAAGGCATTTGCACATTACAGATGGTAATTTGCTTTTGTTAGCTTCTTAAGTGATATAAGGAGGAATTATCCTTGGCTGGAAGAGAATATCCATTAGAGAGAACCAGAAACATTGGTATTATGGCCCATATCGACGCTGGCAAGACAACGACGACAGAGCGTATTCTTTACTATACCGGTGTAAACTATAAGATTGGTGATACTCATGAAGGTACTGCAACCATGGACTGGATGGAGCAGGAACAGGAAAGAGGTATCACAATCACCTCAGCCGCCACAACATGTCACTGGACACTGCAGGAAAACTGCAAGCCGAAGCCAGGTGCCCTGGAACATCGTATCAATATCATTGATACTCCAGGACACGTTGACTTTACAGTAGAAGTTGAACGTTCTCTTCGTGTGCTTGACGGTGCTGTTGGTGTATTTTGTGCCAAAGGCGGTGTTGAACCTCAGTCTGAAAATGTATGGCGTCAGGCTGACACATATAATGTACCTCGTATGGCCTTCATTAACAAGATGGACATTTTAGGTGCAAACTTCTACGGCGCGGTTGAACAGATTAAAACCAGACTTGGCAAGAATGCAATCTGCATTCAGCTGCCAATCGGCAAGGAAGA
>QFCH01001467.1_pt1 | contig 23250 bp, 26 predicted proteins | sample 5346071 | NCBI WGS metagenome assembly QFCH01 (sample SAMN09062255, study PRJNA434731) | Human gut metagenome, whole genome shotgun sequencing project. | isolation source: stool timepoint B chromium assembly | host: Homo sapiens | collected 2015
TTTTCCGGTGTTTTTATTCGGCATACCTTGAAAAGTATTCTCCTTCTCCGGAACAGGCAAAAGTTGCCCGGAACATCTTGAACTGCAAAACCGGAGCCTATGGTGCAAACGTCAGTGTATGTGAAGACTGTGGTGCTGTTCAGATTCACTATAATTCCTGCCGCAACCGTTGTTGTCCCATGTGTCAGGCTGTTCCAAAGGAAATGTGGATGGATGCCCGCAAAGAGGATGTGCTTGATGCACCCTACTTCCACTTGGTATTTACAGTTCCTGACATTCTGAATCCAATCATTTACAATAATCAGAAACTGTTATATGACACCCTGTATCATGCAGCTTCTGCTACAATCAGTGAACTGACTGCTGACCCAAAGCACCTTGGTGCTGCTGTCGGCTATATCTGCATCCTGCATACATGGGGATCTGAAATGAACTTTCATCCCCATATCCATACAATACTGCTCGGCGGTGGTCTGACATCCAAAAACGAATGGAAAGACAACGGTACTGAGTTTTTTCTTCCTATATGGGCTATCTCCAAAGTCTTTCGTGGAAAATATATGGATGAGTTGAAAAATCTCTGGAATACGAATCAACTTAAGTTTCATGGAACTGCCGAAAAATACAGTAACCATTATGCGTTCAAAGAACTGATTGATTTCTGTTATGATGCGGAATGGATTCCTTATTGTAAGAAAACGTTTAACGGCGCACAGTCTGTGATTGACTACCTTGGAAAGTATACCCATAGGATTGCCATCAGCAATCACCGCATCATCTGTATGGACGATGAAAACGTTACTTTTTCTGTAAAAGATTACCGGAACAAAGGACAATGGAAAGAACTGACCCTTTCCGGTGTTGAATTTATACGACGGTTTCTGATGCATGTACCGCCAAAACGTTTTGTCAGGATTCGGCATTACGGACTTCTTTGTTCCCGTAGCAAACACAAGAAGCTGACTTTATGCCGGAATCTCCTTGGATGCCAAAAGTATCTCTCGAAGCTTCGAGGTAAGGAGATACCAGAAATATTAAAACAGCTTTATGAGATAAACATTTGTGTGTGTAAATCCTGTGGCGGGCATCTTGGAAAACCACAGCTTCGAATACCACAAAGATGTTAAAAGCTTATTCTTTCATACATTTTCTAAAGCCTCAAAGCTTGAGGTTTTGTTGTCGTACCTATTTATCTGAAAATACTTGATTTCTGTAGCTTCTGCACAGAAAATCCTGTATAATCACAGGTAAGTACAAAAGATTGAAAGTCCATAGGTAATGACTACCCGGACGCTCACTTTGTTCAATGAGGTCAAATCGAAAATGGTGTAAACGAAGGGGCAGTTCACTGGAATGTCAAAACTGCTTTTTCGTTTACCCCATCATCGATTCTAACCTAAAATTTGGAGGGGGGATTTAACAATGTTATCTGAAAAATATCAGAAATTTTTACAGAATAATTTTTTGCCAAATGTTCAGCCTCCTTCCTTGGATTTATCAGCAGAAGGATGGAAGTTATTAGTTAAGGAAAATCTCTCCCCAATTATTGAAAAGGAACTCGATATGACGCAGATAGATGATTTTGTATGGGCGACCGAATATAAAAATGGAATGCGAAAGATGCTGTCATTTTTTAGGATAAATGATGCTTATGCAACATTTAAGTGGGGATGGAATTTTGAGTTTATTCCGAAATGTTCGGGAAGCAAAGTTGTGTGGGCAAAAACGGATAAGTCAATATATACTCATATATACGAAATCTCTCCGTATTTTTATAATGCAGGTAAAGTAAAAAGAGAAGATCGTAAAAAAGTGGTTATGACAAGGTATGAGATAGATATAAACAATATTGAAAAAGGACTAGAGGATAAAATAAAGCATCATCAAGAAGTTTTTTATTTTCTTTTACCTGAAATCAAAAAATATTATCAATCAACTGAAACTATGGAACAGGTATTAAATAAAATTGATGAAAACCTAAACCATTGGTATTTCAGCTTTATCAATCCAAACCTTAAGATAGTGAGAGTTTTCATTGAATATCACTTAGGTTTGCACGAAAAAGCTATAAACGATTTAGAAGCAATAGAATTTCTAAGCAGTGATATAAAAAATCAATACCGCAAAAAACTTCTATCATTGAAATAAAACAAATTCCAGTGTGAGGAGGTAAATTAGAGTGGATGAGATAAATGAATTCATACAAGGAATAAAACTTATAAATTGGTTTAACCATGATCATTCAGAAAACAATTATTATGTAATATCCTCGGTTTTTGAAGCCTATGATAAATGGAATAAAAAGATGCTTGAAACATGGGAACCACACATTTATTCATTAGAAAATACCGCAATAGAGAAACTTGGTGATGAACAGATAGATTTAATATTTGCAACGGTATCATCAGAAATAACCGATAAAATATATGAAAATTGGGATAATTTTATAGCTGAAAATCATTTGGAAAATGAAATTGGATTAGAAAATGAAATGCTGGATATGGTTAAAAGAGATGTGTCATGGGCATGTGTAGAAAGAGTGTTAAACATTCAAGGATTTTTTACTACTTTGCTTAATATTTACAGTAATGGTTATTTTCCTTGCTCGTGGATAGGGGATTATCCAAATGGTCAAGTGGTAGTATTGTAATAAATATAAATTTTACAAATATTTAAAATGAAGATTTAGCTAAATTTTACGTTGTAGTGGTAGAATAATATGAACATACCAACTATAAAACTTAGGAGCTAATAGAATAATGAGTTCATTTAAAGTGTTCAGAATAATTTGTAGGATTGTTGGCATCATATTAGGTTTCGTTATTTTAATTTCATTTATTGCTGATTGGAGGTTATGTGCAAGGGTGGGAGTGATACTTCTTGTGATTGATTTAATTCTGATCGCAGTTAAAAATCGCTGTCCCTTCTGTCATAAAGCTTTACGGATTGCACCTATACACGAAGAAGAATATTGTCCATATTGTGGATGTAAAATAGAATAATCAGTAATATAAAGATTTTATTGTGGGTAGTACAAGATGTGATTGAGAAATTTTATAAAAAAGAATAAGCGGTAGTTGCCAATTAGTGGTTTAAGATAAATGTGCTAGGGAGATGATACTGAAAAAACATCTTCCTATCATTTTGCATTTATTCATCAACGCTTTTTGATGATTTATAGCATTTATTTAACACTAAGTAGATATTTGGAAACAAAAGCGTTGAAAAACCTGATAAAATCGTAAAAAAAGTAAAAGAAAATTGCCTGCAACTACTTGACACAAGAGGGGATTTCCTATCATCCGGACTTCGATAAGCGTATTGTGAGCTTTCAGGATATGCGAAAGGAAAGAAGATTTCAATATGATATCAACGGTCATGGTACTCATGTAGCAGGAATTATCGGAGGAAGCGGCAAATTATCAAGAGGAATTTATAGGGGCATGGCGCCATTTTGTAATCTGATCATGGTGCGTGTTCTGGATGAAAAAGGGGATGGAGAAATTGATACGGTAATTCAGGGAATCCGTTGGGTGCATTCTAATAGGAAAAAGTATAATATCCGGATTGTAAATATTTCTGTAGGAACTTTACCTCATATTGGAGACAGAGAAGAGGAAAGATTGATTAAAGAAGTGGAAATGCTATGGGATGATGGTTTGGTCGTGGTGGCTGCAGCGGGAAATTACGGACCGGCATGGGGAAGCGTTACAACACCGGGAATCAGTAAGAAGATCATTACTGTGGGAGCTTCCAACGATGATGAGCGAATTGAAGGGAATATCAATCTGCGAAAACATTATTCGGGCAGAGGTCCAACGAGCGAATGTGTGGTGAAACCGGATCTTCTAGCCCCCGGATCCGGGGTAACTTCTTGTAATGGACGATATGAAAGGACGGGAAAAGCCTATACAGTTAAGAGTGGTACATCTATGGCAGCACCGGTTGTTTCCGGTGCAGTTGCGGTGTTACTTTCAAAGTACCCATCCATGAGTAATGTGGAGGTGAAACTAAGACTTTGGCAGTCTTGTGTGGATCTTGGATTGGAAAAGAACAGGCAGGGGTGTGGTCTTTTGCAAGTAAAGAATTTGCTGGAATTATAAATTTGTTTGTGCTGTCAAGAAAAAATACTTGACAGCACATTTTTTATGGGTTATGATAGCAAAGGTGATGAAAATGAATGAAATTTTAGAACAGGCTTTATTATATGATTTTTACGGAGAACTGTTGAACGAACATCAGAAATCAGTATATGAGCAGTTTGTACTTGAGGATCTGTCTTTGAGTGAGATTGCAGCAGCCGAAGGAATCAGCAGGCAGGGTGTGCATGACATGATAAAGCGCTGTAATAAAATGCTGACAGGATATGAGGAGAAACTTCACCTTGTAGAGAAGTTTTTGAATATCAAAGAAAAAGTTCACCAGATCAATGAAGTGCTGAAAACGGAATCGGAAGATACGAAGGCGCTGATCGATCATATTGAGAAGATATCAACAGAGATTCTAGAGGAGTTATAGAATGGCGTTTGACAGTTTAACAGAGAAATTACAAAATGTGTTTAAAAACTTAAGAAGCAAAGGGCGCCTTACCGAAGATGATGTAAAAACGGCTTTGCGGGAAGTGAAGATGGCTCTTTTAGAGGCAGATGTTAACTTTAAAGTTGTCAAAGGGTTTATAAAGGATGTTCAGGAGCGTGCTGTCGGACAGGATGTGATGAACGGATTGAATCCGGGACAGATGGTCATTAAGATTGTAAATGAAGAACTCGTAAAACTCATGGGTTCCGAGACGACAGAGATTAAACTGGAGCCAGGGCAGGCAACTACCGTGATCATGATGGCAGGTCTTCAGGGAGCCGGTAAGACCACAACAACTGCAAAGCTTGCAGGCAAGTTTAAATTAAAAGGCAAGAAACCACTTCTTGTGGCATGTGACGTTTACCGTCCGGCAGCAATTAAGCAGCTTCAGGTAAATGGAGAGAAACAAGGTGTGGAAGTATTTTCCATGGGAGATGGGCACAGACCTGTAAATATTGCGAAAGCAGCCATGGAACATGCAGCAAAGAATGGAAACAACATTGTAATTCTTGATACAGCCGGACGTCTTCATATAGATGAAGATATGATGGCTGAACTTCAGGAAATTAAAGAAGTGGTTACAGTACATCAGACTATTTTGGTAGTGGATGCCATGACAGGTCAGGATGCGGTAAACGTAGCCGGAAGCTTTAATGATAAGATAGGGATCGATGGGGTCATTGTTACAAAGCTGGATGGTGATACAAGGGGCGGTGCGGCTCTTTCCATCAAAGCAGTTACAGGATGTCCGATCCTATATGTCGGTATGGGAGAGAAGCTTTCAGATCTGGAACAGTTCTATCCGGACCGAATGGCTTCCCGTATTTTAGGTATGGGAGATGTCTTGAGTCTGATCGAGAAAGCAAGTGCTGAAATCGATGAAGAGAAAGCAAGACAGATGACGCAGAAGATGAAGAAAGCCCAGTTTGATTTTGAGGATTATCTGGAAAGTATGAAACAGATGAGAAATATGGGAGGGCTTTCCAGTATTTTAAGCATGATGCCGGGGATGGGCGGCCTTGGAGGAAAACAACTTCAGGAGCTGGACTCAGAAGAGAATGAGAAGAAGATGGCTCGAATGGAGGCAATTATTTATTCCATGACGGTGAAAGAACGTCAGAATCCTGACATTTTAAATCCATCCAGAAAACACAGGATTGCAAAAGGTGCAGGGGTGGATATCAGCGAAGTAAACCGTATGGTGAAACAGTTTGAGCAATCCAAAAAAATGATGAAACAGCTTCCGGGATTGATGGGCGGCAAAGGTGGTAAGAAAGGTAAATTTAAGTTTCCTTTTTAACACATAGATAACAAAAATAAAAAGATAAAAAGAAAGATGAGGAAAAAGATATGGCAGTAAAAATCAGATTAAGAAGAATGGGACAGAAGAAAGCTCCTTTTTACCGTATTGTAGTAGCAGATTCAAGATCTCCTAGAGATGGAAGATTTATTGAAGAAATCGGAACATATGATCCGAACCAGAATCCAAGCGCAATCAAAGTAGATGAAGAAGCAGCTAAAAAATGGTTAAACAACGGTGCACAGCCAACAGAGACAGTTGGAAAAATCTTTAAAGTGGCAGGTATTGAGAAATAATTCAGACTGCGGAGGTGCGCGTAATGAGAGAATTAGTTGAGGTCATTGCAAAAGCATTGGTTGATGATCCTGACAGCGTTGCAGTTACAGAGAAAGTCGAAGGGAAGACGATTGTTATCGAAGTGCGCGTGGCAGATTCTGACATGGGCAAAGTAATCGGTAAGCAGGGCCGTATCGCGAAAGCGATCCGTTCGGTTGTAAAAGCAGCCGCTGCCAAAGAAGACAAGAAAGTTGTAGTAGACATCGCGTAAGCGGTGTCTATTTATATCAAGGAGAATATATGGAGCAGATATTTCAGGTAGGAGTGATTTCATCCACACATGGAGTCCGGGGAGAAGTAAAAGTATTTCCTACGACAGATGACATGAAACGATTTAAGAAACTAAAAGAAGTCATTCTAGATACAGGAAGAGAAAAGAAGACGCTGGAGATTGAGAGTGTAAAATTCTTTAAGCAGCTTGTGATTCTGAAGTTTAGAGGAATTGATAACATCAATGATATTGAAAAGTATAAAGGGAAAAGCCTTTTTGTAGATAGAGAACATGCGGTAAGACTTAGAAAGGATGAGTATTTTATCGCGGATATGATCGGAATGCGCGTAACCACGGACAAGGGAGAAGATTTCGGGACACTGAAAGAAGTAATTGAGACAGGAGCCAATGATGTCTATATTATTGATACGAAAGAACACGGGGAAGTGTTGGTTCCTGCGATCAAGCAGTGTATTCTGGATGTGGATATAGAACAGGGTATGATGCGGATTCATTTATTGGAAGGGTTGGTATAAGAGATGAACTTTCATATATTAACATTGTTTCCGGACATGGTAATGGACGGATTAAATACGAGTATTACAGGACGTGCCATTGCCAACGGACTTCTTTCTATTGAGGCAGTCAACATCCGCGATTTTGCAGTGAATAAGCATAACCGAGTGGATGATTATACTTACGGTGGAGGAGCCGGTATGCTGATGCAGGCAGAACCGGTGTATCTGGCATATAAGTCGGTGGAAGAACAATGTAAAGTAAAGCCGAGAGTTATTTATCTGTCGCCTCAAGGGAAAACATTTTCCCAAAATATGGCAGAGGAATTTGCAAAAGAAGAAGAACTCGTATTTTTATGCGGCCATTATGAAGGAATCGATGAAAGAGTGTTGGAAGAAATCGTGACAGACTATGTCTCTATTGGAGATTATGTCCTGACAGGAGGGGAGCTTCCTGCTATGGTTATGATCGATGCGGTATCGCGCCTTGTGCCGGGAGTGCTTCATAATAATGTATCGGCGGAATTCGAGACATTTCAGGATAATCTGTTAGAATATCCGCAGTATACAAGACCGGAAGAATGGCGTGGGAAAAAAGTACCTGAAATTCTTCTCTCCGGTCATCATGCTAATATCGAAAAATGGAGAAGAGAACAGTCGATTATGAGAACGGCGAAAGCAAGGCCGGATCTTCTGGAAAAAGCAGAATTAACAGAAAAAGAAAAGAAAATCCTTGCAAACTATGAGGACTTATGGTAAACTAATCACGTTGTGAAAGTAGGAGATGGTCCTCTGATACAAAAAGTAGTATTAAGAACGTCTAAATTTTAAGGAGGTCACACAAGATGAATGAAATTATTAAAAAAATTGAAGCTGAACAGTTAAAAGCTGAAGTACCTGCATTTAACGTAGGTGACACTGTAAAAGTTTACGGTAAAATCAAAGAAGGTAACCGTGAAAGAATCCAGGTTTTTGAAGGAATCGTAATCAAGAAACAGGGTGGAAGCACAAGAGCTACATTTACAGTAAGAAAGAACTCTAACGGAATCGGTGTTGAGAAGACATGGCCATTACACTCACCAAACGTGGAGAGAGTAGAAGTTGTCAGAAGAGGTAAAGTAAGAAGAGCAAAACTTTACTACTTAAGAGACCGTGTAGGTAAGAGAGCAAAAGTAAAAGAATTAGTAAAATAGTAAATGTGAGAGAGGGACAAATACATAATGTATCTTGTCCCTTTTTTGAAATCATAGGGTATTAAAATGAAGAAGGAACTAAAGTTCAAAAGTGAAAAAAGAAGAGTGAGACTAAACCGGCTCAGAAATGTTGGTTCATGGATGTTAAAAATTGCGATTGTGTGCGCTGTGGCTTTTGTGCTTGTGCTGTTTTTTGGAAAAAGAGTCAGCAATATAGGGGATTCCATGAATCCGGAGATTGAAAATGGAGACATTGTTCTTGTGAATACTCTGATTTATAATGCGAAGAATCCGTCCAGAGGGGATGTCATTGTATTCAAACCTCAGGGAGATGAAACCATGCATTCTTATATGAAACGTGTTATCGGGCTTCCGGGGGAGACGGTAGAGATTAAGGATGGGATCGTTTATATCGACGGGGAAGAACTGGAAGAAGATTACAAGACATCTGCGATCAAGGAGGCAGGTCTTGCGGCGGAGAAAGTCAAACTAAAGAGTCAGGAATATTTTGTACTGGGAGACAATAGATTAAGCAGTATGGATAGCCGCTCGGTAGAAGTAGGAAACGTGAAAAAGACAGAAATAGAAGGGCGTGCGTGGTTTATTGCTTCGCCTTTGAGACATTTTGGATTTGTAAATTAAGGAGAGAGGATATATGCATTTTCAGTGGTATCCGGGACATATGACAAAAGCAAAACGTATGATGCAGGAAAATATAAAACTGATTGATCTGATCATCGAGCTTTTGGATGCGAGAGTCCCGTTAAGCAGCAGAAATCCGGACATTGACGAGCTTGGGAAAAACAAAGCAAGATTGATTCTTTTAAATAAGGCGGATCTTGCGGAGGATAAGCAGAACGATGCATGGATGGAATATTTTAAAAAGAAGGGATTTGCGGTGGTGAAAGTGAATTCCAAGAAAGGCGGAGGAATTAAGTCGATTCAAGGCGTGATTCAGGAGGCTTGTAAAGAAAAAATTGAGCGTGACAGAAAGCGTGGCATTTTGAACCGTCCGGTACGAGCAATGGTTGTGGGAATACCGAATGTAGGAAAATCCACATTCATCAATTCTTTGGCAGGGAAAGCTTGTGCAAAGACCGGAAATAAACCGGGAGTGACAAAAGGAAAGCAATGGATACGTTTGAACAAAAATGTAGAGCTTTTAGATACACCGGGAATTTTGTGGCCGAAGTTTGAAGATCAAACGGTGGGGCTTCATCTTGCGTTTATCGGCTCTATCAAAGATGAGATTTTAAATACAGAAGAACTGGCAGCGGAACTGATCCGGCTTTTGGAGCCATATTATCCGGGAATTTTGCAGGAAAAGTATGGTATAGAAGAAACGGAAGATCCATATAAGTGTCTTGCGCAGATCGCGGAAAGCAGACATTGTCTTTTAAGAGGGAATGAACTTGATACGGAAAAGGCAGCAATACTTCTTATGGATGATTTCAGAAATGGAAGATTGGGGAGATTGACACTTGAAAGAGCAGAATAACAAAGAGCAGGGTAGCCAGGAACAAAAGAGTATATGGAAAGAAATTATGGAATGGATATGGCTTTTCGTGATCGTAGCCTGTGTATCTTTTCTGATTGTAACATTTGTGGGAATTCGAACAAAAGTAGATGGAGAATCTATGATGCCTACTTTACAAAACGGCGATAATCTTCTTGTAGATAAGCTGACATATCGTTTCCGTGATCCGGAGAGGTATGAAATTGTAGTATTTCCATATAAGTATGAGGAAAATGTATACTATATCAAACGTATCATTGGTCTCCCGGGAGAAACGGTGCAGATTATTGATGGATATGTATATATTAACGGTGAAAAGCTGGAGAAGGACTATGGGGCAGAAGTGATGGAAGATGCGGGGATTGCCGCAGAACCAATCAAACTGGGAGAGGATGAATACTTTGTCCTTGGTGATAACCGGAATCACAGTTCAGATAGCCGCGTGCCGAATGTAGGGGTTTTGAAAAGGGAAGACCTGGTAGGAAGAGCCTGGGTACGTATCTGGCCATTGAATAATCTAGGGGTTGTTGCACATGGAGAAAAAAATTAGTGAGATCAAAGCTGAATTTGAGAAGGCAGATAGAGAACAACGAACATTTTTGTATGAAAAATATGCAGAAGACGAAAGAAGCGGAGTCATCAATTTAATTGCCAGATATAAAAAACAGGAACAAAAGCTTCAGGAAGAAATCAAAAGAACAGAGGAGATGAGTTCTTTTGAGAAAAAATATAATAGTTGTGGATACATATGTGGGATTGACGAGGTTGGTCGAGGTCCACTGGCAGGTCCGGTTGTGGCTGGTGCTGTGATTCTCCCGAAAGACGAGACGATTTTGTACTTGAATGATTCCAAAAAATTATCTGAGAAAAAGCGGGAAGAATTGTATGATGTACTTATGGAAAAGGCGGTAGCAACGGGAATCGGTATTGCAAGTCCTGCAAGGATTGATGAAATCAATATTCTTCAGGCTACTTATGAGGCGATGCGGATGGCGATTTCAAACTTGAAAGTAACACCGGACATTCTCCTGAACGATGCGGTAACAATTCCGGAAGTTACGATTCAACAGGTTCCCATTATCAAAGGGGATGCCAAAAGCGTTTCTATTGCGGCGGCAAGTATCATTGCAAAGGTGACAAGAGACAGACTGATGGTGGAATATGATAAGGTACTTCCGGGATATGATTTTGCAGGAAATAAAGGATATGGTTCCGCAGCGCATATTGCGGCGTTGAAAGAACTGGGACCGACACCGATTCATAGGAATAGTTTTATTAAAAATTTTGTTTAATATACGGGTGGAAGAATGAATAACCGGAAGATTGGAAACTCTTATGAGAAGATTGCCGGGGAGTATTTGAGACTTCACGGATATGAGATTCTGGAATATAATTTTCGATGCAAAGCAGGAGAAATTGATATTATTGCAAAGGATGGAGACTATCTTGTATTCTGTGAAGTGAAATATCGAAAGAGTAAGAGAAAAGGAAGTCCCTTTGAGGCGGTAACAATCGAAAAACAGAAGAAAATTTCTAAAACAGCAATGTATTATATTGCAACAAAAGAACAAAAAGAGATTCCTTGCAGATTTGATGTGATAGGGATTCTCGGGAATCAAATACAGATTGTAAAGAATGCATTTGAGTACATTGGGTAACAAGGCAGGAATGAAGAGTATGAAATTACAGTATAAGAGTCGTGAAAAAATATTGGAAGAAAAATGTGTAGATGGGGTGGAGTATCTTTCTTATCCTCTGTTAGAAAAGACAGGAATGGTAAATCATGGATTTTCTACAAGAATTGGCGGTGTAAGTGAAGGCGTGTGCAGCAGTATGAATTTGAGCTTTGCCCGAGGAGATAAGGAAGAGGCTGTCCGAGAGAACTTTCGCAGAATTGCGGCGGCTCTTGATGTCAAGGTAGAAAATATGGTATTTTCAAAACAGACACATACAACAAATGTACGGGTTGTGACGGAAGAAGACCGTGGGAAAGGAACTGTAAAACCGTTGGATTATGATCAGGTGGATGGACTTGTCACGAATATTCCAGGACTTTGTCTTGCCACATTTTATGCGGATTGTGTGCCACTGTTTTTTGTGGATCCGGTACAGAAAGCAATCGGACTTAGTCATTCCGGATGGAGAGGGACTGTTGGCAAAATCGGGAAGATTACAGTAGAGACAATGAGAAAAGAATATGGTACAGATCCGGCTGATGTGCTTGCGGCTGTGGGACCGTCCATTTGTCAGAAATGTTATGAAGTCAGTGAAGATGTGATTGAACAATTTCGGATAAATTATGAACAGAAATACTGGGAAGAATTGTTCTATAAAAAAGAGAATGGGAAATTTCACTTAAATCTTTGGAAGGCAAATGAGATTGTTTTTGGAGAAGCGGGAATAAAAGCAGAACATATTGCGGTCACTAATGTATGCACATGCTGTAACCCGGATGTTTTATTCTCACACCGTGCATCTCATGGCAAAAGAGGAAATTTAGGAGCATTTATGGCTATAAGAGAAGGAGGAACAACATGTTATTAACCGGAACACAGGACGGCGAGGTAACGAAACAAGTAACAAAAGAGGTAACAGAAGTTACCAGTCAGGCAACGGAAGAAGTAAATAAGCTATTTCAATATATTAATGATAACATTCCGAATATCATTGCATTTGGTGTGAAGGTGCTTCTTGCGCTGCTTGTATTTATCATTGGAAGTAAGCTCATAAAACTGGTTCGAAAGATTGTAAGAACATCGTTGGAACGTTCTACCGTAGATAAGGGTGTGGAACAGTTTTTGGATTCTGTCATCAAAGTAGTGCTTTATGCAATCCTTATATTCTCCATTGGAGCAAAGTTTGGTGTAGATACAACTTCTGTAGCGGCTCTTCTTGCATCCGGCGGTGTTGCCATTGGTCTTGCGCTTCAAGGAACATTGTCAAACTTTGCAGGAGGCGTTTTGATTTTGCTTTTGAAACCGTTTGTGGTAGGGGATTATATCATCGAGGATAGCCAGAAAAATGAAGGAACTGTAAAAGAAATCCAACTGTTTTATACAAAACTTTCTACGATTGATAATAAGATCATAGTGATTCCGAATGGTACATTGTCGAATACAAGTCTTACGAATGTGACAACAAGCAACATGCGAAGATTAGATCTGAATATTGGGATTTCTTATGATTCAGATTTGAAAAGGGCGAAGGAAATTATTATGAATCTTCTCGAAAATGATGCTAGTATATTGAAGGATCAGGATCGTCTTGTTGTTGTGGATCAGCTTGCAGACAGCGCCGTTATGCTAAGTGCACGTTCCTGGGTGAAGACAGAAGAGTATTGGACGACAAGATGGCGGTTATTGGAACAAATTAAGCTGTCTATGGATGAAAATGGAATTGAGATCCCGTATCAACATATGACAGTACAGATGAAAGCAGAACAAAAGAGTATCAATTAAAAATCAGATTTGAAAATGGAAATACCGTAATCTCTTGAAATATAAAAGTTCTTGAGGATACGGTATTTTTAGAATATATCATTAAAAAATGCCATAAACCATATAATCTCAAGGTTTATGACATCTATAACTGCTAAGCTGGAAATCGGACTTGAACCGACGACCCCTTCATTACGAGTGAAGTGCTCTACCGACTGAGCTATTCCAGCATTGGGCTACATAATGGCCACAAAGACTATTATATACAATTTTTTGAAAAATGCAACTGTTTTTTGATGAAAAAGACACCTTTCATTGTGTTTTCTGTCTTGCAATATTATAATAGAATCAATGGATTTTAAAACGGAGGAGAACCAATATGGCGAAATATATTATGGCATTGGATGCGGGGACGACAAGCAACCGGTGTATTTTGTTTAATGAAAGAGGAGAAATGTGCAGCGTAGCTCAGAAGGAATTCACCCAGTATTTCCCAAAGCCGGGATGGGTAGAACATGATGCGAATGAAATCTGGTCCAGTCAGTTGGGAGTTGCAGTAGAAGCCATGAGTAAGATTGGTGCCACGGCAGAGGATATTGCTGCGATTGGTATTACGAATCAAAGAGAGACGGCAATTGTGTGGGACAAGTATACAGGAGAACCAATCTATAGCGCAATTGTATGGCAATGCAGGAGAACTTCGGAATATTGTGATTCTCTGAAAGCGAAAGGTCTTACAGAAGAATATCGTAAGAAAACGGGACTTGTGATCGATGCCTATTTCTCTGGAACAAAAGTAAAATGGATTCTGGATCATATCGAAGGGGCAAGAGAGCGGGCAGAACAAGGAGAACTTCTCTTTGGAACCGTGGAGACATGGCTCATCTGGAAACTTACGAAAGGCACTGTGCATGTGACGGACTATTCCAATGCTTCCCGTACCATGTTGTTTAACATAAACACGTTGCAATGGGATGAGGATATTCTGAAAGAGTTAGGAATTCCAAAATGTATGCTTCCGGAGGCAAAACCATCCAGTTGCGTGTATGGAAAGTCAGATGCAAGCTTTTTCGGAGGAGAGATTCCGATTGGCGGGGCAGCGGGAGATCAGCAGGCAGCGCTTTTCGGACAAACATGTTTTGAAGAAGGGGAAGCGAAGAACACCTATGGAACGGGCTGCTTTCTTCTCATGAATACAGGAGAGAAACCGGTATTTTCAAAGAACGGACTGGTAACAACGATTGCATGGGGATTGAATGGGAAAGTAAACTATGCTCTGGAAGGGTCCATATTTGTTGCAGGTGCAGCAATCCAGTGGCTTCGTGATGAAATGCATCTGATTGATTCTTCGGAAGATTCCGAATACATGGCAGGAAAAGTAAAAGATACGAATGGCTGTTATGTAGTTCCGGCTTTTACAGGATTGGGTGCACCGCATTGGGATCAGTATGCCAGAGGAACCATCGTCGGTATTACAAGAGGGGTGAATAAATACCATATCATAAGAGCAACTTTGGAATCATTGGCATATCAAGTGCATGACGTTCTTACTGCCATGAAGGCAGATTCGGGCATTGAACTAAGCGCATTAAAAGTGGATGGAGGAGCAAGTGCCAATAATTTTCTCATGCAGTTTCAGGCAGATGTAATCAATGCTCCGGTCAGCAGGCCGAAATGTGTAGAAACAACTGCCATGGGCGCAGCATATCTTGCGGGACTTGCTGTAGGATACTGGAAGAGCAAGGAGGATGTTGTAAAGAACTGGCAGATTGACAGAACATTTGCTTCGGCAATTTCAGAAGAAAAAAGAGAAACATGCGTCCGGGGATGGAATAAAGCAGTGAAATATGCCTATGGATGGGCGAAAGAAGAATAGGAATGATACGTCCATTGTAAATGAAGTAATAAAACAGAGTTCGTGAAGTAAAAGTGTACTTCCTGAACTCTGTTTTTCGATTTAGAATTTTTTCAAATACCACTTCTCCACCAAATTGATGACCGCGTAAAGTCCCATTGCCATGATACAGAGAAGTACAATACTCATAAGAAGCCAATCGAGTTTAAATACCTGGCTGGAGTAGATGATCAGATATCCCAGGCCACTTCTTGCTGCAAGAAACTCACCGATAATCACGCCAACAAGACAAAGACCGATGTTTACTTTCATAACATTTATGATAGACGGGATAGAACCGGGGATTACTACTTTTGTCAGAGCGTGGAATTTATTGCCGTGGAGCGTGTAGATCAGTTTTATTTTTTCCGGATCAATTTCCTGAAAACTCGTATATAAACTTAAAATGCTTCCAAATATAGCGACTGACATGCCGGCTACAATGATAGTAGTCTGTGTAGCGCCAAGCCATACAATAAGAAGAGGTGCAAGGGCTGATTTGGGCAAACTATTGAGCACTACAAGATAGGGGTCAAGAATCTCGGATAATTTCCGACTGAACCAAAGGAGAACAGCGGTCAATATACTTACAAAAATGACGAGAATGAAGCTGACAATGGTTTCATATAGTGTAATCCCTATGTGAAGGAAAATACTCTTATCCAAAACCATGTCAAAGAAACAAAGGGCAATTTTTGACGGACTGCTAAAAATGAAAGAGTCAATGATTCCGGTTTGGGATGTGATTTCCCACACAAGAAGGAAAATTACAAGTATGGCAATCCTTGAAAAAATTACAACATAGCGATGTATTTTCTTTTGTTGCAGATATGCAAGCTGTGCGGCGGAAATTTCATTCATTTTTGGTTCAGCTCCTTCCAAATAAGATTAAAGTAGTCTTTGAACTCCGGTGTGTTTCTGCGGTGTAACGGAGTATCCTGTGCCAGATTAAAATGTAAGGAGACAGTCTGCTGGATTGTGGCGGGACGGTTGGAAAGAATGATAACCTTGTCACCAAGACTGATTGCCTCAGACAAATCGTGTGTTACCAGAATAGCCGTTTTCTTTTCCCTTCGAATAATCTGTCCAATATCATCCCCTACCGTAAGACGGGTTTGATAGTCCAAAGCAGAAAACGGTTCATCAAGTAGCAGAAGATCCGGTTCCAGAATCAAGGTGCGCACAAGGGCTGCCCGCTGTCGCATCCCTCCGGAAAGCTCGGAAGGTTTCGCGTTTGCAAACTCTTCAAGACCGTAAGTTTCCAAAAGTTCGTGTGCTTTGCTTTTAGTCTTAGCCGTTAAATTATGTTGGATTTCCAATCCGAGAAGCACATTGTGGTAAATGCTGCGCCATTCAAACAGATGATCGTGTTGCAACATGTATCCTACATTGGTTCTACTTTCTTTCAAAGGTTTTCCCATGAGTTGTATGGTGCCGTCTCCGGGAGTAAGAAGTCCGGAAATCAGGGAAAGAAGTGTAGATTTGCCACAACCCGACGGCCCGACGATGGAAATAAATTCACCGGATTTTACGGAAAAAGAGATATCTCTAAGGGCGGGAGTTTCACCTTCCGGGGTGTGGTAGGTATAATTTAAGTCATGGATTTCTAATACCTTTTTCATAACAACCTCCTAGTATTGGTGTGAATCGCAAGATTAAGCTGTAACTGTTTATAATGTATTTTATGAGATTCTTGAAAATGAGTGCTTGATTGAGGGGGAAAGAGAGAGTATAATCGTAGAAAATAGGCTAGGCAGGAGATGGAATATGAACTATCAGAAAGAATTGGATAAGCTGATTTCCGGATTAGAGAAGGAAGGGCAGGTTCCTAAACTTTTATTGCATAGTTGTTGCGCGCCGTGCAGCAGTTATGTGTTGGAATATTTGTCGAATTATTTTGAGATTACTGTGTTTTATTATAATCCGAATATTTTTCCGGAGAGCGAGTATACAAAGAGGATTCTGGAACAACAGACATTGATCGGTGAAATGAAGACAAAGCATCCGGTAACTTTTATTGCCGGGAATTATGATAAAGACAGATTCTATGAAGTGACAAAGGGATTGGAACATGTGAAAGAGGGAGGAGAGAGATGCTTCAAGTGCTATGCCTTGCGCCTGGAAGAAGCAGCCAAAATGGCGAAGGAATGCGGTTATGATTATTATACGACCACGCTGAGCATCAGTCCTTTAAAAAATGCGGATAAATTGAATGAGATCGGAATGAGGATTGCGGAGAAGTATGGGATCAAATATCTGCGTTCGGACTTCAAGAAAAGAAACGGGTATAAACGTTCTATTGAACTTTCTAAGAAGTTTGGACTTTATCGACAGGATTACTGTGGATGTGTGTATTCTAAACAGGCGAGAGAACTTCAAGACAGCAGGAAATAAGACAGAAAATGTAAGATGGGAGGAAACGATATGGCACAGTTATGGGGAGGACGTTTTACGAAAGAGACAGACAAACTTGTATATAATTTCAATGCATCGATTTCTTTTGACAGGAAATTCTATGAACAAGATATTCGGGGAAGTATTGCGCATGTTAGGATGCTTGAAAAGCAGGGAATACTGACAGAAGAAGAGAAAGAGAAGATTGTATCTGGTCTTTGCGGCATTTTAGAAGACGTACAGAATGGAGAACTTGAGATTTCAGATACCTATGAAGATATTCATAGTTTTGTGGAGGCGGTTCTGATTGAACGGATTGGAGATGCAGGGAAGAAACTGCATACGGGAAGAAGCAGGAACGATCAAGTGGCTTTGGATATGAAACTGTATGTAAGGGATGAGGTACTGCAGGTTGATGGAATTCTGAAAGAACTTTTGAAAGTGTTACTTCATATTATGAAAGAAAATACAAAAACAGCCATGCCTGGATTCACCCATCTACAGAAAGCACAGCCGATTACCCTGGCGCATCATATGGGAGCTTATTTTGAGATGTTTAAGCGGGATCGTTCCCGTATGCATGATATTTATGAAAGAATGAATTATTGTCCGCTAGGTTCAGGAGCTTTGGCTGGAACAACCTACCCGCTTGATAGAGAATATACAGCAAGTCTTCTTGGATTTAAAGGATCAACTTTGAATAGTATGGATTCTGTGGCAGACAGAGACTATCTGATTGAGTTTTTATCAGCACTTGCTACTGTTATGATGCATTTAAGCCGATTTTCGGAGGAAATAATCATCTGGAATTCCAATGAGTATCAGTTTGTGGAGATTGATGATGCATATAGTACCGGAAGCAGTATTATGCCACAGAAGAAAAATCCGGATATTGCGGAGCTTGTGCGGGGGAAAACAGGGCGTGTCTATGGAGCACTCATGTCTTTACTTACAACCATGAAAGGGATTCCATTGGCATATAATAAAGATATGCAGGAAGACAAGGAACTTGTATTTGATGCTATAGATACAGTAAAGGGTTGTCTTACTTTATTTGCGGGAATGCTGAATACCATGAAATTCCGTACAGAAGTAATGGAGGAGAGCGCAAAGAAAGGATTTACAAATGCAACGGATGCTGCAGATTATCTTGTGAATCATGGAGTACCGTTCCGCGATGCACATGGAATTGTTGGGCAGATGGTGTTATATTGTTTAGATAAAAATATTGCATTGGAAGATATGAGTCTTTCGGAATTGCAAGATATTTCACCGGTGTTTGAAAAAGATATTTATGATGCGATCAGCATGGAGACATGTATCAATAAAAGAATTACGATCGGCGCTCCGGGAAAAGAAGCCATGGAGCAGGTCATTGGGATTTGCGAAGCATATCTGACAGAAGAAAAGGAATAGGAAAGAGAGGACAGTTGAAATGGAGAGAAAATTAAGAGTAGGAATTCTTGGAGCAACAGGTATGGTAGGACAGAGATTTATTTCTCTTTTGGAAAATCATCCATGGTATGAGGTGACAGTGGTAGCGGCGAGCGCCCGTTCTGCAGGAAAAACATACGAAGAGTCTGTGGGGGACAGATGGAAAATGACGACACCAATGCCTGAGGCAGTAAAAAATTTGATCGTCATGAATGTGAATGAAGTGGAGGAAGTAGCACAGGGCGTAGATTTTGTGTTTAGTGCTGTGGACATGTCTAAAGAAGAAATTCGGGAAATTGAGGATGCTTATGCGAAGACAGAGACGCCGGTAGTTTCCAACAACAGTGCCCATCGTTGGACAAAGGATGTGCCGATGGTAATTCCGGAGATTAATCCAGAGCATTTTGAGGTGATTGAGTCACAGAAGAAGCGCCTTGGAACCACGAGAGGATTTGTTGCGGTAAAACCGAATTGTTCCATCCAAAGTTATGCCCCGGTTCTTACGGCATGGAAAGAATTTGAACCGACAGAAGTGGTGGCAACCACATATCAGGCTATTTCGGGAGCCGGGAAAACATTCAAAGACTGGCCGGAAATGGTAGAGAACATCATTCCTTATATTGGTGGAGAAGAAGAAAAAAGCGAGCAGGAGCCGCTTAGGATTTGGGGAAAAGTGGAAGCTGGAGAGATCGTTAAAGCAGAAAGTCCGGTTATCACAACCCAGTGCATCCGCGTTCCGGTTTTGAACGGGCATACAGCGGCGGTATTTGTAAAATTTGCAAAGAAACCAACGAAAGAACAATTGATCGAAAAACTTGTGAACTTCAAAGGGCTACCGCAGGAATTGAAACTTCCAAGTGCACCGGGACAGTTTATTCAGTATCTGGAAGAAGATAACCGGCCTCAGGTAACGTTGGATGTTGATTTTGAGAACGGTATGGGAGTGTCTGTCGGACGTTTGAGAGAGGATACTGTCTATGATTTTAAATTTGTAGGACTTTCACACAATACGGTGAGAGGTGCAGCAGGCGGAGCAGTTTTATGCGCGGAAACGCTGACTGCAAAAGGATATATTCAGGCAAAGTAAGGAATTGTTTCAGTGTGGGGAAATAGATGAGAACAGAGATTTTAGATTATACGCAGAACAGAGAGTTGTCATGGTTAAAATTCAATCAGCGTGTACTGCAGGAGGCAGAAGATCCATCCGTACCGCTTTTGGAACGTATGAAATTTGTGTCCATTTTCACAAGTAATCTGGATGAGTTTTTTATGATTCGTGTAGGAAGTCTTTATGATCTCGTATCCATAGGAGATACGAAGGTAGATACACGATCCGGACTTACGCCAAAACAACAGTTAGAGAAAATATACGAAGCGGTGGCTCCGTTATACAAGGAACGGGACAAGACGTATGCGGATATTAAAAGGCAGCTTCAGCCATATGGGGTATGCAGCCTTACGATCAAAGAATTGGAGCAGCCGGAGAAGAAGTTTGTCAAGAAGTATTTCAAGGAGCAGCTTCTTCCGGTACTTTCTCCTCAGATTGTAGATGCAAATCATCCGTTTCCACACCTGATCAGTAATCAGATTTATGTGATTGCATATGTAAAGGATCATGATAAAAAAATGGTCGGGATTGTTCCGGTTCCGCAGTTTGTGTCTGAGATTGTCTATTTGCCGGGAAATGAGATACGCGTTATTCGCACGGAAAATATTATAAAGGAATATTTGGAACTTGTGTTTGAACATTATGAAGTGACAGATAAGAATTTTATCCGGGTTACAAGAAATGCGGATGTGTCGCCGGATGATGATGCGGAATATGATGAGGATTTCCGAAAGCGTATGAAAAAGACGTTGCACAAAAGGCGGAAAATGGCTGCGGTAAGGCTGGAAGTTGCAGAGAATCTGAATAAAGAGCAGGAAAAATATCTTTGTGGGAAGTTATCCATTGAGCCGAATCAGATTTTCAGAACGAAGGCTCCTATGGTACTTGCCTATATGTTTCAGGTTGCAGAAAAAATTCCTGCTTCTATGAAAAGACCGTTGCTTTATGAACCCTTTTCGCCGCAGATGTATTCGGTGATCAAGGATGTCAGTGTGATGAAACAAGTGAAAAGGCAGGATGTATTATTGTCCTATCCGTATGAGAGTATGGAACCATTTTTGCGATTGATTAAGGAAGCTGCCTCGGATCCGAATGTTATGACGATTAAAATTACGATTTATCGTCTTGCAAAAAAAGCGAGATTGGTGGAGTATCTTTGTGCAGCGGCAGAAAATGGAAAAGAAGTGACAGTTCTTATCGAACTCCGTGCAAGATTTGATGAACAGAATAATATCGACTGGTCAGAACGGTTGGAAGATGCGGGATGTCGTGTCATTTATGGATTCGAAGAGTATAAAGTGCATTCGAAGATCTGCCTGATTACCTATAGAAACCGCAATGAAATTCAATACATTACGCAGATCGGTACAGGAAATTATAATGAAAAGACAGCGGCAATGTACACCGACCTTTCTTTGATTACGGCAAACAAGGAGATTGGAGAGGATGCGGCAGTCTTTTTCAAAAATATGTCCATTGGAAATCTGGAAGGGGAGTACAGCCACCTTCTTGTTGCGCCGGGAAGCCTGAAACAGAGAATTCTGCTTTTGATGGAAGAAGAAATTCGAAAGGGTGACAGAGGGCATATCATTATGAAGATGAACTCTGTGACAGATCTGGACTTTATACGGAAGGTAGCGGAGGCATCTAAAGCAGGTGTGAAAGTAGAACTGATCGTCAGAGGAATCTGCTGTATTCTTCCGGGAGTAGAGGGAAGAACAGAAAATCTGTCTGTAATCAGTATTGTAGGACGTTATCTGGAACACGCAAGAATTTTTAGCTTTGGTGAGGGAGCGGAGCAGAAACTTTATATCGGCTCGGCGGATATGATGACGAGAAATACAGAGAAGCGGGTGGAAGTAGCCTGCCCGGTGTCCGACCCATCGATCAAGGCACGCATTAACCACATGCTTCAGGTGATGCTTTCTGATGATGTCAAGGCAAGGATTCTTACGAATTCCGGCGTATATGTAGAAAAAAGCGGAGAAAAAAATGTCAATTCGCAGGAAATATTTATGCAAGAAGCGGTTGGATCTGCAAAAAAAGCAGAAAAAATGTATGAACAGAACGGAAGATCCGGTTTGGATAAGAAAGGGAAATTATGGGAATTACTGAAAAAGATTTTGGGATAACATCAAAAGGAAACACAAGTTTATATACAATTACCAATAAAAATAATATGAGTGTTTCTGTGACAGATTTCGGTGCTACGCTTGTTCGTGTGCTTGTGCCGGACCGGAATGGAAGTCCTACAGATGTAGTGCTTGGCTATGATGAAGCGAAAGGTTATGAAGACGGCACAGTTTTCTTTGGAGCTTCTGTAGGAAGATCGGCAAACAGGATTGGCGGAGCATCCTTTGAGATCAATGGAGTGACATATAAGCTGGAACAAAACGATCATAGCAATAATCTACACAGCGGTCTTGATTTTTATAATAAGCGTATCTGGCAAGTTGCGGAAAAAGGAGAGGACAGTGTGGCTTTCGTGCTCCATAGTCCGGATGGTGACCAGGGATACCCTGGATCTTTGGATATGATGGTGCGGTATACATTAACGGATGATAATGCATTGAAGATTGACTATGATGCAGTTCCGGATAAAGACACGATTATCAATATGACAAACCACAGTTATTTCAATCTGGACGGACATGGATCAGGTGACGTACTGGAACAAGAGGTACAGATTTATGCAGACTATTTCACAAAAGCAGATCAGGAGTCTATTCCCACCGGAGAATTGACAGACGTAACCGGAACACCTATGGATTTCCGGGTGAAAAAAGCAATCGGAAGAGATATTGAAGAGCCATACGAGGCTTTGATTTTTGGGAAAGGTTATGATCATAACTGGGTGCTGAATCACCATGAGAAATTTGCAAAAGTTGCAGAGATGACAGGAAAGAAAAGCGGCATTACAATGGAAGTTTATACAGATCTTCCGGGAATGCAGTTTTATACGGCAAACTTTGTGGAGAATGAAAGAGGGAAAGATGGAGCAGTATACGGAATGCGTCATGCAGCCTGCTTTGAAACGCAATATTTCCCGGATGCCATCCACAAAGAAAAATTTCCGGGACCTGTTTGTTCTGCAGGAGAAAATTATAAAACATGTACAGTGTACAAATTTATCGTAAAGTAGGAGCATATGGGTAAATCAGTATATATTGCGGAAAAACCGAGCGTAGCTCAGGAATTTGCAAAAGCATTAAAATTGAATACACAAAGAAAAGATGGATATCTTGAGTCACCGGATTCGGTTGTCACATGGTGTGTAGGTCATCTTGTTACGATGAGTTATCCGGAGGTCTATGATGAAAAATATAAAAGGTGG
>QFCH01001009.1_pt1 | contig 23045 bp, 19 predicted proteins | sample 5346071 | NCBI WGS metagenome assembly QFCH01 (sample SAMN09062255, study PRJNA434731) | Human gut metagenome, whole genome shotgun sequencing project. | isolation source: stool timepoint B chromium assembly | host: Homo sapiens | collected 2015
GCAAAAAATATACTGGCGGAGGGATTACGACAAATAGCATAAGAAGAATAACTATATAGGGCAGGGAATGCCCGAATTTACGCCTGTGGAGATAGTAGGTCACGAGGTCTGTGAAGCAGGAAGCCCATTGGCTTTAGACAATGGGTAGTTCAGTTCGCCCGGCGCGAACGTTATTCTTAAAGGTGAAAGTCCTAAGCGTGCCCGTTAGCGGGAAGCGCATAGTCAACATGGCAAGGGTGTCTACTGTAAAGTGGAATCTGAAGGAAGCCTGAGGCAAACCATTGGTCCGACGAACAGAAATCATGTATAAGGCTTACAGTCCGGATAAGACCGCTGGACAGGTTGAAGTCCGATAGCTAACAAGGGACTGGTAGTAGACATGGCGGATAGATGATGGGAAAGATAACGTTTTTAACCGTGGGAGATCCTAGGAGTGGTATCATTGGCCATAGTAACAACGAATCATAGGAAGTCAGCAGATGTCATAGTAGTGAAGAAGTCTCTGTAATGGAGATGGAGCGAAGGACGGAACAGTTAATCAGTTGGAGTAAGTCCCAATTGAGAGTCTAGACAATACACATGCCGAGAGGAGTACCACGAGTACTATGTGGTCGAAGCTCACGAAAGGGAAAGGAAACAACGCATGGAGAAACAAAGAATATTTATAGAGGACATTCTGTCAAATGAAAATATGAACCGTGCTTATAAACAGGTAGTAAAGAATAAAGGTGCGGCAGGAATAGATGGAATGGAGTGCAAAGACCTGCTTTCCCATTTGAGAGTAAATGGTCAGCTGCTCAGAGAGAGTATAAGAAATCAATCATATAAACCAATGCCAGTAAAAAGAGTGGAAATTCCTAAAGAGAATGGAAGCAAACGGAAACTTGGGATACCTACAGTTACAGACCGCATGGTTCAACAGGCAATTGCACAGATATTAACACCTATATATGAAAGAAAATTTCATGCGGGCAGTTACGGATTTAGACCCGGAAAAAGCGCGCAACAGGCAGTTCTAAAAGCGGTTGAATACATGAATGAGGGGTATAACTGGGTTGTTGATATTGATTTGGAAAAGTTCTTTGATATGGTAGAGCATGATAAGATGATATCTATTTTGAATAAAGAAATAAAGGATGGAAAAACACTTTCGTTAATCCGAAAATTTCTGGTAAGTGGAGTCATGGTCGGAGAACAGATAGAGGAAACAGAGGTTGGAACTCCGCAAGGAGGAAATATCTCGCCGCTTCTTGCGAATATATTGCTCAATGAACTGGACTGGGAACTTGAAAGCCGAGGACTTAGATTTGTACGATATGCGGATGACTGTATCATTCTTGTTAGAAGCGGAAAAGCCGCTGTACGAGTAATGAAATCAGTCACGAAATATATTGAAAATGTCCTACGGTTAAAAGTGAACAAGGACAAGAGCAGAATCGGCAGACCTACCGAAATACAATATCTGGGATTTGCTTTTTATTATCAATTTCAGGAAAAGAAATACAGGATTAAAATCCCACAAAAGTCATTGGATAAAGTAATGAAGAAAGTCAGAAAACTTACGAGCCGCAAGTGGAGTGTGAGTAATTCATACAAAGCGGAAAAGATAGCAGAGGTTGTAAGAGGATGGATTAATTACTTTAAGATTGGTTCGATTCTTACAGCAACCAGAAAACTTGATACAGTTATTAGGTATAGATTCAGAATGTGTATATGGAAACATTGGAAAAACCCTAAAACCAGATATAAAAATTTGGTAAAATTAGGTGTTAGCAAAAAGAATGCAAGGAGTGCGGCTGGATTTCATGGGTATGCCCGAGTTTGTCGTACAGAGACTGTTTGCTATGCAATGTCAAATGCACGTCTAAAGAAATTTGGCTTACTCTCAGCAGAGGAATATTTTTGTAAAACAAGATGTCAAGTTAACTGAACCGCCGGATGCGGAACCGCATGTCCGGTGGTGTGAGAGGTCGGCGGCAAAAACCGCCTCCTACTCGATCATTAAACGGGGTTTTAGATATGAAGTTAGTTGAAAAATTAATCCAAAATAGAATTTTGTCCAAAGAAGAGTTTGTGGAATTGCTGTCAAATACCAGTGCAGAGGATCGGGAAATACTTCGTAAAGAGGCGGTGCGTCTTCGGGAAAAGTATTACGGGCATGATGTTTATATCCGCGGATTGATTGAGTTTACAAATTATTGTAAGAATAATTGTTATTATTGCGGCATTAGACGGGATAATCATCATTTGGAGCGGTACAGGCTGACGAAGGATGAGATTTTATCCTGCTGTGAGGGCGGTTATCGTCTCGGCTACAGGACCTTTGTACTTCAGGGCGGCGAGGATCCATGGTTTAATGATGACAGGATGGAGGATATTGTCCGGAGTATAAGAGCAGCCTATCCTGAGTGTGCTATTACTTTGTCCATCGGTGAGCGTTCACGTGAAAGCTATCAACGATTAAAGGAAGCCGGTGCAGACAGATATCTGCTCCGTCATGAGACCGCCAATGAGGCCCATTACCGCAAACTGCATCCGGAGGAGATGTCTCTTGCCAACCGCAAGGCATGCCTTTATACCCTCAAAGAGCTGGGGTATCAGGTGGGTGCCGGTTTTATGGTGGGTGCCCCCGGTCAGACATTTGAATGTCTGGCAGAGGATTTGATTTTCCTGCAGGAACTGCAGCCTGAGATGATCGGCATCGGGCCGTTTCTGCCCCATCATGAGACACCATTTGCCAATGAAGAAAAGGGCAGCTATGATCTGACGATTTTCCTGCTTTCAGTTCTCAGAGTAATGTTTCCGAATGTGCTTCTGCCTGCGACAACGGCACTCGGTACGATTAAGGCCACTGGGCGTGAACAGGGAATGCTGGCGGGATGCAATGTGGTGATGCCTAATCTTTCGCCGGTGGCCAACCGCAAACAGTATGAACTGTATGACAATAAGGTCTGTACCGGGGATGAGGCGGCGGAGTGCAGAGGCTGTATGGAGAATCGTATGGCATCTGTGGGCTATCATCTTGTTGTGGACCGGGGAGATTTTAAAAAGGTATAAAGCAAAGCATACATAAAAAAGGCTGAATGTTCTATACTATATCAACAGGTGTGAGTCGATACACATGAAAGATGTGCAGGGACTTATCGTCAGTTATAAACAGGAAAAGGCGGTTGTTGATATGGTTGGATGGATTGTAGCGTTGATATCCGGAGCTTTAATGAGCATTCAGGGTGTTATGAATACCGAAGTGACGAAGCAGACCAGTCTGTGGGTCAGTACAGGCTGGGTACAGCTGTCTGCACTGACCGTCTGTATTGCAGCCTGGCTCATCAGAGACAGGAGCAGTGTGACGGCTTTGATGGATGTCAGTCCGAAATATATGCTTCTTGGCGGTGTGATCGGTGCATTTATCACCCTCACGGTGATCGTCAGTATGAACCGGTTGGGCCCGGCCAGAGCGGTACAGCTGATTGTTGTTTCCCAGATAGCGGTGGCGTATCTTATTGAACTTTTTGGCCTTTTTGGGGTAGAAAAGACAGAATTTCAGTGGTCAAAGTTTTTGGGACTTGGATTGTCGATCATCGGTATTATCATTGTGAAGTGGAAATAAAGTTTTACAGGCAGGGGCAGCAGGAGGTACGAAAATAAAATCAAAATAAAGTCGTAAAACGCTTGTAATCCCACAGGTTATTTTGTACAATTAAAAGTGTGACTTTTGTATATCTGTTCTCTCCGGGGAAGGAGAGATATGCGTAAACTGAAGAATCTTAAGATGATGTTGACGGTGGCCTTTGTGATTGCAGCAGGTGTTCTTTTTTTCTATGATGGGAGAAAGGCATCGGATGTTCAGTGGGAGACAGCGGAGGAGACAGCATCAGAGAATGAATCTTCCGGTATGGTATCGGGAGAAGATACAAAAGAGACGGAAAGTGTGAGTACAGAACCGGAGACGATATATGTTTATATTTGCGGGCATGTCGAAAAGCCGGATGTCTATGCTCTGGCAGCCGGTACAAGGCTTTATGAGGCCATTAAGGCGGCCGGCGGTGCACTGGAGGATGCAGATCTGCAGCAGTTGAATCTGGCGGATCCGCTGGCAGACGGACAGAGGATTTATGTTCCGGCAGAGGGAGAGACTGTCCTTTCGGCACAGTATACAGAAGATAAAACGTCCAATGGACTTGTGAATATTAATACAGCGACTGCGGAGCAGCTTCAGACACTGCCGGGAATCGGTCAGGCGAAGGCCAATGCCATTGTAGCCTACCGTGAAGCCAATGGCAATTTTTCTTCTATAGAAGATCTGAGGAATGTTCCGGGAATTAAAGAGGGAGTTTTCGGACAGATCCAGTCGCTGATTTGTGTAAATTGAGGTGTGAGATATGGCGAATAAGGTTTTGGTTGTAGATGATGAGAAACTGATTGTCAAGGGCATCAAATTCAGTCTGGAACAGGATGGGATGGAAGTAACGGCTGCTTATGATGGAAAGGAAGCCTATGAACTGGCCATGCAGAATGATTATGACATTATTCTGCTGGATGTGATGCTTCCTGAATTAAATGGCTTTGAAGTGTGTCAGATGATCAGGGAGAAGTCGGATGTACCGATCATTATGCTGACGGCCAAAGGCGACGATATGGACAAGATTCTTGGCCTTGAATACGGTGCGGATGATTATGTAACAAAACCATTTAATATTTTGGAGATCAAAGCACGTATTAAAGCGATTATCCGCCGTACAAAGGGGAGAAAGCAGGAACAGCCTGCAGAGCGTACAATTGTTTCGGGTGATATGCGTATTGATCTGGACAGCAGAAGAGTCTTTATCGGTGAGCGTGAAGTGAATCTGACGGCCAAGGAATTTGACCTTCTTGAGCTTCTGATCACGAATCCGAATAAGGTTTTCAACAGGGAGAATCTTCTGAATCTGGTATGGGGCTATGACTATCCGGGGGATGTCCGGACGGTGGATGTCCATGTCAGAAGACTGAGAGAGAAGATTGAGGCCAGCCCGAGCGAGCCAAAATATATACATACAAAATGGGGTGTTGGTTATTTCTTCCAGAAGTAAGAAAAAGTTCAGAATAGTTTTCAGGAGCATGCATGTCAAGCTCCTGTTTGCAATGATCGCCCTGGCGATCATTCCGATTTTGTTTTTACAGAGTTTTTACATTAAGTATATGATGGATCACATCCGGACGAATCGAATTGATCTTGTGCGTAATTACGGCGCATTGATCGCGGAGGAGATGCTTCAGACGGATTATCTGGAGGGTGGAGATTCGGATGTGATCGATGGAGAGATTGAGCAGTTTTCAGGTCTTTATGACGGACGCATCATAGTGACCAATGATGATTTTGACGTCCGGATGGATACCTATGGCATGCTGATAGGGAAGAAACTGGTGTCGGAACAGGTAGTGAATGCACTTCAGAACAATGAACAGTCTTATTATGACAAGTCGTCGGATGAAGTGTGGTTGACCTATGTCATCAGAGATGACAATGAGAATGACAAGGGTGAGATCAGGGGAATGATTCTTTTCTATGTCTCCTGCAAGGATCTCACGGAGACCTGCGACACCATTACGAAGACAGTGACATTTGTTGTCATCGGCATCGGCCTTGTTCTTATTTTTATGTCCCTTGTAATGGCCAGAAGCTTTACGAAGCCATTTAAAGATATGGCAAATTCTATTAACAGGATTTCAGATGGCTTTTTTGATGAGAAAGTGAATCTGACGGGTTTTTCGGAAGTTGAACAGATATCCGAAGCATTTAATACCATGCTGAATCGTTTACAGGAACTGGAGAGTTCGCGGCAGGAGTTTGTATCCAATGTCTCCCATGAATTGAAGACACCGCTGACTTCCATGAAGGTACTCGCGGATTCCCTGAACATGCAGCCGGATGCTCCGGTGGAGCTTTATCGTGAGTTCATGCAGGATATTGGGGAAGAAATTGACCGTGAGAACACGATCATTAACGATCTGTTGTCGCTGGTGAAGATGGACAAGACGGAGGCGGATCTGAATATTGCTTCGGTGAACATCAATGATCTGCTTGAATCAATTCTGAAGCGTTTGAAACCGATTGCCTCTAAGCGGAATATTGAGCTGGTTCTTGAAAGCTACAGACCGGTGACAGCAGAATGCGATGAAGTGAAGCTGACGCTGGCTTTGTCTAATCTGGTGGAGAATGCCATCAAGTACAATGTGGCAGGCGGTTGGGTTCAGGTGACCCTTGATGCGGATCACAAGTTTTTCTATGTGACGGTGGATGATTCAGGTATTGGTATCCCGGAGGAATACCAGGATAAGATATTTGAACGCTTCTACAGAGTTGATAAAGCCAGATCGAGAGAAACCGGCGGAACAGGTCTGGGACTGTCCATTACCAAGAACATTATCCAGATGCATCATGGAGCCATCAAGGTAGCCAGCAAGGTGGACGAGGGAACAACTTTCTCTGTCAGAATACCGCTGACCTATATCAAGCAGTAAGGAGAGATGGAATGAGGAAAATAAAACGCTGGATGGCGGTACTCCTGCTGGTGATGGTCATGCTGATCAGCGGAGGATGTCAGAATATGCATCATTTGTCGGCCAATCAGACCGGCAAAGATGATGCAGACACGGGAACAGGCTACAATATTTATTATATCAACAACGATGAGACAAGGATTAAGGCCTTTGCGTACCAGCTCAGTTCCACAACGGAAGACGGTATTATCAGTGAGTGTATGGAAGCACTTTCCAAGACACCGGACGATAAGAATTACAAAGAAGTCTTCAATTCATCGGTGAAGGTGCAGCAATATAATTATGACAAAGACAGCAGAACCTTATCTCTGTATTTCTCAAAGGAATATGCTCAGATGCCGAAGACAACCGAGATGCTGGTGCGGACGGCAATTGTTGAGACGATGACACAGTTCGGCGGCATTATCGATTATGTTTCTTTCAGTATTGACGGCAGCTGGCTGACGGATGAGGCCGGCAATGTGCTGCGTATGAAGAATTCGGATTATGTTTCTGAAGTCGGCGGAAGTCAGGGGGATTTTGATGAGGCAAGATTCTGTCTTTATTATGTCTCTTCAGATGGCAGCGGGCTGGTGAGAACTTATCAGACGATTCGATATCCGAGTTCTGAATCACAGGCAGAGGTTGTTGTCAGAACACTGATGCAGGGATATCCTTCCGAAAAATACAGATCTGTTGTATCAAAGGATACACAGCTGAAGAGTATCAGTGTGAGCGGCAGTTTATGCAGTGTAGATTTCAGCAGGGAATTTCTGAACAAAATAGACGGTCAGAATTTTCGTTTGAATGTGTATGGTATTGTCAACTCACTGACAGAGCTGAAAGATGTTGAGCGGGTCAGAATAACTGTAGATGGCAAACTGATAGAAGAAGAGCCGGATGGTGTTGTTCTGATGAATGAGATGACGGCCAAACCGGATCTGGTAGTACAGTAGATGGGAGAATTAGAGATATGCCAAGACCTCTTGTTTGGGTTGGGGTCGCATATACGCTGGGGGCTGCATGGGCAGCCGGCGGTCAGAATATTTTTTATGGAATAGCAGGAATTGCTTTTTGCATGTGGATAACAGGCAGGATCAGACAGGCATGGACAGGAATGTGGCTGTTCTGGTTTCTGCCTGTTTTTTTCGTGTCGGGATTTGTCATATTCAGTCATTCAATGCAGGAGATCAGAGATGATACAAGTGAAAATCAGTATGCTGTTCTGAGAGGGATTGTTTGGCAATGTGAAGAAAAAGAAAAAAGTTATGCAGTGACTTTATCGAATGTTGAGATTGACGATATCAAAACAAGAGTGCTTGTTTATGCGGATAAGGACCGGGAAGCCGTACAGGTTGGAGATGGCATCGAGGTCAGAGGTATTTTGCAGAAACCGGAGAGAGCATCGAATCCGGGGCAATTTGATCCGAGATCTTATTATTATGGCAAAGGTATCAGCTATCTGATGCGGCCGGATCAGATGGAGGTGGTGAGTAAGGGACATTCCTACAGGCGGCTGCTTCAGAAATTGCGGGTTTTCTGGTCAGAACGCTACAGTTTGTTTCTGGATGAGAAGGATGCGGGGGTTGTGAAAGCTGTTTTGGTGGGTGATAAGTCAGAAATGGATGAGGAGACGGAACAGCTGTATGTACAGGCCGGAATCGTGCATATCCTGGCTATTTCCGGTCTGCATATTTCTATTATCGGTATGGGTATTTTTTCACTGCTGAAGAAAACAGGTGCAGGGTTGAAGGGCAGTGCCTGCTTGTCGGCATTTATTGTACTGAGCTACGGTTTGCTGACAGGCTTTGGGGCATCCACAGAGCGGGCAGTGATTATGTTTATTGTCCGGATGGGGGCGGTCTATCTCGGACGTTCCTATGATTTTCTATCAGCTATCAGTCTGGCTGCACTGATCCTTTTTGTTACGCAGCCGCTCACGTTGATGCAGTCCGGGGTGTGGTTTTCCTTCGCGGCAGTATTGTCCATCGGCGTGCTTTGGCCTGCCATTGAGCGGTGTATCCCATGGCAGTTTGCCAAGGAGGATAATTATAAAAGGCAGCATTTGAGAAAATCTATGGGGATCAGAATGAGCAGGAGAGAGATTATTGAAAAAGCGATCCGTTATATTGGACCGTCGGCAGCTGTTACCATCGGAACCATTCCGTTAACGGCCGGCAGCTACGGCACAATACCTCTGATCAGTTTTTTTCTTAATCTGGTTGTTCTGCCGCTGATGGATATCTTTGTACCTATGGCACTTTTATCCGGTGCGCTAAGTCTGTTTTCGAATGCAGCAGCAGCCTTTGGAGGCGGCAGCATCCACTTCATTTTACAGATGAATAGAATGCTCTGTGAAAAAATGCTTCGGTTCCCTTTGGCTGTCTGGCGGACAGGTGTGCCGCCGGTTTCCTGGATTTTCATCTATTATGGGATACTGATCGGGTTTGTATTGATGTCATTGCCGGAGCATAAATGGTGGATACGTTTTACAAGGGGAGAAATTGCTGAAAAGGGACGGCTGCTGCTGATTGTAATGTGTCTGTTTATTTTTATACCATACAGAAAACTTTCTCCGATGATCGCTTTTATAGATGTGGGACAGGGGGATGGGATATTCCTAAGAACGACAAATGGCACTACATGGTTGGTCGATGGCGGCAGTTCCAATGTCAATGAGGTGGGGAAATACAGAATTCTGCCTTTTTTGAACTATTATGGAGAGGAAGATGTTGATTATGCCTGTATCACCCACAGTGATGCGGATCATATTTCCGGGATCCGCGAATTGCTTCTGGCAAAAAAGATCCGTCATCTGGTGATGACAGAAATTTCAAAGACAGACGAGACAAGCCGGGAACTGGCTGCTCTTGCCACAGAAAATGGTGCGGATGTTATCTATGTCAGTCAGGGCAGCTGCTGGGAAAGCGGAGATTGGAATTTTGAATGCCTTTATCCGGGGAAAGAAGTGAAAACAGATAATATCAATGATCAGTCCATGGTGCTTCAGATAAAGGCTGGTGAAACTGCTTTTCTTTTGACCGGGGATCTCACCGGCGAAGTGGAAAATGAAGTGGATCCAGGAAAATTGAAAGGGACAGATGTGCTGAAAGTAGCCCATCATGGCTCGAAATATTCCAGCAGCGAGGTGTTTTTGAAAAATGCAGATGCGAAACTGGCAGTGATTTCCTGTGGAAAAGGAAATCGTTACGGGCATCCGGCACCGGAAACTCTGGAACGTCTAAGTGCGGCACATATGCAGATTGTGATAACCATGGATGTGGGAGCAGTCATTATGCCATATAAAAAAGGAAGGTTTCTTCTTAAGACATGGTTGAAATAAGGCGGAAGAATGTGATACACTCATAGCAGTTGACAAATGGAGGCTTTTATGAAGACTTTAAACGAACATTTAAAGAAGAAAACATTTAAGAATGTTTATTTATTATATGGCGATGAAGCGTATCTGCGCAATCAGTACAGGGATCGTCTGAAGCAGGCAATGATCAGCGATGGCGATACCATGAACCTTTCTTGTTTTGAAGGAAAGGGAATCGATGAAAAGGAATTGACAGCTCTGGCTGACACGGTTCCTTTTTTCAGTGACTACAGATTGATCATTGTAGAAAACAGCGGATTTTTTGCGACATCCGGACATGATACGCTGACAGAGTATATGAAACAGATTCCGGAAACAACCTGCATTTTATTTGTGGAATCAGAAGTCGATAAGCGCAATAAGCTTTTTAAGGCGGTTTCGGCTGCGGGATATGCGGCAAATCTGACCATGCCGGGGGACAAACAGCTGATTTTGTGGCTGGCCGGTATGGTGAAAAAGGAGAATAAACTCATTCAGGAACAGACACTGCAGTACTTTCTTCAGATTGTGGAGCATGATATGAATGGCATGCGGCAGGAGATGGAGAAGCTGATCTGTTATGTTGGACAGCGCCAGGTGATCGAGAAGGCAGATGTGGATGCAGTTTGCTGTGTATTTGTGGAGAACAAGATTTTTGACATGATCCGGGCTGTGGCCGAGAAGAACCAGAGGCAGGCAATGCAGTTATACGATGATCTGGTGACTTTGAAGGAGCCGCCGATGCGCATTCTCTATTTGATCATCAAACAGTTTAATACATTGTATGAGATTCGGGATCTTGCTGTTCAGGGCTATCCGGCATCGGCTATTGCTGAAAAGACAGCCATTCGTGACTTTATTGTCAAACGGAATATTTCCCTGGGAAGACATTTTGAACTGTCGGCACTCAGACAGGCGGTGGAAGATGGTACGGAACTGGAAGAAGCAGTGAAGACCGGAAGGATTACAGACCGTCTTGCGGTGGAGATGATGATACAAAAATACAGCAGAGCATAATATGCTGCTAAGGAATAAGTCCCCTGACATCGGATATCCTGAAAATGAAGGAATCTGGTGGCAGGGGACTTTTGGACCTGGATATGAAAAAAGAAGTGTACTGAGGGTTTGTACACTTCTCTTGCGTTTATCTTTACAGATATTAGTTCATCTTATTAACAGCAACTGTCATTCTTCCGATCTTTCTGGAAGAAGTGTTCTTGTGGTAAACACCCTTGGATGTTGCCTTGTCGATGATGCTTGTTGCGCTTAATAAAGCAGCCTTAGCAGCTTCCTTATCACCAGCAGCGATAGCAGCATCTACTTTCTTAACAGCTGTCTTAACACCTGATTTAATCATTTTGTTTCTTAAAGCCTTTGTCTGATTAACAAGGACTCTCTTCTTTGCAGATTTGATATTAGCCAATTCGTACACCTCCAAACGATAATCATTTTATAGATGTGTTATGCATTAACCCGGACACGGACGTCTAATGTAAACATACCTCTATATGATATAGGAGAAAACAAGATTTGTCAAGCATAAAAACCAAAAAATGTGTAAAAAATTAGTAGTATACGGGACAGTTATGATGAGATATGGCATCAGATAGGAGAATAGTATGGATTTTATGAATGAGAGTATACGCAGTGATCTTGTGATTGAGTATGCGGAGCGCTTTTACAACAGCAGTGAGCATGATGGCCGGCAGCTGCCGGGGGTTGAGTTTGATGAGGGGGTTGAGTCGGAGCACCGCATCAAGGTGACGGATGTGAAGATTGTGGATGAGGAGGGGGAGAAGGTGATCGGTAAACCGATGGGACGGTATATTACGGTTGAGGCGGTGCATTTGCCGGATAGAGATGATGATTATCATCAGGCGGCAACAGAGGTGTTGATGCGTCAGCTGCAAAAACTGCTGCCGGATTTCAAAGACAAAAAAGTGCTTGTGGCGGGCATTGGTAATCGTGAGATCACACCGGATGCACTGGGACCCCTTGTGGTGGAGCATCTTTTTATTACACGGCATTTAATTGAAAAGTATGGCAGGGATTCGGCGGTTGTGAAAGATATGGGAAATGTCTGTGCGGTTATTCCGGGAGTCATGTCGCAAACTGGTATGGAAACAGCTGAAATCCTGCATGGACTGGTTAGAGAGATCAAACCGGATGTGCTGATCGCTGTGGATGCGTTGGCAGCCAGAAGTATCCGCAGACTGGTGACCACGATTCAGCTGACAGATACTGGTATTCATCCCGGTGCGGGGATTGGCAATAAACGTTATGAATTGACGCAAAAAACACTGGGCATTCCGGTTATAGCCATCGGAATGCCGACAGTGATCGATGCGGCAACGATTGTGGCGGATACGATGGAATCTCTGATGGGTGTCCTGAATCAGAATGAAATGCTGAAAAAAGCGGTGAAGGTGACAGAACAGTTTACGCATGAAGAAAACTATATGCTGATGAGGGAACTGATGGAACCACAGATGACAAACCTCTTTGTAACGCCGAAGGATATTGACGAAGCTGTCAGACGGATCAGTTATACCATATCGGAAGCGTTGAATTCTCTGTGCCATCAGATTTGACAGAGTCTAATTTATCCGAAGGTGAATATACTGTATAGAAGTGGACAACGCAGGTGACCGGCTGGCAGTAAGGGGGCGGGTATTAAGATATGAAAAGAAAGAGGACAGGATTCATACGTATGGGCGCCTGGATCATGATCGGATTACTGGCAGCTGATATTATTTTACAGCTGTCGGGTTTGGGAGGAAATGTACAATGGGATTGGCATGAGATGGGAAAAAGAATTTCATACAGAATGTTTCAGACAGCTGTTGATCAGGCAAATCCGGCGGCGGCTTATCATATGCGGAGAACGCACAAACTGATCCGGTCAGAATATGTGCCGTCACCGGAAGATCTTGAAGCAGTTGCGGAAGAAAACTCAGCGGCACTTTTGGAGGATATGGTCGGGGAGAACTCAGAAGCTGTCAGGGCGGCAGAGACGGAGAGTAAAACAAATACGGCAGAAAGTGAGACAGGCACTGAATATGTGGAAACCCTTGCCGGGGTGCCGACAGGGGAAATATATTCTGAAAAAGCACTGATGGATCCGGACTTTTTGCTGGAACATTTTTATACAGTGGATCCCACAACATCAGCAAACAGTACCTTGATCAATGGCGACGATTTGTTAGAAAAAGATATGACGATTGATCTGCAGGGGGAAGCACCGAAAATACTGATCTATCATACGCATTCACAGGAGGGGTATGCAGACAGTGAAGAGGGCAATACTTCGGATACCGTTGTGGGTGTGGGTGAACAATTAAAAAAAGTATTGGAAGAAAAATATCATGTGGCGGTTTATCATGATCTGTCTGTTTATGATATGCAGGATGGCAAGGAGGACCGGAATATGGCGTATTCCCAGGCGGCAGTGGCAGTCCGGAACATTCTGGAAGAAAATCCTTCCATAGAAGTGACGATTGATTTACATAGAGACGGTGTGCCGGATCATGTTCATCTGGCGACGGAAATCAATGGAAAAGAGACCGCACAGATCATGTTTTTGAATGGCATGTGCAGAAATTCGGAGGGCAATGAGAATAATTTTGCACAAAATCCGAATCTCTCGGACAATCTGGCCTTCAGTCTCCAACTGCAGTTGAAAGCAAAAGCCTATTTCCCGGAACTTGTGCGGCATATTTATCTGAGGGCCTATCGATATAATCTACATTTTAAGCCTCGTTCCCTGTTAGTGGAGGTGGGAGCCCAGAACAATACTGTTGCAGAGGCAAAAAACGCCATGGAACCGCTGGCAGATATCCTGTATGCGGTACTTTCGGGAAAATAGTACAGGCAGCTTCAGAAAAACAATGCCGCCGCTTTCGGGAAAATAACCTGTTGTACATTTTTGGCTGTGTATGCTATACTTATTCCAGTGAAAAAGCAGGAGGAATGTAAAGTGCATATAGATCAGAGTAAAATTAGAAACTTTTGTATCATTGCCCACATCGATCACGGCAAATCAACACTGGCAGACCGTATTATTGAGAAGACAGGTACTCTGACCAGCCGTGAGATGCAGGCACAGGTACTTGACAACATGGAGCTTGAACGTGAACGTGGTATTACAATCAAGTCTCAGGCTGTGCGTATTGTATACAAAGCCAAAGATGGTGAAGAATATATTTATAACCTGATTGATACTCCGGGACATGTAGATTTCAATTATGAAGTGTCACGAAGCCTGGCAGCCTGTGACGGTGCGATCCTTGTGGTGGATGCAGCGCAGGGTGTTGAGGCACAGACACTGGCCAATGTCTATTTGGCACTGGATCACGATCTGGATGTTATGCCGGTTATCAACAAGATCGATCTTCCAAGTGCGGATCCTGACAGAGTTGTCAGTGAAATTGAAGATGTTATTGGTATTGAGGCGGAGGACGCGCCGAGGATTTCTGCAAAGAACGGTCTTAATATAGAAGATGTTCTGGAGCAGATCATTGTGAAGATCCCGGCACCGACAGGAGATGAGAATGCACCGTTGAAGGCCTTGATCTTTGACTCGGTTTATGATCCTTATAAGGGTGTCATTGTTTTTTTCAGAGTGCGTGAAGGCAAGATCGCCAAAGGAACGAAGGTACGGATGATGGCCACCGGTGCAGAATTTGAAACTGTGGAAGTTGGTTATTTTGGTGCAGGCCAGTATATTCCATGTGATGAACTGTCTGCAGGTATGGTCGGCTACATGACAGCCAGCATTAAGAATCTGAAGGAGACAAGAGTCGGTGATACCATTACAGATGCGGAGAATCCATGTGCAGAACCGCTTCCAGGCTACAAGAAGGTGAATCCGATGGTTTACTGTGGACTCTATCCGGCAGATGGTGCCAAGTATCCGGATTTGAGAGATGCCCTGGAGAAGCTTCAGCTGAATGATGCTTCCTTATATTATGAACCGGAGACATCCATTGCACTGGGCTTTGGTTTCCGATGCGGTTTCCTTGGACTTCTCCATCTGGAGATCATTCAGGAACGTCTGGAAAGAGAGTACAATCTGGACCTGGTCACAACCGCTCCTTCGGTTGTTTACAGGATCCACAAGACAAACGGTGAGATGATTGAGTTGACGAATCCGTCCAACATGCCGGATCCTTCAGAAATCGAATATATGGAAGAGCCGATTGTGTCTGCAGAGATCATGGTGACAACAGAGTTTATCGGTCCGATCATGGATCTCTGTCAGGAACGCCGCGGCGTCTATCTTGGCATGGAATATATTGAAACAACAAGAGCACTGATGAAGTATGAGCTGCCGCTGAATGAGATCATCTATGATTTCTTTGATGCATTGAAATCGCGCTCCAGAGGTTATGCTTCATTTGATTATGAATTAAAAGGCTACGAACGTTCAGAACTCTGCAAACTGGATATTCTGGTTAACAGAGAGAATGTGGATGCCCTGTCATTTATTGTCTTTGAAGGTTCTGCTTATGAGCGCGGCCGTAAGATGTGCGAGAAGCTGAAGGAAGAGATCCCGAGACAGCTCTTTGAAATCCCGATCCAGGCGGCTATCGGAAGCAAGATCATTGCCCGTGAAACTGTCAGAGCCATGAGAAAGGATGTTCTTGCCAAGTGTTACGGCGGTGATATTTCACGTAAGCGTAAGCTCCTTGAGAAACAGAAGGAAGGTAAGAAGAGAATGCGTCAGGTAGGTAATGTGGAGATTCCTCAGAAGGCCTTTATGAGTGTTCTCAAGCTTGATGAAAAATAATATGGCGGACATGAACAGAGGTCCCCTTGGTTTATACCTGCATTTTCCGTTTTGTGTGCGGAAGTGCAGGTATTGTGATTTTCTCTCTTTTCCATCAGATGAAGCCGGACGGGAGGCTTATTTGCAGAGATTAAAGAAGGAAATCATAGTCAGGGGTGAGAAATATCAGAATTATAGTATAGAAACATTATTTATCGGAGGGGGCACGCCTTCGCTGATGACAGGACAGCAGCTGACAGAATTACTGGATACAGTCAGAACGGCCTTTCATGTTTCTCCTTCCGGTGAGTGGACCATGGAATGCAATCCCGGTACCACAGATGCTGAAACCCTCAAGATCTATCGGGCGGCAGGCATTAACAGACTCAGCTTCGGCCTGCAATCCATGAATGATGAAGAATTAAAATATCTGGGACGTATTCATACAGCGAAACAGTTTTTGGATAATTATCAGGCAGCCAGGAAAGCGGGTTTTGAGAATATCAATATTGATCTGATGTCAGCACTGCCGGGACAGACAACAGATTCCTGGCTGGATACACTGAAAAAAGCGGCAGCACTGGAACCGGAACATTTATCCGCATACAGTCTGATCATTGAAGAGGGCACACCTTTCTGGAAGCTTTATGGTGACGATCGGAGTGGCGAAGCGGATGTGGAGGGCATTATTGCTGACGGTGGAGCCGGTCAGCAGGGGAAAGCAGCAATACCGGCATTGCCGGATCAAGACAACATAGAGACTGACAGCGGATTAGTGATGAAGGAAAAGACCGGGCTTCCTGCACTGCCGGATGAGGACAGTGAGCGTGAAATGTATCATCTGACAAAGCGGATTCTGGCAGAACGGGGTTATGAACGATATGAAGTCTCCAATTATGCCAGAAAGGGTTTTGAATGCCATCATAATCTGATGTACTGGCGCCGGAAGGATTATCTGGGCCTTGGATTGGGGGCAGCCAGTATGGTGGGCGAAAGACGCTTTTCAAATACCTCGGATATCTCGCGGTATATGCAGGATTTTGCCTATTGTCAGGAAGAGATTTTGGACAGGAAAGCTCAGATAGAGGAGACCATGTTTCTTGGGCTTCGCTGCACTTTGGGTGTATCAGATCAAACTTTTAAGGAAAAATTCGGAGAGAGTATGATGAATATTTACGGCGATATCATCAGACAATATGTATCGGAGGGTTTCCTTACTTATCATGAAGAAAAGGGCAGACTGGCATTTACAGAATCGGGAATGGATGTCAGTAATTGGATCTTGTCGGATTTTCTTCTATAAAAAAGAACAATTTTTGAAAAAAACAAAAAAATCATCATTTTCCACTTGACAAAAGGTGGCTATGGTGATATTTTTGTATACAGAAGATGTTAGCACTCCAACACGATGAGTGCTAACAATGAAAGGGAGTGAGAAATCGATGGAACTGGATGAGCGTAAGATTAAGATTTTGAATGCGATTATACAGACTTATCTGGAAACAGGTGAGCCGGTAGGGTCGAGAACTATTTCCAGATTCACCGATTTGAAGCTCAGTTCAGCAACAATCAGAAATGAGATGTCGGATCTGGAAGAGATGGGATACATTTTACAGCCGCATACATCGGCAGGACGTATTCCTTCTGATAAGGGCTATCGTTTCTATGTTGACAATCTGATGAAGGTTAAGTCCGAAGAGGTTGTGAGACAGAATGAGATGATGGTTCAGAAGGTCGACAAGCTCGAACAGGTTCTGAAACAGGTGGTGAAGCTGCTGGCGACGAATACGAATTATGCTTCGTTGATCACAGCACCCCAGAGCCAGAAGAACAAGCTTAAGTTCATTCAGCTGACAAGGGTGAATGAAGAGCAGATTCTGGCGGTGATGATGTTAGAAGGCAACATCATCAAGAACAAGATTTTGACTGTGGATGAGCTCGTTGAAGAAGAGGAAGTTGTGAAACTGAATCTTCTGCTGAACACTTATCTTCAGGGGCTGAGCCTTCAGGAAATCAACATGGAACTGCTTCAGACAATGAAGCGGCAGGCACAGGGACACCGTAAGATTATCAGTGATCTGATTGATACGATTGTTGAAGCAATTCAGGAGGAGGATGATACCGAGATTTACACAAGCGGTACGACGAATCTGCTGAAGTATCCTGAGCTGGCAGACAGAGAGAAGGCAGGACAGCTTTTATATACGCTGGAAGAGAAGCAGGGTCTCAATGAACTGATCACAGCAGGTGAGAATGATGAGAATAAGCATGGCATTCAGGTTTATATCGGATCGGAATCACCGGTTCAGTCCATGAAAGACTGCAGTATCGTTACAGCAACTTATGAATTGGAAGAAGGCGTTCAGGGAACGATAGGTATTATCGGACCGAAGCGAATGGATTATAAGAAGGTTGTGAATAATCTGGAGACAGTGATGACACAGCTGGATACAATATTTAAGAAAGACAAGAAAGAATAAGAGGTGACAGGCTTTGGCAGAGAATCAGAATAAAGAGAAAGATTTAGAACAGCCGGTTGAAGAGAAGGAAGAAACGACAGAGGCAGCAGCCGAAGAGAAAGAGACTTCCGAAACACCTGAAGCTGAAGAGAAAGAATCAGCGGAAGAGACGCCGGAGAAGAAGTCAAAGTTCTTCAAGAAGGATAAGAAGGATAAGAAAGACGCAGAGATCGAAGAACTCAAAGACCGTCTGGTTCGCCAGATGGCAGAGTTTGATAATTATAGAAAACGTACTGACAAGGAGAAGAAACAGAATTATGAAATTGGTGCTTCTGATTTCATTCTGAAGATCCTTCCGGTGGTTGATAATTTTGAAAGAGGTCTCGGAGCTATGACAGATGCAGATAAGGAATCTTCATTTGCGCAGGGTATTGAGATGATCTACAAGCAGCTGACCAAGGTGCTTGAGGATGAAGGCGTAACAGTAATCGAGGCCCAGGGCAAGGAATTTGATCCGATGCTTCACAATGCGGTTATGCAGCAGCCAAGTGATGAATATGAATCCGGTATCGTGATTCAGGAGCTTCAGAAGGGCTACAAGTACAAGGACAAAGTCCTCAGACACAGCATGGTTATGGTGGCTGAATAAGAATAAGACAACAAGTTTCATTTATATAGATTTTTAGTTTATTTTAGGAGGTAATTATTATGAGTAAAATCATTGGTATCGATTTAGGAACAACAAATTCATGTGTATCAGTTATGGAGGGTGGTAAACCTGTAGTTATCGCCAATACAGAAGGCGCAAGAACAACACCATCTGTTGTTGCTTTCACAAAGACAGGCGAAAGACTTGTCGGTGAACCTGCAAAGCGTCAGGCAGTTACAAATGCAGATCACACAATCTCTTCTATTAAGAGACATATGGGTTCTGACTACAGAGTAACAATTGATGACAAGAAATATTCCCCACAGGAAATTTCAGCTATGATTCTTCAGAAACTGAAAGCAGATGCAGAAAGCTATCTTGGTGAAAAGGTATCAGAAGCTGTTATCACAGTTCCTGCTTACTTCAACGATGCTCAGAGACAGGCAACAAAGGATGCAGGTAAGATCGCAGGTCTTGATGTAAAACGTATTATCAACGAGCCTACAGCAGCAGCACTTGCTTATGGCCTTGACAATGAAAACGAACAGAAGATCATGGTATACGACCTTGGTGGTGGTACATTTGATGTATCTATCATTGAAATCGGTGATGGCGTTATCGAAGTATTAGCAACAAACGGTGATACAAGACTTGGCGGTGATGATTTTGATAACAAGATCACACAGTACATGCTTTCCGAGTTCAAGAGAACAGAGGGCGTAGATCTCTCAGGTGATAAGATGGCTATGCAGAGACTTCGTGAAGCAGCTGAAAAAGCTAAGAAAGAGCTTTCAAGCGCAACAACAACGAATATCAACCTGCCATTCATCACAGCAACAGCTGAAGGTCCTAAGCATTTCGATATGAACCTGACACGTGCTAAATTCGATGAATTAACACATGATCTGGTTGAAAGAACAGTTATCCCTGTTCAGAATGCATTAAGAGATGCAGGCCTTGAAATGAATGAAATCAGCAAGGTACTTCTTGTAGGTGGTTCTACACGTATCCCTGCTGTACAGGATAAAGTAAGACAGTTAACAGGCAAAGAGCCGAACAAATCCCTGAACCCTGATGAGTGTGTTGCCATCGGTGCTTCTATCCAGGGCGGTAAGCTTGCAGGTGATGCAGGTGCCGGAGATATCCTTTTACTGGATGTAACACCTCTGACACTGTCTATCGAGACAATGGGTGGTATCGCTACTCATCTGATCGAGAGAAATACAACAATCCCTACAAGAAAGAGCCAGATCTTCTCAACAGCTGCAGATAATCAGTCTGCTGTAGATATCAATGTTGTACAGGGTGAAAGACAGTTCGCTAAAGACAACAAGAGCCTTGGACGTTTCCAGTTGGATGGTATCGCTCCTGCAAGACGTGGTGTACCTCAGATCGAAGTTACATTCGATATTGATGCCAACGGTATCGTAAACGTATCTGCCAAAGACCTTGGTACAGGCAGAGAACAGCATATCACAATCACAGCAGGTTCTAACCTGTCCGATGCAGAAATTGATAAGGCTGTTAAAGAAGCTGCTGAATACGAAGCTCAGGACAAGAAACGTAAAGAGGGCATTGATGTAAGAAACGATGCAGATGCAATGGTATTCCAGACAGAAAACGCTCTCAAAGAAGTTGGCGACAAGATCAGCGCAGACGACAAAGCAAAGGTTCAGGCTGAGATCGATAGCTTAAAGGCTGCTATTGAGAAGACAAACATCGAATCCATGACAGATGCTGAAATCGATGAACTGAAAGCCGGCAAGGAAAGACTGATGAATGTTGCACAGCCTGTCTTCACAAAGATGTATGAAGCTCAGAACCCTAATGCAGGTGCAGGCCCACAGGCAGGTCCTCAGGGTGATGCTGGTCAGCAGAGCTACCAGAACAACAATGATGATGTTGTTGATGGTGACTATACAGAAGTCTAAAATTAGCGTATAATAGATAAGACTTGTAAGAAAGTCCTGAATGAATAAATAAACACAAAGGCGAAAAGTGAAGTGGCAACACTTGGCTTTTCGCCATTTCCAAGCATAGAGGGAGAATCTCAGATGGCAGAGAAAAGAGATTATTATGAAGTCCTTGGCGTAGATAAGAACGCAAGCGATGCCGAGTTGAAGAAGGCCTATCGTAAATTAGCGAAGAAATACCATCCGGATACCAATCCTGGAGATAAAGAAGCCGAGGCTAAATTTAAAGAAGCTTCCGAGGCATATGCTGTATTAAGTGATGCAGACAAGAGAAGACAGTATGATCAGTTTGGCCATGCAGCCTTTGAGCAGGGCGGCGGCGGTGCCGGCGGATTTGGCGGATTTGACTTTGGCGGAGACATGGGCGATATATTCGGTGACATATTTGGCGATCTTTTTGGCGGCGGAAGTAGAAGCAGAAGAGCTTACAATGGTCCAATGCAGGGTGCCAATGTGAAGATCAACATGCGGATCAGCTTTATGGAAGCGGTTTTTGGCGTTGAGAAGAACATCGAGATTGGCTACAAAGAAGAATGTGAAACATGTCACGGAACGGGCGCGAAGCCTGGAACACAGCCGCAGACTTGTCCGAAGTGTAATGGATCAGGTCAGGTTGTATATACACAGCAGTCACTTTTCGGCCAGGTACGTAATGTGCAGACTTGTCCGGAATGTGGCGGTTCAGGTAAAGTTGTTAAAGAGAAGTGTCCGAAATGTGCAGGTCAGGGCTTCAAGAAGATCCGCAAGCCTTTGAAGGTGACAATCCCTGCAGGTGTTGATAACGGTATCAGTGTCAGAGTTGCAGGTTTTGGTGAACCGGGTAAGAACGGCGGGCCAAGAGGTGACTTATTGGTCGGTCTGCAGGTAGACAGTCATCCTATTTTCCAGCGTCAGGATTATGATATTTTCTCAACTGTTCCGATCTCATTTGCGGATGCAGCCCTTGGCGGGGATATCAAGATCCAGACACTGGATGGCGAGATCACACAGACAATCCGTCCTGGTACACAGACAGATACACGTATCAGATTAAAGGGCAGGGGTGTCCCTTCCAGAAGAAACAAGAACCTGCGTGGTGATCATTACGTGACACTGGTCGTTCAGGTGCCTGAGAAACTGAATAATGAACAGAAAGAACTTCTTCGCAAGTTTGATGATGCCATGAAGGGCAAATACAAACCGGAAGAAAGCGAAGGCAAGAAGAAAAAATCTTTCAAAGAAAAAGTCGAAGAGAAATTAAAAGAGACCTTTGAAGATTAAGTCAGAACAAAATATCACAGGGCTTTTGAAATTCCGTAAAACGGAATTTCAAAATGCCCTTTTGTGCGTTAGAATAGAGCTTGTATAGGATCGTATAAATATATAATTGCATATAAAAAGGAGAACAAAGAATATGAAATGGAATAAATATCGTATGAAGACAACGACAGAAGCGGTGGACCTGATCAGCTATACATTAGGTGAAATGGGTATTGAGGGAATTGAGATTGAGGATAAAATTCCGCTTTCTGACGAAGATAAGAAGAAAATGTTTATTGATATTCTGCCGGATCTGGGTGAGGACGATGGTGTTGCCTACGTATCATTTTATATCGAGCCGGAGAAAGATCATGCAGAAACGCTGCAGGAAGTAACAGAAGCGGTTAAGGAGCTGGCAGATTTTGTAGATATCGGTGAGGCATCTATTGAGAAATCCGAAACGGCAGATGTGGATTGGATGAATAACTGGAAGAAGTTCTGGAAACCGTTCAAAGTTGATGACAAGATCATTATCAAACCGACATGGGAGAAGCTTCCTGAGGATACAACAGAGGATACCCTTGTGGTAGAACTTGATCCGGGTACTGCCTTTGGTACCGGCATGCATCATACGACTCGTCTGTGCATTACACAGATGAAGAAGTATCTCCAAAAAGGACAGAAACTGTTTGATGTGGGCTGCGGCAGCGGTATCTTATCTATCATCGGCCTGATGCTGGGAGCAGGGGAGGCTATGGCAACAGATGTGGACCCGAATGCTGTTGCAGCTGCTATTGAGAATGCGAAGGTCAACCATATTGATATGAGCAAATACGATGTCAAAGCCGGTGATATTATCACTGATGCGGATTTCAGACATACCTGCGGCGATGAGAAGTATGATCTTGTGCTGGCCAATATCCTTGCAGATGTCATTATACCGCTTTCAGGTGTGATCAAAGACAATATGAAGCCGGGGGCATTATTTGTTTCCTCCGGCATCATCAATACAAAGGAAGATGCTGTGAGAGAAGCGCTGCTGTCTAATGGCTTTGAACGTGGCTCGGTTACTTGTCTT
>QFCH01001525.1_pt1 | contig 23034 bp, 20 predicted proteins | sample 5346071 | NCBI WGS metagenome assembly QFCH01 (sample SAMN09062255, study PRJNA434731) | Human gut metagenome, whole genome shotgun sequencing project. | isolation source: stool timepoint B chromium assembly | host: Homo sapiens | collected 2015
CGTGGAAAGGCTGTCTGCGTCTATAAATTGCAGAATCAGGCCATTTAAAATATTGGCCAGGAAAAATGAAAATGCCAGATAGGTCAGCATTCCTAAAAAGAATGGTTTCAGATGTGCCTTGAAACGCTTTTTGAAAATGACACACAGCAGCAGAGGCAGTACCAGACTGTATGTGGCACCGACAACCATCAGGTTAATGGCACCGTTGGAAATTGTGTACTCCATAGATCAATAATCCTCCTGAAATTTCTGCTTAAATTCTATATTATCATAATACAAAATCGACAAAGTTACCAGAGGTTTTGCAAATTATTCGGAAAAAATATATTTAGTTGTAAGCTGCTGTTTGAAATGATAAGGTGTAAACATATGATTTGTGATAAACAGGATATAAATATATTAGGATAAAGTGTGGGAGTGTGAAAAATTTGGAGGGAAATTTTAAGCTCATGCTTGTGGATGATGAACCATGGGCACTGATTGGCCTGGAAGAGATCATTGACTGGAAGGCCATGGGCTTTGACATTGTGGCCAGATGTGGGTGTGGACAAGAGGCGCTGATTTGGGCCCGGGAATTTCATCCGGATGCGGTGATTACAGATATTCGTATGCCGGATATGAGCGGTATACAGCTGTATCAGAAATTATACGAGATAAATCCAGAAATTGTAGGGGCTATTGTCAGCGCTTATGCTGATTTTGAGATTGCCCGTGAGGCGATTCGTCTGGCTTTACTAGATTATGTTTTAAAGCCCTTGGAATCCAGGGCCGTTGAAAAAATGGCCTATACGATCCATCAAAAGCTGGTTCAAAATGTAAAGCATAAGCCTTTGGAAAATATTCTTTCCATTGATCCTGAAAACCCATATTTTCCGGTATATCCGGAAAAAACGGGGGGATGTTGGCTTCTGCTGGCAGAAAGCGCTGAAGTTTTTTATTCGGTGCGCAATGAGCTGAAAATATTAGGGGAGGTACAAATCGGAAGCTACAGAGGCCTTTTAATTCAGGAACTTTCTCTGGAGCTGCCTTTGAAGATTGGTATTAGTCGTCCGGCCTGTGATTTTTTAAATGCCAAACAGCTATTTAAGGAAGCACAGGCCTCTTTAAATGGAGGCTTTCGTTTTCCTTATGGTACATGTTCGGCAAAAGTATCTTCGGCAGGAGATGTACAGCTTTATTTATATGAACATTTGGCAGAAAATATTTCTTTGAAAAAACTGGCTGCAGAATTTTTTCTTACAGAGACGTATTTATGTGATCTGTTTAAAAAACAGACCGGAGAAAGTATTTTTAATTTTTTGAAGCACGTACGTCTGCATCGGGCAAAAAAAATGATTGAAAGATCGGAATATGAAGGAGAATCCCTGACTTTAAAGGAAATCTCTTTGATGTGTGGCTATCAGGAATATTCATATTTTGGACAACTGTTTAAAAAAGAAACCGGAATGACACCGGAGGCTTACCGGCGCAGCTGTTCTTATGTAAAAATCAGGCATCAGGCCCCGGAATGATGAATTCAACCATTGTGTAATGTTTTGAGACCGATGAAATGAATAGATGTGCGTGTTCTCCAAATGCCAATTTTAAACGTTTTCTAATATTGACGAGACCGATGCTTGTATCATTGACATTGGTCTCGTTATCTGTCTCGTGAATTTTTTTTATAAGGTCTGTCAGTTGGTCTGGTTTAAGGCCCATGCCGTTATCAATCATACGGATGGACAGGCGTCCGTCACTTTGCAGAAAGGTTTGAATAAGCAGCGTTCCCTGTCCTTTTTGAGAAAAACCATGCTGGATAGCGTTTTCAGCGACAGGCTGAAGCAGCATGGATAGGACAGGAAATGAGAGGGTATTTTGCGCAATGTTTGTTTTAAAGCAATAACGGTTTGGAAATCGCACATCCATTATGGACATATAACCTTTAAGATGTTCCAGTTCATCAGATAATTTGACCATTGTAGGCGCATGGAGGGCGTATCTGAACATTTGAGACATGCCACCAATCAATTGTTCAAGGGGTTGGATTTTGTAATGATGGGCGAGAGATCGAACCGTTTCCAGTGTATTAAATAAAAAATGTGGATTAATCTGCCTGCGGTATGCCTGCATTTGCGCCTGCTTTTGTGCGATAAGTGCCTCATATTTATCTGCAGTAAGCTGCCGCTGCTTCTCGTTGGCTTCTTTTAGTCGATACAGAGTGTGACTTAGGGTGTGGGTGATTATTTTAAATTCCTGAAGCCTGGGTTCGCAAATGAATAAAGTTTCATTTGCCTGATATACCAGATCGTGGACGATATGGCGGATGTCTCTGTGAATAGCCATTAAAAGCCAGAACATCAGAAACGTAATGGACAGCAGCACAAGGAGAATGAGAATGACGGTTAAATTACCTGAAAGCAATGTGGACAGACTGCTTTTGGGGATCAATGAAATAACAGTCCAATCTGAATCTCCGATTTGATCCTGGCGGAAAAACCAGGAACGATGATCGGCAGTGACGGTGGTGTCATTTGGATGGGCCTGAGTCAGTGCCTGAATCAGATTTTGGGATAAAGTGCTGCAGGTACTTCCCAGGATGACATCGTTTTTGGAAAGTATGGTGATGCTTTCATCGTACCCCTGGATTGAAAGTGCTTTAAGTATGTCATTCATATCGTAGATAATGCAGGTGGTTATAATATTATTGTTTGAACGATAGCCCTGGCTGGTACCCATGGAAGACATAAGACATACAAGGTAAGGGCAGCCATGATGAAAAATTACCGGTGAATAAAGGGTTTTTGTAAATACGACATTAGGGTTTAGATCGAGGCTGTCTATAGCGGCATGGGCAATTTCGCCGTAGGCGTTGGTCACAGACAGTTTTCTTCCACGGTTAGAAAACAAAACAATATCTTTGGCATCTCCCATGGAATAGGAAATAAAATTTAGAACATCCTGAGCGGATATTTTTGAATCAATGACAATTTCAGGGGTGTCCGAAAGCAGGAAGCTTTGAAAAGAATAAGAATATGTGGCATACTCTGCAATTTCTAATGTTTTGGACATAGAAGTTTCAAAACGGGCGCAACTGTTTTGCGCCAGTCGGTTAAAATTGTAACTTGCCTGTCGCTCGGCTGTGACAACAATATCTGCATAAAAATACAAAACGGTTATAACGGCTGTAATCATCAGTGCAATTGCCAGAAAAATGCTGTGTTTTAATGATTTTAACTGAAGTCGTTTTTTTAAGTGAATCATTACATGACCTCCTATGGACAATATGTCCGGTTTGCTGTGTTTGGAATGGTCTTAATTTTACCAGAATGTCAAAAAATAACAACGAATCCGTGGGAAGAACCGAAGATTCTATTGGTTAATCCGAATATTATTTCTTAATAATTGAATTTAAAATTGTTATAATTGACCCAGTTCGAACGGGAGATGTTCTATAGAACAGAATTATACAAAAAATACTGGGAAGAGGGATGAAATGGGGAAAAGGACGAACAAAGAAAAAGGATTGACTTCGGCCGAGGCCACTGGAATCAGGAAAGTGCTGATTGGAATGAAAAAACATTGGCAGATTTATCTGCTCCTTGTTTTGCCGTTGGTCTGGTATGTCATGTTTGCCTATTATCCTATGGCCGGTCTGCAGCTTGCATTTAAAACATATAAAGTAAAAGCAGGCATTTGGGGATCACCATGGTGTGGCTTGCAGAATTTTGAGGCTTTGTTCCGGGATAGCTATTTCTGGCGTTCGGTTTTAAGAACGCTGACAATTAATCTGGGACGGCTTCTTTTTACATTTCCTGCACCGATTATTCTGGCACTGATGTTTAATGAACTGAGACTGGGAAAGTATAAAAAATTTATGCAGACAATCTTTACATTCCCGCATTTTCTTTCGTGGGTTATTGTCGCATCAATTATGATTAATTTGTTCTCTGTGGATGGTTTAATCAATAATATCATTACTGCCCTGGGGGGACCGTCAGTGAATGTCCTGGGAAGTGAGTCGGCATTCCAGCCAATGCTGTATATTACAGACATATGGAAAAGTGCCGGATATTCTTCGATTATCTATTTGTCAGCTATTTCAGGAATCGATCAGGATCAATATGAGGCAGCAGAGGTAGATGGGGCTTCCAGATGGCAGCGTTTGATTCATGTCACACTTCCGAATATACTGCCTACGGTTTCTATAATGTTTATTCTTACCTGTGGGAATCTAATGACGGCAGGCTTTGATCAGATCTTTAATATGCAGAATGCAGCAACGAAAAATGTGGCAGAAGTGCTGGATATGTATATTTATCGTGTCACGTTTCAGGGCTCTGTAGATTTTGGCTTTTCGACGGCAGTTGCTTTGTTTCGGTCGGTCCTGAATATGGTTTTGCTTGTTGTGGCCAATAAAGGTTCAAAAATGATGGGCGGCAGCGGCTTATTTGGATGAGGGGAGGAAAAACATGAAAAAAAGAAAAATTTTAAAAAGAAAACGTTTTACGGCTATGGACTGGGTCCTCCTGATTATTTTATCCATACTGCTTTTGTGCATCTTAATTCCATTCCTCAATGTGATTGCAATTTCCTTTACATCTTACAAAGAGTATATGCAGTCAGACTGGGTATTCTGGCCAAAAGCCCCCACGCTGGATGCTTACAAACAGCTGCTGGAAGATGGAAGAATTTTAACCGGCTACAAGACAACACTGCTGTACGTTCTGATCGGGGTACCGCTAAATCTGCTTTTGTCCACAACAATGGCTTATGCGCTGTGTCGAAAGGGATGGCCGGGAAGACGCTTGGTACTTATGCTTGTACTTTTTACAATGATTTTTAACGGCGGTATTGTCCCGTTATATATTGTTATGAAAAGTCTGCATCTGACCAATACAATCTGGGCAATTATTCTGGCTCAGGGGATGAATACATTTAATATGATTTTGATATACAATTATTTTAATTCACTGCCGGAAGTACTTATTGAGTCTGCACAGCTGGATGGAGCCAGCGAATGGACAATTTTGTTCCGTATTATATTACCTTTAGCCAAACCCATTTTGGCAACGGTTGTATTGTTTGTGGCTGTGCAGTTGTGGAACGAATATTTTATGTCCATGATTTTCCTCAGATCCAATAACTGGCAGTCTTTGCAGCAAATTTTGCGATCCATTGTGATGGATTCTCAGGTGGTAGATACGGCTTCAGCACTGGTGGATACAGGAGAGAAAAACTTTACGGATGCTATTAAAATGGCAGCGGTTATTGTAACCATGGTGCCGGTGATGTGTGTGTATCCGTTTTTACAGAAATATTTTGCAAAAGGAATTATGATTGGGGCTGTAAAAGCATAATCCGTTTTAACGGTATGATTCAGAGGAGGTAAAAGTATATGAAAAGACAAACATTGACAAGGACAGTGGCGATTTTGATGAGTTTAACGCTGGCTTCGGGGCTTGGGGCATGCCAGTCGGATTCTGGCACAGCTGAGACTGAACCTGGCAGCCAGGCATCTGATTTACAGGAGAATAAAGCGGATACAGAATCTGCGGATTATGCCACGGCAGATGAAATTTTATCCAGAGATTTCAGCGAGCCAATAGAGATTTCCTTTGCAGGCGTTCAGGTGACCGACGGTTTGGACTATAACCATGGCAATGATTATTATTCCTGGTGGACGGATACATTTAATGTGGAGTGGGATGTGACTTCCCTGACTTTTGAAAACTGGGCTGAACGTATGAATACATGGATTAATGCCGATGATCTTCCGGATTGGAGTGTATGGAATTTTAATGCAGGGGACGCGCAAAATTATGTGGATCAGGGACTTGTAAAACAGATGCCGGAAGATTGGCGGGAAAAATATCCGAATTTGGCTAAAGCCGCCGAGTATTCGCCGGCTAATGCCTATTATGAAGAACTTTACGGCGGTATGTATTATTTCTTCCGTCCTGCGTTTGCCAGTAACTTCCCGGCAGACACGATTACCAACCATATATCCATATTTATGCGTACTGATTTTGCCAAGCAGGCGGGATACGATCTGTCAAAAAATATCGAATCCGGAACGATTACGATTTCTGAGTTCCTGGATTATTTGCGGGCTGTAAAAAATGCAGGCATCTGTGAATATCCGTGGTATAATACAAGTGGTTATGTAGGCAATTTGCTGGATCGGTGCACAGAGGCAACTGGTATTATACAAAATGCTTATTACAAGGGTGATGACGGGCAGTATCACTGGGGGCCTGCAGAGGAAGAAACCGGTATTAAACAGACATTAGGTCTTATAAAGGATGCGTATGATGAAGGTTTACTTTATCCGGAATTTTATACATTACAGGAACCGGATGATATTGGCCATTTTTATGCATCCGGCGATGCTGCGGCTGTAATGTATACAGGCATGGCTGTCTGGTTTGACCGTTTTGACGATTATATGCAGGAAAATCTGGGTGTTAATTATTGGGATACATCTGTGACGCTGGTGCTGACAGATGACAATGGTGTAGCCCATGATGATCCCAGCATGAATTATTGGGCATGTAATGTGATTTCTCCCAATATCGATGATGAAACCCTTGACCGTATATTGACGATATGGGATTATGGATGTACACCACAGGGGCAGCTTCAGATCCGTTTGGGAATTCAGGGGGAAGACTGGGACTATGATGAAAACGGAGCGGTTGTTAATTTGCTGGCAGATACCCAGTGGGAATCTGCGGACGTGAAGTACACATCAACTTACCCGATTACAGGAAATATGTTTATTCTGTCCGATGATTATTCGTTTATAAATCCTTCTTTTGATCAGAAATCAAAGGATCGGGTGACTCAGCTGTATACGATTCGTGCCGAAGTAACGAGTATTAAGGATGAGGCGATTGACTGGGATTTGGCCAGCTATTCTTCTCAGGCGCTGAATCTGGCGTCCATGACCTATGCGGATGAGTATGCGAATCTGATTACGAAAGCCGGTGATTTTGACAGTAATTATGATCAGTGGGTCAAGGACAAGCTTCAGATGATTCAGCCGGTTTTGGACGATTTAAATAGTCAGTTTGGAGAATGAATATTTAAAAATCCATGTTTAATCTTTAAAGGCCGTTACCCGTAAAAAATAAAGAATACAGGGGGATGATTCAAATGAGTTTTATAACAACAAAAATTAATGAACAGCTTTACGAATTTACAGAGCTTTCGGATCTGGCCGGCAATGGCGTTAAGGTTCCTTATGTGGATGCTTATCTGCTGATCGGAACAAAACGAGCCGCACTTATTGACGCCCTGCAGTATAGTAAGGGTCTGTATGAGGAGGTACGAAAATATACCGATCTTCCGCTGGATATTTTAATCACCCATGGTCATGGCGATCATGCCGGATGCAGTCTTAAAGAATTTGCAGATGCCGGCTGTAAAATTTATATGTGTATGGAGGATTATGACAGTCTTCTTCAAATGTCCCCCTTTGTGGAAAAACGCTGGCTGACGGATATGAAAGACGGAGATATTTATGAGCTGGGTGGGATTACACTTGAGACGATAGCCTGTGCAGGGCATACGGCTGGAAGTGTTGTTTTTCTTGAAAGACACCGTCAGTGGCTGTTTTCAGGGGATACCATCGGTTCCGGCAGTTTTTGGCTTCAGATTCCCGGCAGCCTGCCCATCTGTCGATTTGAGGAAAATGTCGGTCGGCTGTGGGAAAAATTAAAGGCATATTCCAAGCTTTTGATTTTTCCCGGACACCGCAATCAGTCTCCCGTTTTGCTGACGCTTGATTATGTCAGTGACTGTCTGTATATAGCCAGAGGACTTGTAGAAGGAACCGTCAAAGGAGAGGATCGTATATTGGATCTGCCCGGACGACATATGGAATTTAAAACAGCCGCACATGGACAGATGCTGGATTTTTGCTATGACCCTAAACATATACAATAACCGATAAAAAGTGATAAAGCGTATACATTTCCTGTGAAAGTGTGTCTCAGGCACATAGATGTACAGGATGTATACGCTTTTTTTTACAAAAATATAAGAAATGGATTCAAAATCAAAAGTTTCATTTTTTCTGAAATGCTAAAATAAATGCTGAGGAGATGAAAATATGCAAAAACGATTATCAGGTGAGATTTTGGAAGATCTAAGGTTATACGGGCGGACATTTTGGGAACCTAAGGGTAATATTTTATATTTTAACTGGACATGCTCTGGATTTGCGGTTACTTTTCAAGGTACTTTTCTGGCTGCCCGTTTCCGGGTGATTCCGGGAACGGTTATGCGTCGAATTCCGGGAGAAACGCCCCAGAGCTTTGCAACTCGGGAGGAAAAGGAATGGCCCTGGCTGGGACTGTTTATGGATGATGATCCGATGCCGGCAAAAAGATTTTTGCTGGATCAGGAGGATACGTCGGTTGTTCTGTTTGAGAGTGATGAACCTGAGCTTCATACAATAAAGGTGATCAGACTCACAGAATGTGCCAGGGCTGTATCAGGGCTGGTATCTTTTATAGCAGAAGGGGATTTGTTAAAATATAAGTCCAGTGAAAAACGAAAAAAAATCGAATTTGTGGGTGATTCGATTACTTGCGGTTTTGGTAATGAAACCTATGGCGGGGAAAGAGATTTTTATACTTCCGAAGAAAACGGCTGGATGGCCTGCGGTGCGATTGCGGCCCGAAAACTTCAGATGGAGGGAGACTATATTTGTGTATTAGGAATTACGGTGGGAAGATTTCCCCAAGCTTTGATGCCTTATGGAATGATTGAACTTTATCCGTATACGGACCGCCTAACACAAGATCGAGTTCCTGAAAGCATGGACAGGGAAACATCCTATGAATGCTGGGATTTTAAAGGGCACGTGCCGGATTATATTGTTATAAATTTGGGAACCAATGATGGGACTATGGTGGGAAGGAGCGAAGATATTTTAGCCGCAGAACGCATGTTTGACACATATTATTACAAGTTTCTATCCATGCTCAGACAGTACAATGGATCCAAACCTCAAATTATCTGTGCTTTGGGATGTATAGATTATTATCTGTATGACAGGATCACTGCCGTCGTTCAGAGATTTATGCAAGACACAGGTGATCAAAAAATTTGTTGTTTTAAATATACGAAAATGCTTATGTCCGGACAGGATGCAGGTGCATGCTACCATCCATCGATTGACAGGCATATGAAAATGGCAGAAGAACTTGCTGCACTGATACGCAGTCTGGAAGAAAAAAATAAATAATATAAAGGGGGAAACTTACAATGACTAATTATGATGATTTTTTAAATGCTCAGTTTAAAATGACAGATGCAGGAAGAATCGATAAGGTAATCGATCTTTATACCACCTATAACCCGGATGTGGATCTGGAAGCTATGAAACAGGGAGGGTATATTGATGCACTTGCCCGGATGATGGAGCCTTTGTTGCTGAATTTTGATGATCACGCGCCGGAAGTGATGGCTTACTGGGCAAAGCTGGGAATGGTCAAGGAGTTTCACGGGGAAACAGATGCCATGAACTGGAAGGAATTTGAGCGAAAAACCGGTTATTACTGGGATTTTAATCCCGAGGGACGTCAGAATATGTTTAAAAAATGGACATCTTTTGTTCCAGTATCGGCTTTTGAAAAAAATAGGAACAAAAAATATCCGGTCATATTTTTTCTGCACGGTGGTTTTAATCCAAACAGTATTATCGACGGATGGGGCATTGTTCAGGAAGCTGCAAAAAGAGAATGGATCGTGATTGCGCCCTCTCTGGAACTGGATGAGGTGCTGGAGGAAATTTTGGAACAGGCCAAAGTTCTTTATCCTGTAGATACATCCAGAGTTTATGCGGCAGGATTTTCTTACGGTGGTTTTATGTCCAATTTTCTTGGAAATAAGCGGCCGGATTTGTTTGCCGCTGTAGGGCCGTGCGGTGCGCCCATTGGTAACGGTTTTGTGGACAAGCCTATAGGGCCTGAACCTCAGACGCCTTTTGACGGTGTTTCCAGAGCTGCTGCTGCCGGGACTTATATGCCGGTCATTAATATTTACGGTAACCTGGACGGACATCGTTTTCCTTTTTATGATTATCAGGGATTTTTTGCAGATCATGGAAAGGGAGCAAAAGAGCTGATTGAAGGAATTAATCACTGGGCCAGGGTTAATCATGCAAAAGAAATTTCTTTTGAAGATGTGATGGCGTTAAAAGATCGGAATGATATTTCTGAGGAAGAAAAATATATAGGGCTGCCGCTGGAGCCTGACTGCCGGAGAACCGTTATTGCTGATGGAATTACAAACTATGTGGGAGACTTGAAAAGCGAGGACGGAATTACGAGAATAAGATTAATGTGTGAAATGAATATGCCTCACTGGCCAACGCCGGAGATGAGTCGCCAGCTGCTGGAATTTTTCTCCCACTTCAGCCGAAATACTCAGACACTGGAAAGCATCTATGATGATGGAGAACATTAAAATGACGAAATAAATAAAAAACAGATAACGATCATGAAGTAAAAGGGGAGAGAAAAATGAATGAAATTAAGAAAATAACGCTTAAAAATGGTGTTACGCTGGCATATAAGGAGATTGGAGCAGGGGACAAATATTTGATTTCTACACAAAATTTTTTCCTCACAGACTGTCATATGGAGCTTTTAGGTAAGTCGCCTTATGATTATCATTGTTTTCTGATTTATATGAGAGGCTATGGGGAATCGGATCATATTTTTGATTCTACCCCAAAGGACTATACAAAAATATGGGGACAGGATGTGATAGATTTTGCTCAGGCAATGAATATACCTGATTTTTATTATACGGGTGTATCTCACGGAAACTGGGCAGGATGGTATATTGCCTTTCACAGACCTGAATTGATCCGGGGGTTTGTGTGCTGTGATGGGATTGCTCAGTACAGGCCGATGAGTGATCGACAGCCGGGAATGCCAGTATCTGGGCTGGATGTGAAAAAACTGGTGGGCAATCAAAAGGCTTTGGAGGCCATGGCCTGGATGGAGCATTGGCCCACGAAAAATCCCAAGCGGCTGGCAAGGCGTGAAGCCAATCACAGGGAGCATACACAAATTCTTATGAACAGGAAGGCAGAGGAATTTATGATCTGCAATAATAATATGTGTGCATGCGATGTAAAATCAGAAAAAGAATTATATGAAAAAATGAGTAAAATTCCTTTCCCGACCATGATTTTGTGCGGAGGCTTGGATCCTTTGGCTACGGCAGACAAATGTTTGGAGGCTGCCCAGGCGATTCCGGGAGCCCGGCTTTTGGTTTACCAGCATCTGGGCCATGGCGGCCCCGATGAGTGTCCGGAGCTGATTGCCAGGGACTGTGACCGATTTTTTAAAGATACTCAGGAAAGAATTTTATAAATAAAGGTTTTAATAAAAAGAAAGAACGATTGACAATGTATGAAAAAAATATTAGATTATTAGAAAATGCGGTTTTGACAAGAGCGGTGATCCGCAATGTTTCCATGCATAGAAAGGCCGATGGAAGTCTGGATGTAGAGGGGAATCTGAAGCTTTGGGATAAGGCGATGGAGCCTTTTGAAAAAATTAGCCTATGGGAGCCTCATAAAACACCGGGATATGATCACAGGGATCCTGGTCAGACAGAGCCTTATATGGTATTTATTCCGGCGAATACAGCTAAAATGGACTGCTTACGGTCGAAGAAAAGTTTTGCACAGGCAGACAATAAAAAGGCGTCAACCATTATTATTGCCCATGGTGGGGGCTTTTCGTGGCGGACAGGCTGTGAAGGCGTGAATGTTGCCTGGTTTTTTCATAATCAGGGCTTTAATACGGCGATCTTATCTTATCGTTTGCTGCCTTATTCCAGAATGGATGCCCTGGAAGACATGAAACGGGCAGTCCGTATACTGCGCAGCCGTAAAGATGAACTGATAATTAACGATAAAATTGCAGTAATGGGCTTCTCGGCTGGTGGGATGCTGTCGGCCAACTGTGCTACCCATTTTGATTATGGTTTTTCTGGGACTTCAGATCCTGTCCAGTGTGAGTCCAGCAGACCAGATGCCGCTGTCATCGGGTATGGAGCCATGTCATCGGCTTCATTTCCTTCTGGCTTTGGTACAAGGCCGGATCCGCTGATGGGAAATACCAGAGAGGAACGGATTTTTCTTTCGCCGGAAAAGAATCTTTCTGTGGATACGCCTCCTTTTTTTATATGGCAGACCATGAGTGATGACGGAAGGTATGGCATGAACCTGGCCAAAGCGCTGCAGGATATGGAAATTCCATATGAGCTTCATATTTTTCAGCCAGGCGTCCACGGTTTGGCCATGGCTGACGGAGAAAATGATCTGGATATGAATATTGGTCATATTGCCCACTGGGGACCAATGTGTGTGGACTGGCTGGTGGAAAACGGGTTGAACCACTATGTGAATGTTGAAAATAAGGAGGCTGTGAAATGACAAAACAGGAAATTATTGATCTTATGAACAGGCGCTATCCGACTTTGCCCGATTACCATGGTTGTGACGGCCTTAAAGCCGGAGCATTGGATGAAGAATGTACAGGTGTGGTATGTGCGATTTCTCCTACAGCGGCGGTGATCGATGAAACAATTAAGAAAGGCTGTAACCTGCTGATTGTACATGAGCCTACATTTTATACAAGTGCAGATACGCCGCTATGGAGTGCCCCTTTTGGCAATGAAATTTATGAAATTAAAAAGGAACGCCTTCATCAGCACCACATAACGGTATGGAGAAATCATGACCGGATGCATATGCATCGTCCGGACGATATTTTTACCGGCCTGATTCGGTGGCTGGGGTGGCAGGATTATCAGGTTGACAACATGGATGGATGTCCTTTTGTTTATACCTTTGAGATCCCTAAGACAACTGTATTTGAAATGAAGTGTTTTCTGGAGAAAAAGTTGAATTTAAACGGCATGAGATATATGGGGCTACCAGAGGGAGAAATTAGAAAAATTGCTGTTGTGGGACATTTATTCCCTAATGCTTTTGGAGATGAGCATGGAAAAGTGATGGATTATCCGACGCAGATTATTAAAGTGCTGGAAAAATCTGTGGATGCCATTATCCCAGGTGAGGTGGTGGAATGGACAGTGCTGTCTTATATCAGGGATGCTTTGACGTTTGGAAAAAATAAGGCTTTATTTAATGTGGGACATTTTAGTCTTGAGGAGCCGGGAATGTGGTATATAACACAAATCCTTTCTGACTTAATCGGAAAAGCTGTGCCGGTGCACTTCGTATCTGCAGGGGATATTTTCCAATTCTAAAATAAGATGACAGATGATTAAAAATAGATTTGACGGAGGAAGAAAAAATGAATCTGCAAGGGAATAAAGATCAGAATGTGCAGCCGCTGCCGCAGCAGCTGCCAAAAACTGATATGCCTGGGGATAAGGTGGGGATCTATGATTGTCATAAAATCATGGCCCGCAGCCTTTTCCCGGAGCTGGAAAAAATGGTGATGCAAAGGATCCGCTGCCATGAAAAGACGGTGATTTCTATTTTTGGAGGTTCAGGCTCCGGAAAATCTGGAACCGCAGTGCTTTTGGGCGAGTATTTTCAAATGTCCGGGCTGGGTTGTTATGTTTTATCCGGGGATAATTATCCCCGCCGGATACCGGTATATAATGACGGGGAACGGCTGCATATTTTTAGAGAAAATGGTATGATAGCCATGACGGAGCAGGATACCCTTACCGAAAAAAATCTGGCTGTTCTCAGAATGCTTCAGGAGCAGGAAATAGACAGCGATCCTGCTCAAATTAAAACCTATCCCTGGCTTGATGCATATATAAAAAAGGGGAGAGAAGCCTTGGGAGCCTACCTTGGCAGTGACCAGGAGATTGATTACGGACGGCTGAACCATGTTATTCGCCAGTTTAAGAAGCAAGAGCCTTCCATATGGCTTAAACGTATGGGGCGCACATCGACACAGCTGTGGTACGAAAAAGTGGATTTTTCTAATATAGATATCCTGATTCTTGAATGGACCCACGGCGGCAGCCCGCTTTGTGAGGGCACAGATCTTTCTGTTTTACTGTCAACGACACCGGAGGAGACTAAAAAAGGCCGGCTTTTGCGGGGCAGGGATCCAGGGGCGGACAGTCCTTTTGTGACCATGGTTTTACAGCTTGAACAGGAAAAAATTAATGCCAGTGGAGGCAGCGCCGACCTGATTGTCACCCAGGACGGCAGATTATTAAGCCGGAGGGAATTTGATGCATACAGTAAATAACGGCCCCATGCTTAATGCTTATCCGGACAGTATGGGAGCCAATTTAAGCGATATTGCAAAAATACTTAAACGTGAGGAATTTTCCGGAGCCTTTACATCTTTTTATATTTTGCCCAGTCTTTTTCATACAGATCTGGACCGGGGATTTTCCGTGATTGATTACAGCCTGAACAAAATGCTGGCCCAAAAGGAAGATTTGGAAGAAATTCGCCAAATGGGAATAGATCTTAAGCTGGATTTTATTTTAAATCACGGATCGGTGCTGTCCAAACAATTTCAGGATATTTTGAAAAAAGGTGATGCGTCTGAATATCGGGATTTTTTTATTGACTGGAATAAATTCTGGGAAGGCTGGGGTGAAATGACACCTGAGGGGTATATACGTCCATCCAAAGAAGCCCTTGAACCAATGTTTTTTAGAAAGCCTGGCCTGCCTATTTTGATGGTCCGTTTTCCGGATGGGCGGGATGTGCCCTACTGGAATACCTTTTATCAGGAAATCCGCTACCGGATGCCGTATGTGGAGGAGCTGATGGAAAAGCTAGGCATTCAGTATGGAATGGCGCAAAGTCTGGCATGCATTTTTGACGATGCGCTCAAACAGGGGAAAACTCCGTCCCAGGTTGAGGTTCATGACCCGGTTTTGAAACCGTATAAAACGGGGATGGTTGATTTGCTGGAATCCAGGCGCACATATTTGGGGCAGATGGATCTAAATATTCATTCTCCTTTAGTGTGGGATTTTTATGAGAAAACACTGACACAGCTGGCCGAATACGGTGCCGGCATTGTGCGCTTGGATGCTTTTGCCTATGCACCGAAACGACCGGGAAGCAAAAACTTTCTTAATGATCCGGATACATGGGAGCTGTTGGCCCGGCTGCAGGCCATGGCCGATGACCATCAGCTTTGTCTGCTTCCGGAAATTCATGCTGCATATGAAGAAAATATTTACAGCCGGATTGCCAAGGAAGGGTATATGGTTTATGATTTTTTCCTCCCAGGTCTTATGATTGATGCTCTGGAGCGGGGGGATGGAACCTGTCTTTCCCGGTGGGCCAGACAGGTGTATGACCGTAAAATCCGGACTGTGAATATGCTAGGTTGCCATGATGGCATTCCGGTGCTTGATTTAAAAGGTTTGCTTCCGGAAGAACGGATTCAGGAATTAATTGATTTGATCGTGTCCAGAGGCGGTTTGGTTAAAGATCTTCATGGACAGAAAAATGTTTATTATCAGGTGAATGCCACCTACTATAGTGCCCTCGGGGAACATGATAAAAAAATGCTGGCAGCCAGAGCGCTGCAACTGTTTATGCCTGGAAAGCCTCAGATCTGGTATCTGGATTTGTTTGCCGGAAAAAATGATGTCCAGGCTGTGTCCAGGGCCGGTGCCGGCGGACATAAAGAGATTAACCGAACAAACCTGTCCGTGGCCCAGGTGGAGGAGGCCTTAAAAAAAGACGTTGTGCTTAAACAGCTGGAATTACTTAAATTTAGAGCCGCCTTTCCCGCCTTTGGTTTTGATGCCGCCATGGAGATCAAAAATGATCAGAACCGTGTATGTATTCAATGGTGTAAAAACGGTTATAAGGCTGTCCTTACGGCTGATCTTAAAACATGTGACTGCTGTGTGAAAGGATGGCAGCCGGACGGAGCGCTGGCATATGAATTAAAGCTATAAATCATTCGCTGTTTTTGTGTTAAATATTATTTGACGGCAAAACCTGGATATGATATTCTAAATGCATTGGTGCCAATACCAAAAACTTAATTTTTATGCATGATGGAGGATCATAAAATGAACAAAGGTACTGTAAAATGGTTTAATAATCAGAAAGGATACGGCTTTATTTCCGATGAACAGGGAAATGATGTATTCGTTCACTACACAGGGCTGAAGATGGATGGTTTTAAAACCCTTGAAGAAGGCCAGGCTGTTGAATTTGAAGTTGTCAACGGTGAAAAAGGACCGCAGGCTATAAATGTTGTCAGATTATAATTGATTACTGAGTTGTAAATGCATAAGGGTTATCCTGCGGTATAGCGTGGATAACCCTTTTTGCTGTGAATTTTACCTGAGTGTGGATCAAAGCAAATGATGGAGGAAGTATGTTGACGGATAATCTGAGAGAAGGATATACCACAGGCAGCTGTGCCGCAGGAGCGGCTTTGGCCTCAGCTTTATGGTTTAAAGAAGGAAGATATCCAGACTGCGTGGAAATTACAACACCGATCGGGCGAAAATTGGTTTTGGATATAGAGGCTTTTGAGGACGGCTGGTGTGGTGTTGTGAAAGATGCCGGCGATGATCCGGATGTGACAGACGGGTGTATGGTGAAGGCCAAGGTTCAGGTGGCTGAAACAAAAGGACCGGTAATTTTTATAGCCGGACCGGGAGTTGGCACAGTGACACAGCCTGGGTTAAAGCTTCCTGTAGGGGAGGCGGCGATTAATCCTGTCCCCAGAGTTATGATTGAGAGAGCCATTCGGCCGATCATTGGAGAACTGGGCGCAACGATTACGGTGAGTATTCCTGGAGGTGAGAAATTGGCCCAAAAAACCTTTAACGACCGTGTGGGCGTTGTGGGCGGGCTGTCTGTTTTGGGGACAACGGGAATTGTACGTCCTATGAGTGAGGATGCGGTCAGGGATTCCCTTGTGCTTGAGATGAATGTAAGGATTTGTCAGGATAAAAGGGACCTGGTGTTTGTTACCGGAATGAGCGGTGAACGGACGGTCCTTGATAAATACGGACAGCATCTGTGCTGTATTCATGTGAGTAATTATATGGGATTTATGCTGGACCAGGCGCAAAAGTCCGGTGTCCGTACGATTTTAATTGCGGGGTTTGCAGGAAAACTGGTTAAACTGGCTGCGGATATTATGAATACGCACAGTCATGTGGCCGATGGACGCAGGGAAACTTTGTGTACCTTTGCGGCTCTGGCCGGTGCTCCCCAGGATGTGATCCAGGAGATTTATGACTGCAGGACGGTTCAGGGGGCCATTGAAGTGATTGAAGAATATGGCTATGGTCGGATCTGGAATGCTATTGCAGAAACTGCTGCAGAAAAATGCAGACTGAGAACACATAGAGCGATTCGTATCGGGGTGATTTTGCTGGACAAAAATCAGAATGTTTTGGGAGAGAGCCAGAATGCGCACAGGATTTTACAATGGCTGAATCAGTAAACGGAGCTCTGAGAAATCGGGAACTTGATTCATGACGGAAATTATATATTGAGCTGCCCCTCGGATTTTGGTATACTTATAGAAAGAAAGCTGTGAATGAAACGAAACATAAGACATGTTCCTGTAAGGGTGGCTGCCTGAAGCGATGTGTGTGCATTGACTTCTCGCAGCCGTCTTTGTGAGAAGAATGGAGGAAAAATGTACAGACTGACCATTGCCGGCGGCGGCCCCGGAACGCCGGAGTATTTACTTCCGGCAGCAAAAGAAGCCATAGAAAGGGCGGGATGGGTATTTGCGGACAGACGTTATTTAAGCTTTATTTCCCATCCCCGTGTAGAAGTTTTTGGCGATATATATGCAGCGGTGGAACAAATCAGGGGCAGACTTGATGTCTGTGATGTTACGGTTCTGGTTTCGGGAAGTCCGGTGTTTTACAGTTTAACAGGCCTTTTAATGAAACAAATTCCGGAAGCACAGGTTGATATTATTCCCGGTATTGGTTCCCTGGAGTATCTGGCGGCCCGGTGTTTAAAAACAACCGAGCAGGCGGTATTTCTCAGTCTTCATGGCAGAAGGATGGCGCCTGAGGTGCTGATTGGTCAGATCAGGCAGCATCCCCAGTGTTATTTTCTCTGTGACCGTATGCATACACCGGCCTGGCTGGCTGATCGACTATGTGAAAACGGACTGAAAGATGTGGAAATGGCTGTGGGAAGTCGACTGGGATATACGGATGAAAGGATTGTGATGGCATCGGCCTGTAAGATATCCGGACAGACATTTGACGAATTATCTGTTGTGGGGGTTTTCAACGCGTCATGGCGTGGGGAAAACGACATGAACGGCATACTTCTGACGGATGATGCATTTATGAGAGATCAGGTTCCGATGACAAGAGCGGAAGTTCGGTGGTGTATTTTAGGTAAATTGGGCCTGAAAAAAGACGGCATTTTGTGGGATATTGGTGCGGGAACCGGATCCGTGACCGTTGAGTGTGCCAGACATATGCCTTTTGGGCATATTTATGCTGTGGAAAAAAACGGCCGGGCCGTAAATTTGATTGAGAAAAATGTGGAGAAACACCAGTTATCGAATGTGACCGTTATTCATGGGGAGGCGAGCCAGGTGATGGACACCCTTCCAAAGCCAACCCATGTGTTTGTGGGTGGCGTGGGCAAATCGCTGAAGCCGGTTCTTAAAGCTATACAAAAGCTGGGAGGGGATATCCGGGTTGTTGTGTCTGCGGTGACCATGGAGACAGCGGCTTTGGCATTGGAATGTTTGGACCAGACATGGAAGGATGTGGAGATCACACAGATTGGGATCAGCCATGGCCGGGCCCTTGGCAGCTATCATCTGCTTGAACCGGCAAATCCGGTTACTCTTTTTTGTGCCGGAACACAGATCAGCCATGACCTGGTGTCGGATACAGATTGCGATGGAGGAAAAAATGAACAATTCTGAGAATATGAATATAGCTCACTGCTTAGATCAGATTCACAAAGGGCAGGATGTGCGGAAAAATCTTATTGAACTGAAAAAAAAGCTGAAAGAAAACGGCGGTTTATCTGACCGGTTATCACAGGAAAATTTGACAGTGCTTACAGACTGCCTTTCCCATGAGGATGCAAAGGTGAGAAAAAATGCGGCTCAGATTATCGGTGAACTGGGCGATGACAGGGCCGGTGTTTCCCTTTATACAGCTTATGAAAAAGAGTGTACGTTGTTTGTTCGTCCGGCGATGGTTCATGCGCTTGGGATGCTTGACTATCGGGATTTTTCCAGGGGGATGAAGCAGCGGCTTCAGGTGCTGCTTAAAGCGCCGGTGACTGATGAAAATCGGAAACATATTGATCAGGAACGGCATGAACTGGCGGAATTGCTAAGATTAATCGAAAAAGATTCTGTCCATGAATTTTGCGGCTGGGGACTCAAAGAGCGAATACTTCTGCTCACCGGACCGGGATTTGAAAAAACGGTTGCTGCAGGGCTGAGGGCGGAACATGCCGTGCCTGTTGCCGGCGGTGTTTTGGTGACAGCATCTCCGGGAAGACTGATGGAAAATCGGCTGTGGAAGAACATGTTGTTTTTATTTGCCCGGCATAACGGATTTGAACCTGAACCGGAAAAAATCGCGGCCGGTCTAATGGATCATCAGCTGCTTTCCTGGTTGGATTTACGTCATCGGGGCAGCGGACCGTATACCTTTCGTCTTGATTTAAGAACAAGAAAAAATGATGCAGATAAAAACAGACTGCTGAAAGGTACGGCTCTGGCACTGGAAGGGGCAAGTCATGGGCGGCTGATTAATTCAGCTTCTGATTATGAGATAGAACTGCGTTTAATCGAAGGAAAGGATGGACGTTTTTTGGCCTGTGTAAGGCTGTGCACATTTGAAGATCCCCGTTTTAAGTATCGGAAAAATTTTCTGCCTGTATCTGAGAATCCGGTAACCTCAGCTCAGATGCTGGCGTTTGCCGCAAAATGGCTGCGGGATGGGGCAAATGTTTTAGACCCGTTTTGCGGTGTGGGTACCTTACTTGCGGAACGCCGTTATTTCGGAAGTGTGCGGGGGCTGTATGGCGTGGATATTTCGGCTCAGGCTATTGATGGCGGACGGAAAAATCTGGCAGCGGCCAAAATGGCTGCAAATTTTATCCGCAGAGATTTTTTTGACTTCAGACATGATTATTTATTTGATGAAATCATATCCAATCTTCCGGATCATGGGTTTGATGAGGCGGATGCCAAGGCTTTTTACGGCCGTTTCCTTGGAAAAGCAAACACGCTGATGGCTTCCAATGCTGTTTTAGTTCTTTACGTACGTCATCCCCAGGCGTTTAGAGAAGCTGCCGGACAAAAGTTTGAGATTGCCGGTCAATGTGAAATTTCCAGGAAAACACAGGATTGTATACTTGTTGTCCGCAAGACGGTTGAAAAGAGATAAAAGGAGGAACTATGTCAGGCATTTTATATGGAATCGGCGTTGGCCCGGGAGATGGAGAGCTTTTGACGCTGAAGGCGAAAAAAATACTGGATACAGTGACAGCGATTGCCGTACCCGTTAAAAAAACGGGAGAGGACAGTACAGCGCTGGAGATCATACGTCAGGTTGTGGATCTCTCTCATAAAGATATCTATTTTTTTGAGTTTCCCATGTCCACAAACCGACAGCTTGTCCAGGCAGGGCATCAGACGGCGGCAAAAAAAATTATCGAAATTTTGGATGAAAACAGAGATATAGCCCTGATTACACTGGGAGATGTAAGCATTTACAGTACTTGTGCCTATGTGCTTAAAATGGTGGTAAAGGCCGGTTACCAGATACAGATCATTCCGGGAATCCCATCGTTTTGCAGCGGTGCAGCCCTGGCAGGCATCCCCCTTGTGGAAGGCCGTGAAAGTATGGCCATTGTGCCTTTGTTTTCTGGGATGGAGTCCGTAAAAACAGCGCTGGATCATTTTGATAATGTAGTAATTATGAAGGCCGGAAGCCAGATTCAGGCCCTTTGGAATGTTCTTTTACAGCAGGGACTTCTGGATCGGACAACGGTGATATGTAATGCCGGGATGGAAGATGAATATATCGGACCGGTGGATGTCAAACGTTCTTATGGTTACTTTACAACATTGATTGTGAAAAAAGGCGGGAAAAAGTAATGATCTATTTTATCGGAGCAGGTCCGGGAGACCCGGAGCTGGTGACTGTTAAAGGAAAACGTATGATTGACAGTGCGGATGTGATTATTTATGCAGGTTCGCTTGTGAATGTCCATGTGCTGGATGGACGAAAAAGTGATGCGAGGGTATATAACAGCGCTTACATGACCCTGGAAGAAGTGGTTGATATCATGGAGACTGCATGGAAAAACGGGCAGCATGTTGCTCGGGTGCATACGGGAGATCCGTCTGTTTTCGGGGCAATCAGGGAGCAGATGGATGCACTTGAAGTTCGTGGCATCAGTTATGAGGTGATTCCCGGGGTCAGTTCATTTTTGGGGGCAGCGGCCAGTCTGAAAAAAGAATATACCCTTCCCGGAGTTAGCCAGACGGTAATTCTAACCCGGATGGAAGGGAAAACTCCTGTGCCTGAAAAGGAAAAGCTTGTGGAGCTGGCCAGACATCAATCGACCATGATCATTTTTTTAAGTGTAGGTATGATTGAATCTCTGGCACAGATTTTAAGTTCGGTTTACGATCCCAAAACGCCGGCAGCGGTTGTGTATAAGGCAACCTGGCCGGATGAACAGATTGTTCGGGGAGATCTGACCAATATTGCCGCAAAGGTGAAGGCGGCCGGTATTACAAAGACAGCGCTGGTTGTGGTAGGCGATTTTTTGGGGGATACGTATGAACTGTCCCGGCTGTATGACAAATCCTTTACCACAGAATACAGGCAAGGGATTAAGTTGAGTAAAGATAGTGATGATCCGAATATAAAGGGAGATGAGGTTTTGTGAATATCGCTTTTTTTGCATTAACTCAATCCGGGACCGTATTGGCCCGTCGGCTTTCACAATGTTTAAATGCCAGGTTTTTCCCTAAAAAAGAAGGGGTTTCCCTTGCCCAGACAGTTGCCGGGGTGTGGGATGTGTATGATGGCTTTGTTTTTATTATGGCTGCCGGGATTGTGGTGCGAACAATCGCGCCCCTTTTAAAATCCAAAACCAGAGACCCTGCAGTTGTCGTGATGGATCAGGATGGCGCTTTTGCGGTCAGCCTTCTGTCCGGTCATCTTGGCGGCGCCAACTGGCTGGCCCAGAGGGTTGCTGATCTGTCCGGCGGACAGGCGGTGATCACAACAGCCACGGATGTGTCCGGGACACTGGCTTTTGATCTGTTTGCAGCCAGAAATCATATGTTGATTGAAAATATCCATACATTAAAATATATTAGCACAGCCATGGTAGAACGGGCACCGGTGGATGTGATTTGCCCTTATCCTTTAAAAGGAGATTTTCCTGAAAATGTCCGTGTGATCACGTCAGCAGGGGATCTGCCGGCCGCAGAGGTCTGTGTTTGCATCGGCCATGACTGTATGGTGGATCAGCGATCTTTTGATCAGTGGCAGCATGTTCTGTATTTACGGCCAAGAAATTTATGGCTGGGGATGGGCTGCAAAAAAAATACAGACCCTAAAATGTTTTTTCAGGCATTTGAATCGTTTATGGAGATGAATCATTTTGACCGTGACGCTCTTTGCGGCCTGGCCACCATTGGTCTGAAACAAAATGAGGCCTGTATACAGGCATTCGCCCGACAAACAGGACTTAAGGTCACCGTTGTGGCCAATGAGAAGATTCAGGCACTGGAAAACTCCGGTCTTTTTGCGACATCTGATTTTGTCAGACAGGTGACCGGAGTGGCTTCCGTATGTGAGGCCTGTGCGCTGATTGGTGCAGGCGATGGCCACAGTCGCCTGCTTGTGAGGAAAACCATATTCCCGGGGATTACTTTTGCCCTCGGGGAAGAGATAAAGGAATGGATAATATGAGTATACAGTTAATCAGTATGAGCCATAAAAATGCACCCCTGGAAATCCGTCAGCGGTTTGCTTTCGATCATCAGGCACAGAGAACGTTCCTTCACC
>QFCH01000122.1_pt1 | contig 22627 bp, 21 predicted proteins | sample 5346071 | NCBI WGS metagenome assembly QFCH01 (sample SAMN09062255, study PRJNA434731) | Human gut metagenome, whole genome shotgun sequencing project. | isolation source: stool timepoint B chromium assembly | host: Homo sapiens | collected 2015
ATTTCCGATCTGATTGGGATGATTCCGGGGATGAACAGTGCCCAGCTTAAAAATGTTTCATTGGATGACAGTGAGGCTCAGATGAAACGCACAGAGGCGATTATTTTATCCATGACACCTGAGGAACGGGCAAATCCGGATCTGATGAGTCCCTCCCGCAAAAAGCGTATTGCCGCCGGAGCCGGGGTGGATATCAGTGATGTCAACAAACTCGTTAAGATGTTTGATCAGATGAAGAAGATGATGAAGCAGTTTGGTCAAATGTCAGGCAAAGCAGCCAAAAGAGGGAGATTTAGACTTCCTTTTTGATAAACAGACGGTCAAATGTCCTTAAGAGGGACCAAAGACGTCAAACAATTTTACACGGAGGTGAATTTACATGGCAGTAAAAATCAGATTAAAGAGAATGGGACAGAAAAAGGCTCCTTTCTATAGAATTATTGTGGCTGATTCCAGATCCCCAAGAGATGGACGTTTCATCGAGGAAATCGGAACATACGATCCGACCGTAGAACCAAGCGCAATTAAGGTTGATGCTGAACTGGCTCAGAAGTGGCTTACCAATGGTGCTCAGCCTACAGATACTGTAGCCAAAATATTCAAACATGCAGGTATTACAAAATAATCACCTGTGGAGGTGTTCTCAATGAAAGAATTGGTTGAAGTCATCGCCAAAGCGTTGGTGGATCATCCGGATGAAGTTGTCGTTACAGAGACTGAGAACGCAAAATCTATTGTACTTGAGCTGAAAGTGGCTCAGGACGATATGGGTAAGGTGATTGGCAAACAGGGACGAATTGCAAAGGCGCTGCGCACTGTTGTCAAATCCGCTGCATCCAAAGATGATAAAAAAGTTATTGTGGAGATTTTGCAGTAAAGATTTCCATTAAATCGAATTAACCCTGAAGGTCCATGACTTTTCAGGGTTGTTTTCATATAAAGGAGCATTTAGTTTTATGAGACAGGAATTACTGAGAGTAGGAACCATTGCCTCTACCCATGGTATTCGGGGAGAAGTTAAGGTTTTCCCTACAACAGATGATATGAACCGTTTTAAAACGTTAAAACATTGCATTCTTGATACAGGCCGTGAAAAACTCCCTCTGGAAGTGGAAGGTGTAAAGTTTTTTAAGCAGTTTGCTATTTTGAAATTTAAAGGCTATGATAATATCAATGATATTGAAAAATACAGAGGCAGAGATTTACTGGTGACAAGAGATCAGGCGGTAGCCCTGGAGGAAGATGAAAATTTTGTGGCAGATCTCATTGGGCTGAAGGTGATTACCGATGAAGGCCAGGATTTTGGTACAGTGAAGGATATTATGGCTACGGCAGCCAATGATGTTTATGTGATTGATGGCAATGACGGAAAAGAATACCTTTTTCCGTCCATTAAACAGTGTATTCTTCAGGTGAATATCCCCGAGGGGTATGTGCGGGTACACATCATGAAAGGACTTTTGGACTTATGAATTTCTATGTCATGACTTTATTTCCCGAAATGATCCGGCAGGGACTGGGGACAAGTATTACAGGCCGGGCCATGGACAGAGGGTATATACAGGTAAAGGCTGTGGATATCAGAGATTATTCTACGGATAAATACAGGCATGTGGATGATTATCCATATGGCGGCGGTGCAGGGATGGTGATGCAGCCAGGACCGATTTATGACTGCTATATGGATATTATGAATGAGATTTCCGGGTTATCTGATGACTCAGGAAAGAAAGGGCGGCCTCGGGTGATTTATATGACACCTCAGGGGCGGGTGTTTTCCCAGGCCATTGCCCAGGAGTTATCCAAAGAAGAAAATTTAATTTTTTTATGCGGCCATTATGAAGGTGTGGATGAGCGTATTCTTGAGGAGATTGTGACAGATGAGCTGTCTATCGGGGATTATGTGCTTACCGGTGGGGAACTGCCGGCCATGGTAATGATTGATTCCATTTCCCGCCTTGTTCCAGGGGTTTTAAGCAATGATGATTCAGCGCAGTATGAATCCTTTCAGGATGGCCTGCTTGAGTATCCCCAGTACACCAGGCCAGAAGAATTTCATGGTAAGCGGGTGCCAACCGTACTCCTTTCCGGCCATCACGCCAATATTGAAAAATGGCGGAGGGAAAAATCTCTGGAAAGAACATGGCTGAGACGGCCGGAATTGATTGAACGTGCTGAACTGACAAAAAAAGAACAGGCGTATCTGGATGAATTGAAACGAAATTCTCATATTGAAAACTGTGGGAAGATTAAAAAAATGCCGGACTGAGGCTGTAGGATTCTTGCAGTCATTGTATGCCAAGATCAAAATCCTTTGTAAATTAAGTTTATTTAAAGTGTTTTGATCTTGGTATTTGTTTTGTATTTCAGACTGATTTGGGTAAATGAATATTGGGGCTTGACAATTGCCGACGATGGTATTACAATTAATTCATAAATTTATTTAATTTGTTTGTTTTTAAATGAGTAAACGTTTACTCATAGGAGAAAAGGAGGTTTTTTATGTCCTGCATTATAGGGGTAGATATTGGCGGAACCTATGCGAGGATTGGAGCTGTAAGCAAAAACGGTAATGTTATTGCGATGAAAAAAGTTAAACAAAACCAAATATTTAACGGTGAGAATGTAATTGAGCAGTTGATCCGGTTTTTAGATACTTTTATGACATCAACAGAGGATGTTCGGGATGTTCAGGCTATAGCGATTGGTTTTCCGGCAACCTTGGATAAAAACAGAACAAAAGTGGTTCAGGCACCTAATATTTCTGGCATCGATCATACTGAAATTGTAGAACCTTTAGAAAAATATTTTAATTTGCCTGTTTTTATAGAAAAAGATGTGTGTATGGCTTTGTTTTATGATGCCTGCAAATATCATCTGTCGTTGGATGGAATAACCGTTGCCTGCTATATAGGAACAGGAATCGGTAATGCTATTTGCATTCATGGAGAAGTGCTGACCGGTAAAGACGGGGCTGCCTGTGAACTGGGACATATTCCGATTTTGGGAAACCGGGAGAAATGCGGGTGCGGAAATGAAGGATGTCTGGAAAATATTGCAGGGGGCAAAGCGCTGAATCGGTTATGCAGAGATGTTTTTAAGGATACCCAGGTTTCCGATATTTTTTCCGAAAAGGCGGAAACGGATGAAATTCAAGCTTATATTGATGCAGTTTCAGTTGCTGTTGCGACAGAAATTAATATTTTGAATCCGGATACGGTGGTTCTGGGCGGCGGTGTATTATCTATGCATCATTTTCCAAAACAATTGCTGGAGCAGCGTATTCGCCAGCATACTCGAAAGCCATATCCGGAAAAAACGCTTCATTTATTATGGGCTGAAGATGATATGGAAAAAGGTGTTGCAGGTGCAGCCTTATATGCCAGAAAAAAATTAAATGAAATCAGTCGGGAGGAAGCGGAATGAAAATACTATTGTGTCCATCAATGATGTGTGCCAATTATGGGAATCTTGAAAATGAAGTTTTGGAATTAACGGAAGCCGGAGCGGATATTTTCCATATTGATGTGATGGATGGGCAGTTTGTCCCCAATTTTGGCATGGGACTGCAGGACATAGAATTTATATGCAAAAATTCTAAAATTCCTGTGGATGCGCATTTGATGATTGAACATCCTGGTGAATATATAGATAAGTTTGCAGATCTGGGGGTCAGCATTATATATATTCATCCGGAGGCTGACTGTCACTCTATGCGTACATTACAGAAAATTAAAGACAGAGGCGTTCAGGCCGGTATTGCCTTTAATCCTGGAACTTCTGTGGAAATGATCCGTCCGCTTTTGCCGATTGTTGACTATGTCATGGTGATGAGTGTAAATCCGGGATTTGCAGGTCAGAAATATATTGAAAGTGTGGACGAAAAAATAGAGCAGCTGTTGCAGCTTGAAGATCTGTACCACTATAAAATTATGCTGGATGGTGCCTGCTCACCGGAAAAAATTCAGAAATTGTCCCGTTTGGGCGTTCATGGATTTGTACTTGGGACAAGTGCTTTATTCGGTAAAAAGGATAGTTATAAGGAAATATTTGCTCATTTAAGAATAGATGGGTAAACGTTTACCTATCAGATACAGGAGCGTATGGATATGGTAACAGGAAGGAGTAAGAAAAATGATAGCTTTAGCAAGTGATCATGTTGGTATTGAATTAAAGCGAGTTATTATGAAGTATTTAGATGAAAGAAAAATTGAATATAAGGATTACGGGACTTATTCGCAGGAACGCTGTGATTATCCGGTTTATGCATTAAAGGCGGCCAATGCAGTCGCCGATGGAACCTGTGAAAAAGGTATTATTTTTTGCGGCACCGGCGTTGGCATATCGATTGCTGCAAATAAGGTTCGGGGCATTCGCTGCGTAAATTGTAGTGAACCGTATTCTGCTTTGCTTTCAAGGCAGCATAATAATGCAAATATGCTGAGTCTGGGAAGCAGGGTGGTTGGTCCGGATCTGGCGCTGATGATTGTGGATCAGTGGTTGTCTGGTGTATATGAAGGCGGAAGGCATGAAAGGCGGGTGAAGCAGATAAAAAGTATAGAGGAAACAGGAACAATTACGGGTGAATAGAAATGTAGCCAAGCCAGGGATTTGATGAAGGCCATTGACACGAAATATGTATAAACATATAATGAATTTATCAAATTTAAGGACAGGTTTTATGGAATCAAAGGTGAATATTAAGAAAATTGCTGAGCTGGCCGGTGTTTCGGTGGCCACTGTTTCAAGAGTTATTAATCAGAATGGTCGTTTTTCGGCAGAAACGGAGGCACGGGTAAAGAAAATTATTGAAGATTATCATTATATTCCCAATATTGTAGCCAAAGGGTTGAGAACAAGCCAGACGAAGGTGATCGGCGTGATTGTTCCGGATATTGTGAATACACATTTTGCGGCACTGGTTCGTGAGATTGAAAAAGAATTATTTAAACGGGGATTTTCCACAATGATTTGCAATACCGATGAATCGCCTGCGATGGAAAGACAGCACATTGAAATTTTAGCGGCTCAGCAGGTTGGCGGAATTATATTTATTTCTGGAAGCAGAAGTTATAAAATGGATCATGATATTCCGGTCATTTATGTAGACCGCCGCCCGGGCGATTATAATGAAAATGCTCAAATGGTTGTTGTTGAATCAGACAATGTTCAGGGCGGATATATTGCTACGGAGTCTTTAATCCGAAAGGGCTGCAGAAGAATTGCTATTTTACGGGCTTTAGGTGTGGATTATAACCAAACGGCCAGATATGAAGGATACCTTCGTGCCTTATTGGCTTACGGTCTGGAAAACAGGGCTGAACTAAATTTGAATATTCCGTGTGTTTCAATGGCGTTAGCCCGTGAAACGGTTCATAAGGCTTTGGATAATGGCCTGCAATTTGACGGCCTGGTCTGCAACACAGATGATTTAGCTTTGGGGGCTGTGATGGCTGTTCGTGAGCATGGCATCAAAATTCCGGAGGAAATTAGGATTATCGGATACGATGATATACCGATGGCTGCAATGTATAGTCCAAAGCTGAGCAGTGTTCATCAGCCGGTTGACAAAATGGCGGCAGTGGCTGCCGAATTAATGGTTGCCATGCTTCAAGGTGCACCTCAAAAGGCCGAACTGATACAGCTGCCTGTGTATTTAACAGAAAGGGAAAGTTCCTGAAAAAATTTTTACGATGTCCGGCCTGCGATGAAGCTAAACATTTCTTAAGGTTTCGTTTGATAAAATTACAAAATATAAAAATGTTCGTTATATCAGGAGGAGATAAAATGGATAGAAAGATATGGGAGGATCCGATTGGAGAAAAAAGTTTGGATCAGAGCCAAACTCCGTTATGGTTTTGGAACGACAAATTGGAAAATGAGGAACTTGTGCGCCAGTTGAAAATGCAGACTGATGCAGGGGTGCGATGTACAATTCCTCATGCAAGAAGGAATTTTGGGGAAGGTTATATTGGCGGATATTTAGATGAAGACTGGTTTGATAAGATGAAGACGGTTCTTGAATATAAAAAGTCTGTGAATGAGCCGATGTGGATTTATGACGAGGTTGACTGGCCGGCAGGAACCTGTGAACGAACCGTGACTTTAAAGGAAAGCAACAGAGAACGCTATCTGACTTTTAGGCGTTATGAAATTAAAGCAGGAGAAGAATTCCGTATTCAGGTGAAAGATTTAAACAAGAACTTTATTGTGGTTGAGGATGACCAGATAAATACGCTGTTTAATAATAAAGATGAAAGTGGCAAACAGGAAGAAAAAGAAAAAAACAGTAAAAAGTATGCGTTGGACGTATCCATTATGGATGCCGAAACAGGAAAACCTTATGATGTAATCAAGTATATAAAAGGAAGTATGATGCCCTCGGTTATCTTCAAGGCGCCTGCAGATGCAATTGCCTATAGGGTAAGTATTGGCTGTGATCCCTATGATCAGGGCGGTTCCCTTCAGGTCAATTATATGGATGCACATGCAACGGAAGAATTTATCGAATCAACCTATGATCAATATTACGAGCATTTTGCAGATTACTTTGGTCCGACAATTAAAGCATTTTTTAATGACGAGACCCGTATGGCTCATGCATGGCCTTGGAGCAAAGATTTTGCAGAAGAATTTAAAAACCGTAAAGGTTATGATATTCTTGAACATATTTTTTCCCTGATCGGGACAGATGCTGAAGCCGGAAGAATCAGATGTGATTATTTTGATGTCGTTGCATCCCTTTATCAGCAGAATTATTTCGGAAAACTCAGCGGCTGGTGTACAGATCATGGAATTCGCTTTTTTGCACATTTGCTTGGCGAGGAAACAATTGCATCCCAGGCCCGCTATAATGGGGATCTGATGCGGCAGTACCGGCATATGACGATGCCAGGACTTGATCATCTTGGAAAGGGCATTGGAAGTCTGAATATAAAATATGGCGCAAGTGCTGCCAGAAGCTATGGACATGAAAATCTGACAGTGGAAGCATTTGCCGGCTGTGGCTGGGGGCTGACTTTTGAAGAATATATACGCATGATCTCATGGCTTTATTATCAGGGCGTTCAGGGCATCAGCAATCACGGGTTCTTTTATTCTATTAGAGGAAACCGAAAAAATGACTGGCCGCCTTCACAGTTTTTCCAGTGGCAGGGCTGGGATAGAATGAAGGAAGCCAATGCGATGACCAGACGTTTGACTTATGCCTTCACGGGAGGCTGCCCGGATTCAGAGGTGCTGGTCTACAATCCGATAGAAAGCTTCTGGTTCCATTATATGCCAGATGAAAACTTTACACATGGCTATTCATATGGCCCTCTTGTTAAAAATCAGCGGGCGGCATTTATTGATCAGCAATGTCAGCTGCTGATGAATGGTCTGCTTCAGGAAAATATAGATTTTGATGTGCTGCATAAAGATGCAGCTGAAAATTTTAAGGTGCAGGGACAGGTGATACGGAATCAGTGCAATGGTTCGATATACAAAGTATTAATCTTGCCCATGTGCGATGTCCTTCCGATTGAGATTGCCCGTATTGCAGAGGCTTTTGCAAATGCTGGGGGGAAGGTTATTGTGCTGGATTCATTCCCACAGTATGCAATGCCTGCAGGCTGTGATCAGGAACTGGCAGCTGTGACAAAGGTGCTTAAACAAAATGCACAGTTTATGGCGATTGAAAATAAACAGGCCATTGCACAGGCCGTTAGAAACAGCCTGCCGTTAGATTTTGAAATCGTGAATGGCTGCTGCTGCAATATAAATCATCATCCATGTTATGATAATGGTCTTGTGGACCCCTATATGCATACAGGAGAAGACCTTTGTGGGGTAGCGTATACAAGATATATTAAAGATGGAAAAAGAAATATTTATTTTGTAAATTTCAGTCACGAAGAAGAAACGATCGATGTGCGGGTAATGCAAAAAGACGTGCCGTTGATCTGGGATACGTTTACCGGTAGTGTGGATGTACCTGAAAAGGTTGGAGAGGACGAAGAAAGTATTACTGTGCGGCTTAAATTGCCATGTAATTATGGGGTGATCATGGAAACAGAAGTACAAAAATAATACTTAAAATGAAAACAGAGCGAAATTAAAGAACGATTATAATCGCATGAATTTTTTTAGAAAGGGTGGGTTTATATGAAACATATTGTTATGGAAGGACCTAAAAAAAGTAAAATTATTGAGATACCGGATGTTGCAGTTGGAGACGATGAAATAAAAATAAAGCTAAAATATGTCGGTGTATGTATGTCTGAGCATTATGACTGGTCGGTCGCAACGGATAAAAGTGCTTTTGGACATGAACCCATGGGCGTTATTGCAGAAGTAGGAAAAAATATTAAGGATTTTAAAGTAGGGGACAGAGTCAGCGGCCTCTGGGGAAGCACACTGCCGGGCGCAGGCGGTATGGTTGAGTATGCGGTTGTGAATCCTTCGGCTCCGGATGCATGTGTTGTTAAAATCCCTGATAATATACGGGATGAAGATGCTGTTTTAGAGCCACTGGCATGTCTGATCAGTGCGGTAAGCAAAACAAAAATTGATGTGGTTGGTAATACGGTGGCTGTGGTTGGCTGTGGCTATATGGGCTGCGGTGCAATCAGCCTGTTAAAGCTCAGAGGCGCTTATGTCATTGCAATTGATATTCGTCCGGAATGTCTTGAAGATGCCAGACGCTATGGTGCAGATGAGATCTATACAGACCAGGAGGCCATTGAAAAATTTGTAAAGAATGCTTATCCCGATGGTACTTTTAAAGGTTTCCCTACAGTCATGGAGTGGGGAGAAACAGAGGCATCTCTGGATTTGGCGATAAATCTTACCGCAATGTGCGGACAGCTGTGTATAGGTGCATATCATACCGGCGGAAAAAGACTTGTAGATGTGCAGATGCTTAACATGAAGGCGATTGACTGTCTGAGTGTCCATCCCAGACAGACGGAACTTTCATTTGCTGGTGCAAGAAATGCAGTCGAATTATTAAGCAGCGGAAAATGGAATTTTAAAAATATTCCTGTGAAGATTTATCCAATGAACGGCTTTGATCAGGCGCATGAAGAACTTGAAACAAAATATGGAAAATATATGAAGGCGCTGATCGATATGACCAGCGTCGATGGAGAGGCATATATTTTAAAATAATTTATAAGGTGGTGGGCATGGATGAAAAAACTAATTATGGATGGGCCGGCGAAAAGTAAAATTATAAATGTAGACATTCCGTCAATTGGTGATAATCAGCTTTTGGTTAAAGTTACATATACCGGAATGTGTCATTCAGAGCTGTATCCGTGGCTTCATGCAAAAAAAGGAACCGTACTGGGCCATGAAGCTATTGGTGTTGTTGCGGATAAAGGGAGAAATGTTCAGAACTTTAAAATCGGGGATCGCGTTACAGGTCTTGGAGGCGGCGGATATAAAGAATATATCGTGATGGAACAGGATAAAACGTGCCATGTTCCTGATCACTTAAAGGATGAAGATGCCATTGCCGAACCGCTGGCATGCTTGCTGAGTGCGGGCCAGAAGATGAATATTGAATTGTTAGGAGATTCCATTGCTGTTGTCGGTGCGGGTTATATGGGACTTGGAATGATTTCATTGTTTAAAGCCATGGGTTATGGAAATATTGTTGCAGTGGATTATCGTGAGGAAGCCAGGGAAAATGCTTTGAAATACGGAGCTACACAAGTTTTCCATCCAGACGAACTTCCGTCTTTATATCGACTGGACTGGGATAATATAAAAGAACCGGATTTAACACGGGATGGTCATAAAACGGATATTTTTAACATTGGATTTAAAAATGTCATGGAATTTACGGGAACACAGGACGGGCTTGCATTGGCAGGAGAAATGGCTAGTGCCCATGGACGTTTGGGTATCGGAGGATACCATAATGACGGGTCGAGAAATATCGATTATCAGCTTTGGAATTTTAAAGCCTTGACAACTATTAATTGTCATGAACGCAGAATTGAATATGAAGCACAGTTATGCAAACGATGTATGGAATTGTTGTCTTCAGGACTATGGAAGTTTACGGGTGTCACCAGACATATATATGATCTTGAGGATTTTGATGAGGCACAGTATGATATGATGAACCACAAAAATGGTTTTATCAAGGGTGCGGTTCGTTGCTGATTTTATAAATACAGCAATATTTGAAGATTATTTTCAGTGTACAGAGAACAAGAAAATGATTCTCTGTACACTGAATTTTTTTATTATTCACAACGGTTTCCACTGTGTAATAAAGTCATGAACAATGGGTGAGATATAAGACTGTTTAGCGGTGACGAAGCCGATTTTTCGCTTGTGGATCGGAATTCCTAAAGGAATTTCTATAAGAAGGCCTGTGTCCAGCTCTTTCTGAACAAATTCCCGTATCACACAGCCAATGCCGAGACCGATTTTGCAAAATTCAATCAGAAGATCCATTGTGGTGACAACGAACAGATTTTGAGCAATCATACTATTTTTTTCAAGGTAATTATCAATATATTTACGGGTCATGTTGTGATGATCCAAAAGCATGATCGTAGCCTGAGAGAAAAGTTGCCGATTTTGTTCCAGCAGCAGTTCGTTGGAATCTATAAGCTCAGGCGAAAAAACATAAGGTATTTGTTCCATATAGCTTTTCGAAGCTACAAAAACATCCTGGATTTCCATTAATTCATAAAAGCTATATTTTTTCTGTCCTTCCGGAAGCCCCACAAGGCCGATATCGATTTTGTTTTGTTCCAGCAGCTCCAGAGTTTTATTGGATGGCTGACACTCAATCGATATGTGAACATTGGGGTACAGCTTCATAAAATATTTCAGATAGGGCAGCAGCATATATTTGCACAGTGTTGTACTGACGCCGATACGCAGCTGGGAAATTCCCTGTTCTTTCAGATGCAGAAGCTGCTGTTCTCCTTTTTGTAAAACATCAAATGCTTTGCTTACATGTTCATAGAGTACCCGTCCTTCATCGGTGAGCCGTACACCCCTGGAAGTGCGTATAAAAAGCTGTGTGTTAAGCTCATTTTCCAGTCGGTTGATGGATTTGCTGATTGAAGGCTGGGTGATAAAAAGTTTTCTGGCCGCTCGGGATATATTTTCAGTATTGGCGACTGTGTAGAAGATATAGTATAGATTCAGATGATCATCCATTAATATTCCTCCAGGTTATATCAAATATTCAAAATATATATTTCAATTATACCTGATAATATGATATGATATCAACACCAAATGAGAATAAGCAGCAGTAAGGGAGGAATCGTCATGGGTATGACAATGAGCCAGAAGATTCTGGCACATGCGGCCGGACTTTCACAGGTTGCGGCCGGCGATTTGATTATGGCTAATCTGGATATGGTGCTTGCCAATGATATTACAGGTCCTGTATCTATTCATGAAATGGATAAATTTGAGAGAAAAGGCGTTTTTGACAAGGATAAAATTGCCCTTGTTCCGGATCATTTTTCCCCCAACAAGGATATAAAGTCTGCCCAGAACTGTAAATGTATGAGAGAATTTGCCCATGCCAATCATATTACGCATTTTTATGAAGTCGGTCAGATGGGAATTGAGCATGCCCTGCTTCCTGAAAAAGGCATTGTGACAGCCGGTGATACAGTCATTGGTGCGGATTCCCATACCTGTACTTACGGTGCTATGGGAGCCTTTTCTACCGGTGTAGGAAGTACGGATGCAGCCGTAGGCATGGCCTACGGAAAGGCATGGTTTAAGGTACCTTCAGCCATTAAGTTTGAATTAACCGGAAAACCGGCCCCCTGGATTTCCGGCAAGGATATAATTTTACATATTATCGGTATGATCGGTGTGGACGGCGCCCTTTATCGGTCTATGGAGTTTACTGGAGATGGCATAAAGTATTTATCGATGGATGATCGATTCACCATTGCCAATATGGCTATTGAGGCTGGCGGAAAGAATGGTATTTTTCCGGTGGATGAAAAAACCATTGAATATATTGAAAGCCATATGAGTGACCGGATGCGGGAGGAATACGAAAAAACAGGTGTGCCCCCTTATAAGATTTTTGAAGCCGATGGGGATGCGTCGTATGATGAGACGTATGTGATTGATCTGAGTACATTAAAGCCGACGGTGGCCTTCCCGCATCTGCCGGAAAATACCCACACCATTGATGCGGTTGGAGATATTCAAATTGATCAGGTTGTGATCGGTTCCTGTACGAATGGCCGTCTGGAGGATCTGGAAATTGCGGCAAAAGTCTTAAAAGGCAGAAAGGTTGCGCCTGGTCTTCGGGTGATTGTGATTCCTGCCACACAAAAGATTTATATGGATGCCATGGAAGCAGGGTACTTAAAAACATTTATTGAAGCCGGTGCCATTGTGAGCACACCTACCTGTGGTCCCTGTCTTGGCGGTTATATGGGTATTCTTGCGGAGCATGAACGTTGTGTGTCCACGACAAACCGGAATTTTGTGGGCCGCATGGGCCATGTGACCAGTGAAATTTATCTGGCCAGCCCTGCAGTGGCTGCAGCCAGCGCTGTTACAGGGAAAATTTCCGGGCCTGAGGCGCTGGGATTGTAAAAAAGTGTTGAATGTGAAAAACAGAGGACAGATATAAGAAGGGATATTTAAGGAGGCACATTTCTATGAAAGCTTGCGGAAGTGTTTTTAAATATGGAGATAATGTAGACACGGATGTGATTATTCCGGCGAGACATCTTGCGATTACCGATCCTAAGGGTCTGGCCCTGCACTGTATGGAAGATATTGACGGGGAATTTGTGAAAAAGGTTCAGCCGGGAGATATTATTGTGGCAGAGAAAAACTTTGGCTGCGGTTCTTCAAGGGAGCATGCGCCCATTGCCATTAAAGCATCCGGTATCAGCTGTGTGATTGCCGAGACCTTTGCCCGGATTTTTTATCGGAATGCTATTAATATCGGTTTGCCTATTATTGAATGTAAGGAAGCCAGCCAGGATATTAAGGCTGGTGACCAGGTGGAAATCGATTTTGACAGCGGAATGATTTTTAATAAAACAACAGGAAAAAGCTACAAGGGCCAGGCCTTTCCGCCATTTATGCAGGAACTGATTGCCGCCGGAGGGCTGATTCCTTATATGAATGCTCAGAAATAGGCTGTTGTGCATGTTTGTGAGGTCATCAACGGCTGAAAATATGCGGCTAAAAACCCGGATAAAGACCTTTGTCTGTATTCGGGTTTTTATTTCTATTAATTCGCCACTGTACTATGATAAAAATTTGCAGAGATTTCTCTTGAAAAAGTTAAAGAAATTTGTTATCATATAGAGAAACTCAAAGAAAATGAGAGGATGAGTCAGATGAATTTCAATATTGCAGTCATTAAAGGGGACGGAATCGGCCCTGAACTTGTGAATGAGGCCTTAAAGGTTCTTGATCGGATTGCTGAAAAATATGGACATACGTTTAATTATACAAATGTACTTTTAGGCGGCGCATCGATTGACGCCACAGGCGTTCCTCTGACGGAAGCAGCTATTCAAACTTGCAAAGCCAGCGATGCGGTGCTGATGGGGTCCATCGGAGGCGATACAACCACATCCCCGTGGTATAAGCTGCCGCCGAACCTTCGACCGGAGGCTGGTCTGCTTTCCATTCGTAAGGCGCTGGGCCTTTTCGCCAATGTTCGCCCTGCCTATTTATATAAAGAGCTAAAGGATGCCTGCCCCCTAAAGGAAGAGATTGTTGGAGACGGTTTTGATCTGGTTATTATGCGGGAGCTTACCGGCGGCCTTTATTTTGGAGAACGTAAAACTGTGGAAGAAAACGGGGTGCTTAAGGCTTATGATTCTCTGACTTATGACGAAAACGAAATTCGCCGTATTGCCATTAAAGCCTTTGATATGGCCATGAAACGACGTAAGATTGTGACCAGTGTGGATAAGGCTAATGTACTGGATTCTTCCAGGTTGTGGAGAAAGGTTGTGGATCAGGTGGCCACAGACTATCCGGAAGTGACCTACAATCATATGCTGGTCGATAACTGTGCCATGCAGCTTGTGAAAAATCCCCGTCAGTTTGACGTGGTGCTCACAGAAAATATGTTTGGTGATATTTTATCCGATGAGGCCAGTGAGATTACCGGTTCCATTGGAATGCTGTCATCGGCCAGCTTAAGCAGTACAAAGCTGGGGCTTTATGAACCCAGTCACGGATCGGCTCCGGATATTGCAGGACTTAATCAGGCGAACCCTATTGCAACAATTCTTTCTGCTGCTATGATGCTTCGGTACTCCTTTGATCTTGACAGGGAGGCAGACGCTGTAGAAGAGGCTGTGGCCGCCGCTCTGGCAGATGGCTGCCGTACCGTGGATATTATGTCCGAAGGCATGATGCAGATGAGCTGCAGCCAGATGGGCAGCGCTATTGCGCATCGGATATAGTCGTCTGGCAGATGAAACGATTATTGCATATACATATATTTCTGATATAATAAAATAATGTAACGACAGGCCCTGGCGGATTGTCTGCGGGATCTGACCGACAGTGGCTTTTTCGATTGCATACTCCTGGTATTGGCTGCACAGTCAAGGCGTGCGGCTTGTACATATTGGGGTGAGAATACATAAGGACGGTAAAAAATATGAAAAGTGATGCAGTTACAAAAGGTATGCAGCAGGCACCCCACCGCTCATTGTTTAATGCACTGGGGATGACGAAGGAAGAACTGGAAAAACCGCTGGTTGGTATTGTCAGTTCATATAATGAGATTGTTCCGGGACATATGAACCTGGATAAGATTGTGGAAGCCGTGAAGTTGGGTGTTGCCATGGCTGGCGGGAACCCTATTGTTTTTCCGGCGATCGCCGTGTGTGATGGTATTGCCATGGGCCATATTGGTATGAAATATTCTCTTGTCACAAGAGACCTTATCGCTGATTCCACAGAAGCCATGGCTCTGGCTCATCAGTTTGATGCGCTGGTGATGGTGCCAAACTGTGACAAAAATGTTCCTGGGCTTTTGATGGCCGCAGCGCGTATTAATGTACCTACAGTGTTCGTATCAGGCGGACCAATGCTTGCCGGTCATGTTCATGGGCAGAAAAGAAGTCTTTCCAGCATGTTTGAGGCTGTCGGTTCTTACGCCGCAGGCACCATGAGTGCCGAAGACGTGGAAGAGTTTGAAAATAAGGTTTGTCCGACATGCGGTTCCTGTTCAGGGATGTATACAGCCAATTCCATGAACTGTCTTACAGAGGTTCTGGGGATGGGGCTTAAAGGCAACGGGACGATTCCTGCGGTTTATTCTGAACGTATTAAGCTGGCCAAACATGCAGGTATGCAGGTTATGGAAATGTACAGAAAAAATATTCGGCCCAGGGATATTATGACAAAGGATGCCATTATGAATGCCCTGACTGTGGATATGGCTTTGGGATGTTCTACAAACAGTATGCTTCACCTGCCGGCGATTGCCCATGAAATCGGCTGGGATTTTGATATTACATTTGCCAATGAAGTCAGCGCTAAAACACCGAATCTGTGCCATCTGGCACCGGCAGGCCCTACATATATGGAGGACCTGAATGAAGCCGGCGGCGTGTATGCTGTAATGAATGAGCTTGCCAAAAAAGATCTGCTTCATCTGGACTGTATGACTGTAACCGGAAAAACAGTCGGTGAGAATATTAAAAACTGTATGAATCGGGATCCGGAAGTGATTCGCCCAATTGATCATCCCTACAGTGAGACCGGCGGGCTGGCTGTACTTACTGGTAATCTGGCTCCGGACGGCAGTGTGGTTAAGCGCTCAGCGGTGGCTTCTGAAATGATGGTTCATGAAGGTCCGGCCAGAGTTTTTGACTGTGAGGAAGATGCCATTGCCGCCATTAAGGGCGGAAAAATTGTTGCGGGAGATGTGGTGGTGATCCGATATGAAGGTCCCAAGGGCGGACCTGGTATGAGAGAGATGTTAAATCCTACATCCGCCATTGCCGGTATGGGACTGGGATCTTCGGTTGCCCTGATCACGGACGGACGTTTTTCAGGTGCCTCCCGTGGTGCATCTATCGGTCATGTTTCACCGGAAGCGGCTGTGGGCGGACCGATTGCACTTATTGAAGAAGGGGATCTGATTCAGATCAATATTCCTCAGCTGTCTTTAAATGTGGCTGTTTCTGATGAAGAGATGGCAAAAAGACGGGCTAAATGGCAGCCCAGGGAGCCCAGGGTGACGACAGGCTATCTGGCTCGCTATGCGTCCATGGTCACAAGTGGCAACAGGGGTGCAATCCTGGAAATCAAAAAATAGCAGCTGAAATGAAGTTAACAGCTGAGATGAAGGGCAATGCCGTATCAGATGCGGCGTTGCCATCAATGAATACAGAGCATAAACATAGAAAGGCAGGCGAAAGATATGGAATTAACCGGTGCACAAATCGTTATTGAATGTTTGAAAGAGCAGGGTGTGGATACGGTCTTTGGTTATCCAGGCGGTACGATTTTAAATATTTACGACGAGTTGTATAAACATAGTGATGAAATTCGCCATATATTGACCTCTCATGAACAGGGTGCTTCACACGCTGCGGACGGGTATGCAAGAGCAACAGGTAAGGTTGGTGTTTGTATGGCAACCAGTGGCCCCGGTGCAACCAATATTGTAACAGGGATTGCCACCGCTTACATGGATTCTATTCCAATGATTGCCATCACCTGTAATGTGGGGGTGAGTCTTCTGGGAAAGGACAGTTTCCAGGAGGTTGATATCAAAGGGATTACAATGCCAATTACGAAGCACAATTATATTGTAAAGGATGTCAATATGCTGGCAGACACGATTCGCCGGGCATTTACCATTGCCCAGTCCGGACGGCCCGGTCCGGTACATATTGATATCCCGAAGGATGTCACTTCCAATAAGGCTGAATATGAATATAAAAAGCCTGAGGAAATCAGACGTTACACAGATCAGATTCGTGAGGAAGATCTGGATGAGGCGGTTAAACTGATTGCTCACAGCAAAAAGCCTTTTATTTTTGTAGGAGGCGGTGCGGTGCTTTCCGATGCTTCAGACGAACTTCGGAAATTTGTATATAAGATTCAGGCCCCTGTGGCTGATTCTTTGATGGGCAAAGGAGCCTTTGACGGCAATGATAAAAATTATACAGGCATGATCGGTATGCACGGAACGAAAACCTCTAATTTCGGCGTCACCGAATGTGATCTTTTGATTGTGATCGGCGCCCGTTTTTCGGATCGTGTTATGGGGAATGCAAAAACCTTTGCTAAAAATGCCAAGATTATTCATATTGATGTGGATGCGGCGGAGATTAATAAGAATATTCAGAGTCATTGCAGCATTATTGGGGATGCAAAGATTGTTTTAAGGAAGCTGAATGCCAGAATCGAGCAGTTGGATCATACAGAATGGATGAATCATATTTATGAACTTAAACGCTGGTATCCGTTGAACTATGATCACAATACACTGACTGGTCCTGGTGTTGTGGAAGCGATTTATAAGATTACCGGCGGCGATGCTTTAATCTGTACGGAAGTTGGACAAAATCAGATGTGGGCAGCACAGTTTTTCAAATATGACAAACCCCGCAGACTGATTACTTCCGGCGGTTTGGGTACCATGGGTTATGGTCTTGGTGCCTCCATTGGAGCTAAGCTAGGCTGTCCGGATAAACTGGTGTTTAACATTGCAGGTGACGGCTGCTTCCGGATGAACATGAATGAAATTGCCACAGCCACAAGATATGATATTCCTATTATTGAGGTTGTTCTCAATAATCATGTTCTTGGTATGGTGCGTCAGTGGCAGACCCTGTTCTACGGACAGCGTTATTCAAATACAATACTAAATGATAAGGTTGATTTTGTGAAGCTGGCTGAGGCAATGGGTGCTGTAGGCATTCGTGTGACAACACTTGAAGAACTGGAGCCGGCAATCCAAAAGGCGATTGACCTTAAAAAACCGGTTGTTTTGGAATGTGTGATTGATTCCGATGACAAGGTTTGGCCTATGGTGGCGCCGGGAGCATCTATTTCCGAAGCTTTTGCGCAGGAGGATCTTCAGGGCGGCAAATAAGTTTTAGTTAAAGGAGAGAGGAACGATGAGCAGAGTTTATAACTTTTCGGCGGGGCCGGCGGTATTGCCCGTTGAAGTCTTACAGGAAGCAGCAGATGAAATGTTGGATTACAGGGGGACAGGGATGTCCGTCATGGAAATGAGCCACCGCTCAAAAGCCTATGATCAGATTATTAAAGAGGCAGAGGCAGATCTTCGGACGCTTTTAAATATTCCTGATAATTATAAGGTTCTGTTTTTGCAGGGCGGAGCGTCTACACAGTTTGCCATGATTCCCATGAATTTTATGAAAAACAGAAAGGCTGGTTATATTTTAACCGGCCAGTGGGCCAAAAAGGCTTTTTCGGAAGCCGGCTTATTTGGCGAGGCTGTTGAACTGGCGTCATCGGCCGACAAAACATTTTCATATATTCCAGACTGTTCAGACCTGCCTGTGACCGATGACATGGATTATGTTTATATCTGTGAGAATAATACAATCTATGGTACAAAATTTTGGCAGCTTCCAGATACAAAAGGCAAGGACCTGATTGCCGATGTCTCATCCTGTTTCCTCTCCGAACCTGTTGACGTGACCAAATATGCCATGTTATATGCGGGCGCTCAGAAAAATGTAGGCCCTGCCGGTGTGACTATCTGTATTATCCGTGAGGATTTGATCACAGATGATGTTCTTCCAGGGACACCCACAATGCTCCGCTATCAAATCCATGCTAAAAACGGTTCCATGTATAATACCCCGCCGGCTTATGGCATTTATATATGCGGTAAGGTGTTTAAATGGCTTCTTAAAAACGGCGGTCTGGAAAAACGGAAAGAAATTAATGAATACAAGGCAAAAATTCTGTATGATTTTCTGGATGAAAGCCGTATGTTTAAAGGTACTGTAGAACCAAAAAGCCGGTCATTAATGAATGTCCCGTTTATTACCGGAGACGAGGCTTTGGATGCCAAGTTTATCAAAGAATCAAAGGCCGCAGGGTTTGAAAACCTTAAAGGCCACAGAACCGTTGGCGGTATGCGTGCCAGCATTTATAATGCCATGCCTGTGGAAGGGGTTAGGGCATTAGTTGAGTTCATGAAGAAATTTGAAGCAGAAAACAAATAGGGGGCGTGGGTTATGTATAAAATTAATTGTCTGAATCCGATTTCTGCTGTAGGTATGGATCTGTTTACCGATGAATATACATTGACGCAGGATTTGGCCACTGCGGATGCGGTGCTGGTACGCAGTGCTTCCATGCATGAATTGGAACTGCCTGGCTGCCTTGAGGCAGTGGCCAGAGCCGGCGCCGGCGTGAATAATATTCCACTGGATGTGTGCGCCCAAAAAGGCATTGTTGTTTTCAATACACCGGGCGCCAACGCCAATGGTGTAAAAGAGGCTGTGATTGCCGGACTTTTGCTGGCAGCCAGAGATATTACCGGCGGTATTGCCTGGGTGAAATCCGTAGCCAATGCGCCGGATGTGGCTAAACTGGTGGAAAAAGGGAAAAAACAGTTTTCAGGAAGCGAGATTAAGGGCAAAAAAATCGGTGTCATTGGTCTTGGGGCGATCGGCGTTCTTGTGGCCAATGCCTGCAACCGTCTGGGAATGGAAGTTTATGGCTATGATCCCTTTATTTCCGTGGAAGCGGCGTGGAATCTTTCAAGGGATATTCACCATATCAGTCATATTGAAGATCTTTATCCGATCTGTGATTATGTGACTATTCATGTTCCGCTGATGGATGCTACAAAAAAGATGATCAATGGCGCAGCCATGGAAAAAATGAAGGACGGCGCGGTGCTGTTAAACTTTGCCAGGGACTTGCTGGTTGATGAGCAGGCACTGGAAGCTGCGCTTAAATCCGGTAAAATCAGAAAATATGTGACAGATTTTCCCAATGAAAAAACGGCTGCCATGGAGAATGTGATTGCGATTCCTCATCTTGGGGCGTCTACGGAAGAGTCAGAGGATAACTGCGCCGTGATGGCTGTCAAACAGCTGAGAGATTATATGGAAAACGGAAATATTACCAATTCCGTCAATTATCCTGACTGCCATATGGGTATTTGTACAAGTGCCGGACGTATTGCGGTAAATCACCAAAATATTCCGAATATGATTGCTCAGCTGACTGCGGTATGTGCGGCGGACGGCATTAACATTACGGATATGATTAATAAATCCAAGGGCGCATGGGCGTATACGATGATTGATCTGGCTGCGCCGGCAACAGAAAAAATCGTCAGGGATATTGATAAAATTGAAGGTATTGTGAAGGTACGTATTATAAAATAAAAAATCCGGCAGCGGCTGTCCGTTCATCCGTAGAGATGCCGGGCAGCCGCTGTCTGTACGATGGGAGATTGATACAAATGAAATGTGTAATAAATGCAAAAATCCATGACGGCATTCATCGTGAGCCGTTTATGGGAAACGTATGGATTGACGGAGGAAAGTTTGTCAAAATCAGTAAAGATGAAGATGCGAATGGAAACAATGCCCAGGATCCGTCGGTAGAATGGATTGATGCCGGCGGTCTTGACCTTTATCCGGGCTTCGTAGATGCCCACAGCCATATTGGTCTGGACGGTTATGGCATTGGATATGAAGGAATGGACTATAATGAGATGAATGATATTGCCTGCCCACAGCTTCGGGGCCTGGACGGGGTTAAAGCCATGGATCCTGCATTTGAGATGGCAGTACAGGCCGGGGTTACCAGCGTTTGTACAGGCCCGGGCAGCGCCAATGTTTTTGGGGGGACCTTTACCACCATTAAGACTGTGGGAAAATGCGTGGAAGACATGATTATTCGTCCTCAGGTTGCCATGAAATGTGCTTTTGGAGAAAATCCCAAACGGGTATATAAGGATAAAGGAAATTCCAGCCGTATGTCCACAGCCGCAAAGTTAAGGGAAATGCTGTTTAAGGCCAGAGATTATATGAATCGCAAAGAGGCTGCTGGTCATGATGTATCCAAATATCCGGCTTTTGATATGAAGATGGAGGCACTGATCCCGGTTCTTAAAGGTGAAATGCCCTTAAAAGCCCATGCTCATGCCAGCGATGATATTTTTACGGCATTGCGTATTGCCAGGGAATTTAATGTGAAACTGACTCTGGAGCATGTGACCGAAGGTCATCTGATTGCAGAAAAACTGGCTTGTGAAAGGGATGTACCCATGGCCGTGGGGCCGTCATTGACTAATGCGTCCAAATTTGAACTAAGAAATAAAAGTTTTACCACCCCTGGAATTTTGGCCCAGGCCGGCTGCCAGGTATCGATTATTACAGATGCACCGGTGATTCCTCAGCAGTATTTGCCTCTGTGTGCCGGGCTGGCTGTAAAATCCGGGATGGATCCGTTTGCAGCACTGCAGGCGATTACCATTAATGCCGCAAAGCATGCCCAGATCGGAGATCGGGTAGGTTCCGTAGAGGTGGGAAAAGATGCAGACTTTTCCCTTTTCAAAGGCAGTCCGTTTGATGTTTCAGGGGAGGCCGCAGCAGTTTATATTAACGGAAAAAAAGTATTCGGACTATAATTTAGGACTGTTTACAAGGTTATAACAGGGGCAGAATTTTCATATACTGAATTAAAGCTTATTTGAAGGTTTTTTGTATGGATCATATTCAGCAGTTTTCAGATCAGGCGGCCTATCCGCCGGTTAAAGTGTGCGCTCCCAACGCCATGTATGCGTCAGCCATGCTGACCAATATGGGCAGCTGTAACTCGGAAATGTCGGCTGTGGCCCAATATGTGTATAACAGCCTGATAACTCAGGAAAATTTCAGCGAAATTTCCAAGTGCTTTCATCAGATCAGCCTGGTGGAAATGCATCATCTGGAGATTTTTGGGCAGCTGTCTTTAATGCTTGGCGCAGATCCCAGGCTGTGGAGCCGCTGTCATCGGCGGATGAATTACTGGAATGCCGGATGTATTCCTTATACCAAAGATCTGCCAGGGCTGCTAAAAAACGCCATTGCCGGAGAAAATGCGGCGATTGAACAATATTATCAGCAGACCCGGTGGATTAAGGACCCTTATATTGTGGAAATGCTTAAACGAATCATCTGTGACGAAGAACGCCATATTGTGATCTTTTGTCAGCTGTACGAACAAACCTGTAAAAAATAGGTCAAACGAGACAGTTCCATAGCAAAACCTGGTTTTGGAAAGAAAACCAGGTTTTGTTCGGACTGTCTTATTTTTTTTCATACTCTTGAAATTTCCGTTTAGTTTTTGTATGATATTTGATGATCAAACAGGAAAGTCAGGAAAAAGAATGAGTACATGTGAATTTAACGCAGCGCTTTTTGAGCAGGATTATGACGGACATAGTCATATTTACATTGTGCCGGAACGTATTGCCGGAGCCGTGGTTACTTCTGTAGGGGAACGAACCTTTTACGGGCACAGAGCGCTTTGCCAGGTGATTTTGCCGGATTCGGTGGAGCAGATCGGCAGTTATGCCTTTGCCGAGTGCCGCGGACTTTTAAAGATGAATTTTCCTTCAAAGCTGAGATCGGTAGGGGATTATTGTTTTTATAATTGT